>ENA-UOJB01002552-UOJB01002552.1-human-gut-metagenome-genome-assembly--contig:-C48-NODE-2552-length-11753-cov-6.867584_pt1 | contig 11753 bp, 8 predicted proteins | sample MGYA00242338_ERZ723885 | MGnify/ENA metagenome assembly ERZ723885
AAAAGTAAATGTCTGCTTCGCAGCCGCTTCCTTTTCTTTTGCGCTCATTATATCACATAAATTATAATGAATGTTATCTCTATATCGATAAATCGTTAAGCATATCCAATTATAATTAATACAAAATACAGCGAATATATCCAATACATAAAAATCCCCCAGAGGCTTTTGCTCCGGGGGGATTTTTACTATGTAAGTTATTTCATTATATAAAGCACTTTGTTGTATACTAATTACTATATAACTTGTGTTATCATATAACTTACAGCAATATGTTAATTCTAAAATGTGTAATTAATTCTTAAAGCTATGTATAGGCGCAGGTATTCTTCCTGGTCTGTTTACAAATGCTGAGCAGTCAAATGTATTAACCGGCATAATAGGAGCATAGCCTAAAAGTCCGCCGAATTCTACAGTCTCGCCAATACCCTTTCCAACAACAGGTATAACTCTTACTGCTGTTGTCTTCTGGTTTACCATACCGATAGCTGCTTCATCTGCAATAATACCAGATATAGTTGTTGCCTTTGTATCTCCTGGTATAGCGATCATATCAAGACCTACAGAACATACACAGGTCATAGCTTCAAGCTTTTCAATAGTAAGTGATCCTGCATTAACTGCATCAATCATTCCCTGATCTTCACTGACTGGAATAAATGCACCACTAAGTCCGCCTACATATGATGAAGCCATTACACCGCCTTTCTTAACCTGATCATTAAGAAGTGCAAGTGCTGCTGTTGTTCCAGGAGCACCGGCTCTCTCAAGTCCGATTTCTTCAAGAATTTCTGCAACAGAATCACCAATTGCCGGTGTTGGGGCAAGTGAAAGATCAATTATACCAAATGGTATGCCAAGTCGTTTAGAAGCTTCCTGAGCAACAAGCTGTCCTACTCTTGTTATCTTAAATGCTGTCTTTTTGATAGTTTCACAGAGTACTTCAAAGCTTTCTCCTCTTACGCTTTCAAGTGCATATTTAACAACACCAGGACCGCTGACACCTACATTGATAATGGCATCATCCTCTGTAACTCCGTGGAAAGCTCCTGCCATGAATGGATTGTCATCTGGAGCATTACATAATACAACAAGTTTTGCACAGCCAAGAGAGTCTGCATCTTTTGTTAAAGCAGCAGTTTCTTTAACTATTTCACCCATAAGTCTTACAGCATCCATATTGATACCTGTCTTTGTAGAACCAACATTTACTGAGCTGCATATAAGCTCTGTAGATGCAAGTGCCTTAGGAATCGAACGTATAAGCAGTTCATCACTCTTTGTCATACCCTTTGATACAACAGCAGAATAACCACCGATGAAATTGACTCCTACTTCGTGGGCAGCCTTATCAAGTGTCTTTGCAATAGTTACATAATCGTCAGGTGTTTTACAGCATGAGGCACCAACTAACGAAATAGGTGTAATAGAAATTCTTTTATTAACTATTGGAATACCTATTTCCCTTGATATTTCCTCTCCTGTTTTTACAAGATCTTTAGCAAGAGTCGTGATTTTTTTATATATTTTCTCATTTACCTCATCAAGATTCTCGCTTGCACAGTCAAGAAGGTTGATACCAAGCGTAATTGTTCTTACATCAAGATTTTCCTTCTCTACCATTTTGTTGGTTTCAGTAACTTCATATATGTTAATCATTTTTCTCCTCATTTCCGCATCGCCTATGGCGTATACTTAATAATAGTTAATTAAATTCTATGCATCATATCAAAGATTTCTTCTCTCTGGCACTTAATAACAACACCTATATCGTTTCCAAGCTTATCCAGTTCATTATTAACATCATCAAAACCACTTGTAGAGTTAGATAAATCAACTATCATCATCATATTAAAATAGCCGGATACAATAGTCTGTGAGATATCAAGAATATTAATTCCTGTATCAGCAAGATATGTACATACCTTTGCGATAATACCCACTGTATCTTTTCCTACTACTGTAATTACACATTTCTTCATATTTTTCCTCTTTCCTGCGTTAAACACGCATATTAAGTGTGAATATTTATATAAATATATCTATTAAAAAGATACACTTATCTCTAGATTTTAAAACATAACATTTATATTTTCAATAGCTATACTGCACTATTTTACGTCAGATATCTAAGCATTATATTTCAAGCAAAGAGGAAGGCTCACTTCTGTTTGCAACCTCTATATATATATCTCCTGCCTTATATTCATTTTCACTCATATCTATTTCAAGCTTTACTGTTTCATATGCCAGCTTATCATAATTATTCTCTTTACTTAAATGTCCAAGATAAATCCCTTTAATATGGTCATTAAGAAGGTTATTAATAAGCCTTGCTGACGTTTCGTTAGAAAGATGTCCTTTATCGCCAAGTATTCTTTGTTTCAGATAATATGGATAGCTTCCAAGCTGCAGCATATTAATATCATGATTAGCCTCAACAAGCATCATATCTGAACCAGTAAGATTGCTGATTGTATAGTCATCATAATATCCAAGATCAGTTATAACAGAGGCTTTTTTATCATCACATGTCACATTGTAAGCAACTGGCTCGTTAGCATCATGCGATACTCCAAAGCTATGTATTACAAGATCTTTAATCCTTGTGTCTGAATCAGCCTTTATCGTGTTATAATAGCTGTTGTCAATATCTCCAAGGCTTGTTGTTGCTGCTATGCCGTTTATAGTTCCTGGAGTTGAGTATATAGGTATACCATCCTTTCTTGACATGACTCCAAGGCCCTTTATATGATCTATATGTTCATGCGTAACAAATACAGCATCTATGTCCTTAAGTGATAAATCTATACTGTTAAGACCTTCTTCTATTTTTTTTCTGCTTATTCCGGCATCTATAAGTATATGTGTGTCGTCAGAACCCACATATATACAGTTACCACTACTACCGCTTGCAATCGGCATCATTCTCATATCGTTTCCACCATTCTTATTCCCAATATATTTTAACAACATCACCATCATTAATAGATGCTGTATACTCACATGTTTCACCATTAAGAAGGATAACTATATTACCCTTTGGTTTTGACAAATCAAAATCATAAAACTGGAACAGGTCTACAAGTATATAATGGCTCTTTCCAGAAAGTGTTACAGGACCATTATTAACTATAATAGTAATATCTCTTACAGCGCTGCTTTCATTGTCACTTTCATTATTACTTGCATAATTGCTTTCATTATCATCTACATTAATATTCCCATCTGTATCGCTATTATTGCCAGAAGCATGTTCTTCACTATGCTTTATATTATCCTTCACATCTTCGTTCTTCACATCTTCGTTATCCATGGCTTCATTATCAATAGCTTCATTTGGTTCATCATTATAGTCTTTTTGTTCACTTTTTTCGTTAAAATCAACAGTAAAGTTTTCATACACCTTTGTCATTTTATCTGCCGGCATATTATTAACCATAATATCATACTTTGAATAATCAAGATCCAGGAATGTAAAAAGCTGCCCAACAGTATAAAAATTCTCTATACGAACAGCATCCCCATTTCTTATATCATAGAATTCTGACTTTAATTCACCATTAACATATGCAAATCTAGGACACACTATATTTTTGCCATTTACATCAAATGTTATATCTGATCCGAATTCCTCAATCTGTCCAAGAGTCATGGATGCCGCTTCGCCAATAGTAGACTCTTCAACGTAAATAACATCATTCTGCTCTATAGGCGTATTAAGGCTTGCCTGCTCCTTATTAAGTGTTATAACCGCTCCCTCTCCTGGAAGTCCTCTTACAAGCCTTGTTTTTCCATTAAGCATATATTCTATCTCTTTACCACGTCTTGGGAACAGTTTCTCGTTTGGATATCCTATCTGCATTATGGCATCAAACACAGTGAGCTTGTTATTATCATAAAGCTTTATTCTTTCATTATTAACATTAACGAATATAAACTTATTCTTCTGAGTATAGTAGTTTGTACATATACCTATAGGTGTTACATATAAAGAATCTTTTTCAAAGCCCTCTATATTAAAGTCAACTGTTGTAAGCACTTCCTTGCCTCGTATTGCAACTCTTTCGGGTGCTATTGAAAGGTCTTTTGCAAGATGCCCTACATAGCTTGGCATCTTTCCTCCACCACCTACAACAAAAACAGCATTTACAGACTTGCCGCCATTAAGCTCAATAATCCTGTCTGCTGTCGCTTTAGCCATATTCGCTATGGACTCATCTGCTATAGCCTGAATTTCACTTGACGGTACCTTCTGTTCAAGTCCCATAATATCATTAAATGTAACAATATCATTTTCAGGATTGCTTGCAGCTATCTTTATAGTTTCTGCTGTGTTAAAGTCCACAAGATAATTCTTTGCGATTTTTTCTGTTATTTCATCTCCTGCAAGAGGTATCATTCCATATGCAACTATACTTCCATCCTTAGTTATACATATATCCGATGTCCCTGCTCCTACATCGACTAAGCATATATTAAGGAGTCTGTACTGTTCTGGTATTGCAATGTTCATGGAAGCGATTGGCTCTAATGTAAGAGAGGCTACATTTAGTCCTGCATATTCAACCGCTTCATAAAGTCCGTCTACAACTTCCTCTGGAAGAAATGTAGCTATAAGCTCAACATATATTTTTCTTGCCTTATGTCCTTCAAGATTACCTATATCATAATCATTCAGCTGATATCTTATAGGAGTGTTACCCACACAATAAAACTTTTCCTTACTTGAACCATCATTTATTTTATTATGAGCATGTTCAACAGCAAGAAGATTAAGGGAATATATGTCTTCCTGTGTCACCCTTGTTTCTTCCTCGAATTCATACTCAGCTGTTGAGTTTACAGTCCTAAGCACTCGTCCGGCAGCGGCTATACATACATCTTTAAGGTCAATATCCAGCTGGCTTTCAAGCGAAAGCTTTACCTGTCTTATTGTATCGCCAACCTTATATATATCATGAATCTGTCCATCGAGCATTGAACGTGTTGTATGAAGCTTTTCTGCCATTGCTGCTATCTTAAATCTGCCATATTCCAGATAACCAACTACACCCACTATACTCCTTGTACCTATATCAAGTCCAAATACATAATTGTTAGTATTCTTATCCTTTTCCATATCTGTTCCTCTTATCATTTATACGTTTATCAGGTTTGTCATCAACACAGTTTACATATTATAGTTGATGCTGCCAAATATTACTTTTAAATCCTGCACCTTAATATATCACATTAATAATATTATAACAACTCAGCTGATTATTTGTTCAGTATATCATTTATCCTGCAGAATGTGTCTTTAATATCGCCGCTGTTATCGATACAATAATCACATTTATCAATGATATCGTCCTTTTTTTTCTGGCTTGCAAATATGTTATTTATCTTTTCGTCGGAATATCCTCTGTTATCTTTAAGTCTCTTTCTTCTTATATCCTCTCCTGCATCTATATACCATACTTCATCGCAGAATATATCATAGTGATCATCAAGAAGCAGTGCAGCCTCGACAAATGTATAATCAAGCTTCCCTTCTATGCGGTTATTAGTAATCTTTGTTATTATTTCCTGCTTGACAAGAGGATGCACTATACTGTCAAGAGCAGCTCTTTTATTAGGATTAGCAAATATAATATCTGCAAGCTTTTTCTTATCAATGCTGGCATCCGAAGAAAGAATATCATCACCAAAAAGCATAGTTATCATATGATACGCCTTACTACCTTTATAATACAGTCCTTTAGCAACATCATCTGCCATTATAATTTCACATTTGTAATTATCTGCCAGAAACTTAAGCACTTCTGATTTTCCAGCACCTATTCCGCCAGTTATTCCTATAACTTTCATTATATTTCTTCCTTACTATCATCTTTTAATCTTAAAATCGTGATTACATCTTAATATCCAACCATGACTTAACACTTAATGTGCCTCAAGCCAGTTATTTCCCTGTTTTATATCTATCTCAAGAGGCACTCTAAGACTTGCAGCCTCTTTCATCCCCTTTGTAAGAATGTCCTTAACTATATCTATTTCATCAACTGCTGTTTCAACAAGAAGTTCATCATGAACCTGAAGTATAAGCCTTGACTTAAGATTCTGCTCTTTAAGTGCCCTGCTTACTCTTATCATAGCAAGCTTTATAATATCTGCTGCTGTACCCTGTATAGGTGCATTCATAGCGACCCTCTCACCAAATGATCGCTGCATAAAGTTGCTTGATGATAATTCTGGTATTTCCCTTCTTCTATTAAACATAGTTACTGAATAACCTTTTTTCTTTGCCGATTCAACAAGACCATCTATAAATGCTTTTATATCTGGATATGATGCAAAATACTTTTCTATATATGCCTTGGCTTCCTTTGGAGTAATACTTAAATCCTGGCTGAGTCCAAAAGAACTCATACCATATATTATACCAAAATTAACAGCCTTTGCATTGCTTCTCTGTAAAGGTGTAACTTCATCTATAGGTGTATTGAACACTTCTGCTGCTGTTGCCCTATGAATATCAGCAGATGAATTATAAGCTTCTATAAGCTTTTCATCACCAGACATATGCGCAAGAATCCTTAACTCTATCTGGGAATAATCCGCATCAATAAACACATAGCCATCCTTAGGTATAAATACCTTTCTTATAGCTTTTCCCATCTCCATTCTTATAGGAATATTCTGAAGATTAGGTTCTGTACTGCTTATTCTTCCTGTAGCTGTTATAGTCTGGTTAAACGTTCCATGTATTCTTCCATCGCCGCTTATATAAGAAACCAGACCTACTGCATAGGTTGAATTCAGCTTGGTAAGCTGACGATATTCAAGTATCTTTTTAACAATAGGATAATCAGGTGCAAGCTTGTCAAGTATATCTGCTGCTGTAGAATATCCACTTTTAGTCTTTTTTGCATTAGGCATCCCAAGCTTTTCAAAAAGTATGACACCAAGCTGCTTAGGTGAATTGATATTAAACTCCTCACCTGCTGCTTCATATATCTCTTTTTCAAGCACATTTATTTTTTCAACAAGTACTTTTGAATAATCAGATAATGCCTGCTTATCAACTTTGATGCCAAACTTCTGCATATCATAAAGAACAAATACAAGAGGCATTTCTATTGTTTCGTAAAGCTCATACATATCTTCCTTCTTAAGAATATCTGTTATTACATCACTGCACTTGTAGTTAACATATGATGTAAGACATGCCAGCTTTAAAAGATTGTCATCATCCTTGTCATACGCTTCCTTAATAGTCTGCTTTCCAAGCAGCTCCTGCCTTGACATAACAAGCATAGACATATATTCCTTTGAAAGAGCTTCATAATCGTATCTGTCATTATTAGGATGTATCAGATATGCCGCTACTGATATATCCATAAATGAATGTTCATCAATATCATATTTATCAAATATATGAAGATAATCCTTAAGATTATCAATAACTATATATCTGTTGTCTGAAACATTTATCAGATCTGCAAGCTTTTCTATAAGATAATCAGTAAGCACAAAACCATATACAGGAATATAATATATATCTTTTTCTCCAAATGTAAGCGATACGGCATATAATTCCTGCTCAGCCATTATACTTACACCGACTTTTCTGCATTCAGCAACACATTTTTTTGCCTTATTAAATATATCTTCAACCTGTGATAAGTCTGTAACACTTGTAAAATGTTCGTAGCAGTCAGGTTCTGACTGTATATTGCCATCACATCTTTTAAGCATATTTTTAAAATCATATCTTTTAAAAAGCTTATATGACTCATCATTAAACATATTATCAATAGATGCATCCATCACATTATAGTCAATATTCACATCTGTTTTTATTTCTGATAAGAACCTGCTAAGCTTAATCTGATCAACATTCTCTGATATTGATTTTTTAGCTTTGGGAGGCTTAAGCTCATCCATATGTTCAAATATATTGTTTATATCATGATACTGCACGATAAGAGCAGATGCAGTCTTTGGTCCTATGCCTGGTGCACCTGGTATATTATCTGATGAATCTCCCATAAGTGCTTTCATCTCTATGAATTCTAGTGGTGTAACTCCATAAAGCTTTTTAACATCCTCAGGATAATAATCTTCAACCTCTGTTGAACCTTTCTTTGTCTTTGGTATACGTATCTTTATCTTATCATCTGCAAGCTGCAAAAGATCCCTGTCTCCTGATACGATTGAAACATCAATGCCGTCCTTTTGTGAATTTTTTGCTATGGTTCCAAGAAGATCATCTGCTTCAAAGCCTTCTTTCTCAACAATTTTAATATTCATTGCCTTAAGCAGTTCTTTCATAAGTGGAACCTGCTGTTTTAATTCCGGAAGCATAGGCTTTCTTGTTCCCTTATATTCCGCATATGTGTTATGCCTGAAAGTAGGTGCACTTAAATCAAAGGCAACTGTAACATAATCTGGTTTTTCTTCATCTATAAATCTGAACATTATATTTAAAAAGCCATACATAGCGTTTGTATGTATGCCTTCATTGTTTGTAAGATCAGGTATTCCGTAAAATGCCCTATTTAATATACTATGTCCATCTATAAGTAAAAGCTTACTCATATCAATCCTCCATTCTGATACTTGTGCTATTTGTGATATTCACACTGCTCATTCAATAAATAAATTATATATATTGTATGCATTTAATAAAATCTGATAATTATACATACAATAAACATTAAAACCATTATGATATTGATAAATGCATGCATCATTTTCATATCGTGATTCCACTGGCGGGTCATTTTGCATTGTTCTATGCTTTTCTTAAGCTTAAGCTCTACCAAAGTTTTAAAATCATATGAATCAATACAGTTCTTTATATCATCTGGTATTTTATTCTCATCATAATTCTCATCAAGTCCATATGATACTATATAATATATCTCCAATTCTTCTTTACAATCATTACAATGAATAATATGATTTATGAATTTTTCTTCCTGTTTTAATGACAATCTTCCTTCATCATAATCTTTTATCATCTTTTGGTAATTCTTACATGCATTCATACATTTCACCATTCCTGCTGCTTTACAATATCTACTTATATATTGATGTTAGTAACATATAAGCCAGTTTAGACCTTTATTAATTTTATTATAACAGAAAACACGCAGACTTTCCATAAAAAGTCTGCGTGCTGGTTTAGTGCTGGTTTTACGTACCGATTTTAATTCAGCATGTTGTATTACTCCTGTTTATCTCTATTGATTACACGTAATATAAGATTAACAGCTTCATCAATACCATAACTTGCACTGTTGATACATAAATCATAATTATATGCCTGTCCCCATACGTTATTAGTATAGAATTTATAATATTTTTCTCTTTTCTTATCGAACTTTACAAGTCTTTTTAAAGCTTTGGAATATGGTATTTTTTCAAGTTCCATAATACGTTTTGCTCTCTGTTCTACCGGTGCTGTTATAAAAACACTTATATGTGGTATATTGTTATTCTTCAAAATAACATCAGCGCAACGTCCTATGACTATAAAATCTTCTTTTTCAGCAAGTTCACGAAGAATCTCTGATTCATTAAAGAATGCAGCATCATTGGCTGGAAGTCCATGGTTACGGCTGAACCTTCTTGCCTTTTCAGGCTGTATCATATCATGGCTTAAATCTATCTTCCTGCTTTTGAATCTTGCATCCTTTTCAGCATCCTTTCTTAATACAATATCCTTGAAAATCTCAGCATCATAATAATTAAGATGAAGCTTGTCAGCAAGTGCAAAACCTATATCTGTACCAGCACTTCCCTCTGTACGGCTTATGCATATTATCATACGCTTATCATCGTTATGCCTGTGAAGATTTGATACATTCAGTTCACTTATTGCAGTATCAAGAATATCTACTGAATTAAATATATGTGGAATCTCTGCTATTTCTTTTAATATATCATTGTATTCAGTCATAAACTTAGACTTTTCTTTTTTATCCTGAATAGTTCGTGCCATATTGCCAACAAGTGCAACTTCACTTCTAAGTGTGTATCCATGAGGATTGCTGTATATAAGAGCACTAAGTTTATCTATACATTTAGTCTTATCACCTATAAATACACGTCCAAGTTCGGAACCAACTGACTCGTATACTCTTTCATCAAGATCATATATCTTATTAGCAAGGTTTAAGGCAGTTTTTTTCAACTCATTGACACTCACTGACGTGTCGTTATTTTTTATATTGTTAGTAGTATTTTCACTCATCATGCCAACCTCCTATAAAAAGAATATAAGTGTATCCAGAATAAATACTGGAACAAGGATACCTATTGACCATATCATATAACCAAAGAAGCCCGGCATACGGACACCATTTTCATCTGCGATTGACTTGACCATAAAGTTAGGCGCATTACCAATATATGTTCCTGCACCCATAAATACAGCGCCACATGAAATAGACATAAGAACCTTTGCAGTAATCACACCAACACTTGTTGTAATGCCACTTGTAAATCCAAGTGTACCAGCCGTTGTAAAGAATACAAGATATGTAGGTGTATTATCAAGAAAGCTTGAAAGTGCTCCTGTTGTCCAGAACATCTGCCATGCCTTTGATATACCAAGTGTAGGTCCAACTGCTTTAAGAATAATAAGTGCTGGCTGCATAGTTATAAATATACCTATAAACAGTATAGCAACCTCTTTAATAGCCCCCCAGTTAAAGTGGTTCTTTGTACGTATTTCTTTTTTAGTTGTTTTAAATGACAAGAATGCTGATAAAAGAATAATAGCAATCTCTATCATAGTAACAAATGAGAAAGTAACTTCTCCTATATGTAGTCCCTTAAGCACACCATCAGCTCCTATGAATGCTGGAACATTAGAAAGTGTACCGCTTAACACTACTGCTATTACAATAGTAATAATAAATATAACATTGTGTCCACCGTGGAACTTAAGTTCAGTTGACTCCTTGCTTATGTCAGGTACACTGCCTTCAGCGATATCAAGTCTGTAGTTTTTTCTGTCTATCATATAAAAAACAGGAAGAAGCACAAGCAGGTTAAAACATAACACTGGCAGCAGATGGATACTCCATGTAAATGGAACTCCTCTCATAAAGCCCATAAGAAGTGGTGGATCTCCTATAGGTGTCAGACAACCACCCATATTAGATATAAGGAATATGAAGAATATCATAATATGACTTCTTCTGTGTCTCCATGAATTCATCTTTATAATAGGACGTACAAGAAGCATACTTGCCCCTGTTGTACCTATAAGACTCGAAAGAAATGTTCCTATTAACAAAATAATTGTATTAACTCTTGGCGAACCTACAAGATCACCATCTAAAGAAATATTTCCTGCAACACAGAATAATCCAAATAATAAAACAATAAAGCCTAAATAATCGTTTATTATACATTCAAGTACAGTTTCAGCTGCCGTTCCAACACCCTGTGTTATAGCAAAAGGTATAATAAAAAGTATCGACCATAATATAACTGCATGTAACTGATGGCTTTCCCACCATTCAGCTTTGACAAGAGGCATAATTGCGATACATAATAGCAATCCCGCAAAAGGAATGCACAGCCATAATGGTAACATAACCAATTCCTCCTAAATTTATTTCTATAATTTATTTTGCTAATGAATTATAATCTTTTTTTTATAGAAATTAAAGTATTATTAAGTTTTTATTTAGAAACAATAAGCTTAATAAATTAACAATTATTAATATAAAAAAATTCCAGTACCTTTA
>ENA-UOJB01002554-UOJB01002554.1-human-gut-metagenome-genome-assembly--contig:-C48-NODE-2554-length-11742-cov-9.915376_pt1 | contig 11742 bp, 10 predicted proteins | sample MGYA00242338_ERZ723885 | MGnify/ENA metagenome assembly ERZ723885
CTTGCCGGTGCCGATGGCCCAGATGGGCTCGTAGGCGATGATCATCTTGCGGATCTTGTCCTCGCCGATGGAGGCAAGGCCGGTCTTGATCTGCATGGTGATCCATTCCTCGGTGATGCCGGCTTCGCGCTGCTCGAGGCTCTCGCCGACGCACATAATGGGGATCAGGCCGTTGTCCAGAGCGGCGAGGACCTTGGCGTTCACGTCCGCGTTCGTCTCGCCCATGGCGCGGCGCTCAGAGTGGCCGAGGATGACGTACTTGCAGCCGGCGTCGAGCAGCATGTTGGCCGCGATCTCACCGGTGTAGGCGCCGGAGGCGTTGGCGTTGCAGTTTTCAGCGCCGATGCCGACGCGGGTCTCGCGCATGGCGCGGACAGCAGCCGGGATGCAGACGGCCGGCACGCACAGCGCCACGTCACACCAGCGGCCCTTGGGCATGATGGCCTTGAACTCGGTCATAAACGCCTTGGTCTCCGTCGGCGTCTTGTTCATCTTCCAGTTGCCCGCGATAACAGTCTTGCGATACTTTCTGTTCATTGTGAATCTCCTAATAATTATATCAAAATCAGTTTTACCTTATAACCCCGCGCCCGCAGGCGCACCTTACAAATTTCCTGGCACCGATTCAGCCATCACCAACAATGGCAGGCTCTTTCGGCAGAAAACCATAGCTCAGCAGCCGGTGTGGCGTAGAGGCGTGTCCGTCTAAAGAGTAGATACTTGCTGGCAGCTCCAGAGTACCCAGTCTTACTTGTCCTGCAGGCAGGCAATACCGGGCAGCTCCAGCCCCTCGAGGAACTCAAGCGATGCACCGCCGCCGGTGGAAATATGCGTGATCTTGTCCGCAAAGCCCAGCTGCTCGCAGGCCGCCGCAGAGTCGCCGCCGCCGACGATGGTCACAGCGTCGGAATCCGCCAGCGCCTGTGCCACGGCAATAGTGCCCTTGGCCAGCGTCGGGTTCTCGAACACGCCCATGGGCCCGTTCCAGACAACGGTCTTCGCATTCTTGATGGCATCGGCAAACAGCGCGCGGGTCTTTTCGCCGATGTCAAGGCCTTCCTTGTCAGCCGGGATGGCGGTCACGTCGACGGTCTCGACGTCGACCGGCGCGTCGATCGGGTTCGGGAAGTCGGCAGCCACGACGGTGTCGATCGGGAGCAGGAGCTTGACGCCCTTCTCCTCGGCCTTCTTCATCATGTCCTTGCAGTAGTCGACCTTCTCTGCGTCAAACAGGCTCTTGCCGATGCCGTAGCCCTTGGCCGCGACGAAGGTATAGGCCATACCGCCGCCGATGATGAGGGTATCGACCTTCTCGAGCAGGTTGTTGATGACGTTCAGCTTGTCGGAGACCTTCGCGCCGCCGAGGATGGCGACGAACGGACGCTCCGGATCGGCCAGGGCCTTGCCCATGATGGAAACTTCCTTCTGCACCAGATAGCCGCAGACGGCGGGCAGATAGTCGGCAACGCCGGCAGTGGAGGCGTGCGCGCGGTGCGCGGTGCCGAAGGCGTCGTTCACGAAAATGTCAGCCATGGAAGCGAGCTTCTTGGAGAGCTCGGGGTCGTTCTTGGTCTCGCCCTTTTCAAAGCGGGTGTTCTCGAGCAGCATGACCTCGCCGTCCTTGAGGGAGGCGGCCAGCGCCTGTGCGCTCTCGCCCACGACGTCCTTGGCCATCTTGACCGGCTGGCCCAGCAGCTCGGACAGACGGTCGGCCACGACCTGCAGGCTCAGCTCCGGCTTCACTTCGCCCTTGGGCTTGCCCATGTGGGAGCAGAGGATGACGCGGGCATTGTGCTTCACGAGATACTGGATGGTCGGCAGCGCGGCGACGATGCGCTTGTCGCTCGTGATCTTCCCGTCCTTGGTGGGGACGTTAAAGTCGCAGCGGCAAAGGACGCGCTTGCCCGCGACGTCGATATCTTCAACAGACTTCTTGTTGTAGTTCATAGATGTTCCTCCTTATTTGATGGCGGGGGCAGCCCGCTTGTTTACCGGTTCCAGTCGGCCATTTTTCCTTCGGTTTTCAGGTGTGGGAATTGCTGCTGCCGCAGCGCTTCAAACACGCCGATGGCAGCGGAATTGCTGAGATTGAGGCTCCGCGCCTCCGCGCGGATGGGGATGCGGACACAGCTGTCATAGTGCGCGGCGAGAAGATCCTCCGGCAGACCTCTGGTCTCCTTGCCGAAGAACAGATAGGTCCCGTCGGGGTAATCGGCCTCGTCGTAGCGGCGGGGCGCCTTGGTGGAAAACAGGCGCAGGCAGGACGGATGATTCTTTGCAAAGAAATCGTCCAGATCCTCATACACCCGAACGTCTACCAGGTGCCAGTAGTCGAGCCCCGCGCGCTTGACCGCCTTGTCGGAAATGTCAAAACCCAGGGGCTTCACGAGATGCAGGACGCTGCCGGTCGCGGCGCAGGTGCGCGCGATATTTCCGGTGTTGGCCGGGATCTCGGGTTCAACCAATACAACATGCAGCATGTGAAAAACTCCTTGCCCGCCGTTTCCCGGCAAGCAAGCATATTCTATGACAGAACGTCACAGATTTCAACTGTTTTTCAGAAAAAAATCAAGATTTTCGTGAAAAAAATTTTCCCTTTGCGGCGCTCCATTTTTGGTGATTCTTACACGCCTACAGCCGCCAGTCGATCGCGCGGCTGCCGGCAGACTCCAGAAAGGCGTTGATCTTCGAAAACGGGCGGCTGCCGAAGAAGCCGCGGTAGGCGCTCAGCGGACTCGGATGCGGCGCCTGCAGCACGAGGCGGGGATACGGACTGTCCGCGGCGAGGGCCGCCTTCTTCTGCGCGTGGCCGCCCCAGAGGACGAAGGCCACCGGCTGCGGCAGCGCAGCGACAGCGCGCACGGCGGCGTCGGTGAACGTCTGCCAGCCGAACGCCTGATGGCTGGCCGCCTTGCCCGCCCCCACGCTCAGGCTGCTGTTGAGCAGGAATACGCCCTGCCGCGCCCAGGCAGTCAGATCGCCGCTTTCCGGCGGCGTCACACCGCAGTCCGCCTGCAGCTCCGTCAGGATATTGCGCAGCGACGGCGGCAGCTTCACGCCCGGCTTCACGGAAAAGGCCAGCCCGTTGGCCTGCCCCGGCTCGTGATACGGGTCCTGCCCCAGGATCACGACCCGTACTGCCTCCGGCGGCGTCATGCGGAAGGCGGCAAACAGCTCCTCCCGCGGCGGATAGACCGTGGACGCGGCGTAGGCCGCGTCCACCCGCTCTGCGAGCGTCCGCCAGTACGGCTTTTCAAATTCCTCCTGCAAAAGCGCCTGCCACGCGCCAAGTTCTTCCGGTCTCATGCTACTACTCCTTATTATCTCCGGTTTTTCCGCATTTTTTCGCAATATTTATACCACAGAAAAACCCGGAACACAAGCGCCGCCCGGCGCATAGGGTTTTGCGAGGTGATCGTATGCAGATCTATGTGGTAAAGCCCGGCGATACGCTCTTTTCGATCGGTCGGGCGCTGGGGCTCGCGCCCGGCTTTCTCGCGCGGTACAACGGCCTGCAGGAGCCGTACCGGCTGGCCGTCGGCCAGAGTCTTCTGGTCTTGTATCCGGAACAGACCGTGACCGTACAGCCCGGCGACACGCTCACGTCCATCGCCGCAAGCGCCGGAACGGATGTGGCTTCCCTGTACCGGATGAACCCGAACCTTTCCGGCTTCGACCGGATCTACCCCGGCCAGATCCTCGTGACCCAGCTCGAGCAGGCCGCGCACCGCCCCGCGGTCGTCAGCGGCTATGCCTATCCGAATGTGTCCGAACGCGTGCTGCGCGGCATTCTGCCGTATGCCGGGGCGCTGGCCCCGTTCACCTACGGCTTTAAGCCGGAAGGCGCGCTGGTGCCGATGGACGACGAGCGGCTGCTGGCACTGGCCGGAGCCTGCGGCGTGCAGCCGCTGCTGCACCTGTCGACGCTCACAGCCGCCGGGGCTTTCTCCGCCGCGCAGGCAGCTGCGCTGCTGCGGGATCCAGCCCTGCAGCAGACGCTCGCGGCCAACGTGCTGCAGACGATGCTGGAAAAGGGCTATGAGGGCCTCGACGTGGATTTTGAGTATCTCGGCCGGGACCTGGCGGAGCCCTACGCGGCGTTTATCCAGCTGCTCCGCGATACGCTCGCCCCCTACGGCCTGCCCCTCATCACCGCCCTGGCCCCCAAAACCTCCGCCGCCCAGCCCGGCACCCTCTACGAAGGCCACAACTACGCCTCCCTCTCCACCGCCAGCGACGCCGTGCTGCTGATGACATATGAATGGGGCTACACCTATGGGCCGCCGATGGCGGTGGCGCCGGTGGGGGCGGTGCGGCGGGTGGTGGAGTTTGCGCTGACGCAGATGGACGCCGCTAAAATTTTGCTGGGCTTTCCGAACTACGCCTATGACTGGACGCTGCCGTTCACCGCGGGCGCGACGCGGGCGCAGTCGATCGGCAATGAGGCTGCGCCGCTGCTCGCCGCGCAGTACGGCGCCGAGATCCAGTTCGACACGCAGTCGCAGACGCCGTATTTCACGTACCTGGACGAAGCCGGGCAGCCGCACGAGGTCTGGTTCGAGGACGTGCGCAGCGCGCAGGCGAAGTTCGCCCTTCTGCCGGAATACGGACTTCTGGGCCTCGGCTACTGGAACTTCATGCGGCCGTTTACGGCCGGGTTCAGCCTGCAGAACTACCTGTTTACAGCCTCCGGGCTGCGTTGACAAATTCCGGGCGGTGTAATATCATAGAAAACATCGAAAGAAAATCATCCAAAAGGGGAGAATCTTCCATGTCTGCATCCAAGGTCTTTTTTACTGATTTCCGCTGCCGTCTGGGCGTCAGCCAGCTCGACAAGCTCCGGAAGCTGCTGGAAAAATCGGAGTTCTCAAAGATCGATTTTGACGGCAAATTCGTCGCCATCAAGCTGCATTTCGGCGAGCTCGGCAATCTGTCGTTCCTGCGCGCCAACTATGCCAAGGTCGTCGCCGATTTCGTCAAGGAGCGCGGCGGCAAGCCCTTCCTCACCGACTGCAACACGCTCTACGTCGGCAGCCGCAAAAACGCGCTGGAGCACATGGATACCGCATATCTCAACGGCTATTCCCCGTTCTCCACCGGCTGTCACGTCATCATCGCCGACGGGCTCAAGGGCTCGGACGATATCGAGGTCCCAGTCGTGGGCGGCGAATACTGCAAGACCGCACGCATCGGCCGCGCCGTGATGGACGCCGATATCTTCATCTCGCTGGCGCATTTCAAGGGTCATGAGCATGCGGGCTTCGGCGGCGCGCTCAAGAACATCGGCATGGGCTGCGGCTCGCGCGCGGGCAAGATGGCCATGCACGCCGACGGCAAGCCGTATGTGCAGACCGATCTTTGCGTCGGCTGCGGTGCGTGCGCGAAGATCTGCGCCCACAACGGCCCGCGGATCGCGGACAAAAAGTGCCATATCGACCATGACGCCTGCGCCGGCTGCGGCCGCTGCATCGCGATCTGTCCCAAGGACGCCATCCGGCCGGGCCTTGACTCGAGCGAGAAGATCCTCAACTGTAAGATCACCGAGTACGCCAAGGCCGTATTGGACGGGCGCCCGAGCTACTGCATCAACATCGTCCGCGACATCTCGCCCAACTGCGACTGCCACGCGGAAAACGACGTGCCCATCGTCCCCGACGTCGGCATGTTTGCCTCCGCCGACCCGGTCGCCCTGGATCTGGCCTGCGCCGAGGCTGTCAACCGCCAGCCCGTCATGCCGAACTGCGCCATCACGGACCTGCAGCTCGAGCACGACTGCGACCGCTTCCACGCCGCGCATGACAACACGCACTGGCAGGACATGATCGAGCACGGCAAAAAGCTCGGGCTCGGCTCCGACGAATATGAGATCGTGAACATCCACTGAACATCGCGCGCAAGCGGGCGGGCCCAGCCGGGTCCGCCCGCGTTTTCTGCACAAAAACGGCGTGATTTGCCAGCAATATCCGGATTTTACCGGACTTCATTACAGTTTTGTTACAAAAGCTCCCATTGTATTGCAATCTTGCCAGCCGCCGCTTATACTGGGTGCAACGATTCTTTATGGGGAAACTGACCGCTTTGTCATTTTCCCGGCCGGAAGGAGGCTGACGTCTTGAAAAAGTTTCTCTGTCTGCTGCTTGCGGCTGTGCTTGCGGGGCTGCTGATCCTGCCCTGCGCCGCGGCCGAGCCCACAGACTTTACCGACCGGAGCACGATCCGGAACTACAACGCCGTGCGGATGCTCGCCGACCTCGGTCTCGTCGCCGGTTATTCGGACGGCAGCTTCGGCCCGGACAAGCTGATCCGCCGCGAAGAGGTCGCCAAGCTCATGGCCCTGCTCGCCGACGCGGACGCCGAGGCGCAGGGGCAGAATGCCCCCGTCCCGTTCTATGACGTCTCTGAGTCCTGGGCGCTGCCGTTCATCGCCTACTGCGCGCAGAACGAGATCGTCGCCGGCAGCAACGGCCGCTTCCGCCCCGCCGATCATGTGACGCTGCGGGAGCTGGCAAAGATGCTGCTCGTCCTGCTCGGGGAAGACAGCGCGCGCTATGTCGGCGCGGGCTGGGCGCAGAACGTCGACCAGGACGCATTTGAAAAGGGCATCTACGCGGGTCTGACCGCCGGATATGAAGAAGACGCCACGCGCGACAACGCGTGCCTGCTCATCTACAACGCCACGCTCTGCCCGAAGGTGGCCAACGCCAGTGAGAACAGTGTGCAGCGCTACGTGCTCGACGCGCTGATGAACCCGATGTCGTATCTCGAGATCCGCTTCGGCCTGACCCGCTATACCGCGACGCTGACCGGCAATGAGTGCGCCGATCTGACCGGCTCCTCTCCCCTGCCCGCCGGGACGAGCAAGCTCGCCGGACACAAGGCGTTCCAGGTCTCGACAGACCTGAGTCTGCTCGGCCGCAGCGTCGATATCTACGTGAAGGACGGGAAGGTCTTCGGCGTGCCCTGCTACGCGGTCGACGAGATCTACTACACCTTTGCCGACGCTTCGCAGCTCAAGGAGATCTGCCAGGGCGGCGGCTTCCGGCTGACGGACGAGACGGAGTACTATTACAACTACGCCCGCTCGTCCAAGGAGATCCTGAACGCCGTGACCGCCAACGACAAGATCACCGTGATCGACCATGACGGCGACAACGCCTTCGACGTCGTCCTCGTGACGACCAGCCGTCCGGCGACCGTCACCGCGACGAGCCCCCTGACCGTCGACGTTGGCGGCCAGAGCTACGAGGTGCAGGCCTTCAGCCAGGCAGACACGTTCGCCGTGGGCGACGCGGTCTACTACAGCCAGGTCTGCGGCAGCGGCTACATCCGCCGGTTGAACGGATAATAAGAATTACGGATACGCCTGCCTGGCGTATCCGTTTTTTATGCTTTGGGCAGACCCGGTTGCAAATCGGGCGGAATTGTGGTAAATTTAGAAAAAAGACACGGGAATTTCCCCGGCTGCGGGATGCGCCGGGTTTCCCTGAGCTGAGGTGATCACATGAAACGGCTGCTGCTTCTGCTGGCCTGCCTTCTGGCGCTCTGTACGACGGTGGTCGCGGCGGAGCCCGCCATTTCCGATATGAAAACCGACTGCACGCTGACCGGCAGCGGCGCGTGCCAGGTCACGCAGACCTTCACCATGGAGATCGACGGCGCGCAGACGCAGCTGCGCTTCCCGCTCGTCCCGGGCGCGAAGAAGGCCTCCGTCGCCGGCTACGACGCGCAGAAGCAGACCGACGGCGACTGCCCGGTGCTCGTGCTGAGCGACGCGTCGGGCTTTACCGGCACGCGGTCGTTCACGGTTTTGTACACGGTCTCCGGCCTCGTCAGCGAGGCCGACGGCGTGCAGACGCTGCAGTTGCCGCTGCTGAGCGCGAAATGGGCCTACCCCATCAGCCGGTATCAGTTCACCGTGACCATGCCGAAGCCGTTTGAGGGCTACCCCGCCTTCGTCAGCGGGTATTACAGCGACGTGATCTCGGACTATATCGATCTGGACGTATCTGAATCGCTCATCAGCGGTACGATCGCCACCGGGCTCAAGGACCATGAGTCGCTGGACATGACGCTGACGCTCGACAAGAGCTATTTTTCGGGCGCATACACCGCGCTCTCCTTCAGCTGGGTCGGCATGGCCGTCATCGTGGCGCTGCTGGCGCTGGCGTTCGGCTACTGGTTCGTCACGCTGCGCAGCGCACCCATCCGCACCTCGACGCGGAGGCTCCCGCCGGACGCGGCGCTGCCGTGCGATATGCCGTTTCTGGTCGGCGGCGGGCCGATCCAGTTCAACATGCTGGTCTGCCACTGGGCGAGCCTCGGGTATCTGACGATCTTCTGCGGGAAAAACGGCCGCGTCGCGCTGCGCCGCCGCGTGGACATGGGTAATGAGCGCCGCCCGGCAGAGGTGCGGCTGTTCCAGATGCTGTTTTCGCAGGGCGACGTGTGCGAGGGCGCGAGCCTTTTGTACAAGCGCACGGCGGAAAAGGCGGACGCGGTGCTGCGGCGCTACTGGGTCCGCAAGCTCTACCGCAAGTCGAGCGGCAATCCGCTCCTCGCGCGAGCCTTCGGTCTGCTTGCAGGCGCACTGGCTGCGGCCGAGGCGGCAAGTCCGCTGCTGCCCGCGGGCTTTGTACGCTGGCTGCTGCTGATCGCCGCGTTTTTGATCGGCGGCGCGCTGAGCGCCGTGATCCTGCATGCGCCGTCGGCGTACTATCAAGGGAAAAAGCTGTTTGTGGCGCTCGCGGCGCTGGCCGCGGTGGCGCTTCTGACGCTCGCGCAGTTCGGCGAGGGTCTGCTCGCCGTGCTGCTCGTGATCGTGTGTCTGGTGCTGCTCGGGCTTCTGACGCTCCACGGCGGCAGGCGGACGGCCTTCGGCGACGAGATCGTCACGCAGGCGATGAGCTACCGCCGCTTCCTGCGCCGCGTCACGCAGAGCCAGCTGCTCTCGCGGCTCGCGCAGGACAGCCAGTATTTCTACCGCATCCTCCCCTACGCCGAGGCCATCGGGCTCGGCGCGGGTCTGGCCCGGACGCTCGGCAATACGGAGCTCGAGCAGTGCGACTGGTATCAGGAGCAGCAGCCCCTGCCGCGCACGGCTGCCGGGTTCTACAGTCACCTGCAGGAGGCGCTGGCCCTGCTGGAGCTTTCGATCCGGAAATAAAAAGAGACGAAAAGCGCCTGCCGCAGCAGCGACAGGCGCTTTTTTCATGCAATTACTGCTCCATACGCGGGCAGCAGCGGACGTATTCGTAGAACTGCGCGTTTGTCGCCTCCATATACGGCGTGACCCAGAGCGTGCCGACACCGAGGCACAGGGAACCCACGATGATCCAGCCGAGGAAGCTCAGATCCAGCACGAACTTTTCCCACTTGTGGCCGTCCATCAGCCGGCGGCTCTCATCGATGCAGGCCTTCCAGCCGTAGTCGGGGTGGTCGAGCTTGATATAATAGGCCATGGAATAGGCATACATCTTGACGATGCCGGGGATGACGAACAGCAGCGACCACAGGAAAGTAAAGAGCGACGTCATGAGGCCGATGAGGAACGTCCCGCCGAAATCATCCTGGAAGCCGCGGAACATGTCGCCCAGCTGCACCGGCTGGTGATCCCGCGCCTGCTTGAGGAAAATAAAGGCCATGCCGTATTCCAGCGGCCCGACCACGATCAGTGCGCCGATGCCGGGCAAGATCCCCGCGGCTGCCGATTCCATCAGGCCGATCAGCAGGCACACCGCCAGCCCCATCATCCACAGGTTCTGGAAGATCCCGCCGCCGAGCTGCGCCCGCGCCCGGGCTTTTAATTCTGCACGATCCATAAAAACACGATCCTTTCTGTCATTTCCACGTTTTCGGTTTTCTTTCTTCCGGCTTCCAACATTATACGGTATGCGCGCGGAAATTGCAAGAGAACCAGCCGCGGCCCGCGCTCAGATCCCGTCCGGCACGCCCGCCAGACACAGCGGCAGCTCCAGCCCGTTTTCCTCCAGCAGCGTCCGGTCACGCAGGATCCCCCCTGCCGCGCCGTCGGCGGCCAGACGCCCGCCGGCAAGCAGCAGCACGCGGCTGCAGGTCTCCAGCACCAGATTGAGGTCGTGCGAGGCGATGAGCTTCGTCTCCGGCCGCTGCCGCAGGACGCGGATGAGCGTGCGGCGGTTGCGCGGGTCGAGCGCGGTGGACGGCTCGTCCATCAGCAGCATCTGCGGCTGCATGGCGAGGATGGTTGCGACGGCGGCCATCCGCTTTTCGCCGCCGGACATTTTATGGTTGTGCCGGTCGCGGAGATATTCCATGTGCAGCTTCGCGAGCGTTTCCTCCGCCCGCTGTTCGGCGGCGGCGCGGCTCAGGCCGTAGTTCATGGGGCCGAAGACCATATCGTCGAGCACGGTGGGCATGAACATCTGGTTGTCGGCGTCCTGCAGCACATAGCCGAGCTTCCGGCGCACCTCCGGGAGGGTCTTCCGTGTGACCGGGGTGCCGTCCACGGTGATGCTGCCCGTATAGGGAAGCAGGCCGAGCGCGGCCTTCATGAGCGTGGACTTGCCCGCGCCGTTGGCGCCGATGAGCCCGACCTGCTCGCCGCTGCGGACCTGAAACGACAGCTCCCGCAAAACCGGCGTATCGCCGTAGAATACACAGACATGATCAAAAACCAGCATCATCTTCGCCTCTTTTCAGACAAATAGGGAGCCCGCGAGCGCGGACAGATCGACCAGCCGCGGCAGCAGCATCAGCGCCGGGCACAAGATCGCATACGGCCAGGACGCGGCCGAGCCTCTGCGGCGGACGGCATAGGAGAAATCCCCGCAGAAGCCGCGCAGCTCCATGCTCTCATACAGCGCCTCCGCCCGGTCCATGCTGCGCAGCAGCAGCTGACCGAGGAACGAGCCCCAGGCGGAGATATGCACGCCCTTCTGCCCCGGCGCGCGGAGGCTGTAGGCCTCCTGCATGACGGAGACCTCGGAGAGCAGGACCCCGATATACCGGAACGTCAGCAGCAGCAGGCTCGTGATCGTCTTCGGCAGGTGCAGCTGCCGAAGGGCGCGGCAGATCTCCTCGATCGTCGTGGTGGCCATGAGCAGGAACGACGCGAGCAGGCAGAACACGCCCTTCATCACCAGCGTCAGCATTGAGACGACGCCGCCGGAGACAGCAAGCGTGCCGATCTGCGTCACGATCTGCCGGTCAAAAATCGGATTGAGCAGCCCCACCGCGCACACCAGCGGCAGCACGAGCCGCAGCTTCTGAAAGCAGGTGCGCAGGGCGATGCCCGCAAGCTGATAGCCCGCGACCGGGAACAGCGCCATCCACACGAGGGCCGTCAGCCGGTAGCGCGGGAAGGAGACGACGACGGCCAGATAAAAGATCGTCACAAACAGCTTGGACAGAGGGCTCAGCCGGTGCAGGAACGAATCCTGCGCGGCCAGATCATCCATGGCCCGCAGCTCCCGCCCGGCCTGTTCCGCCTGATTCATCTGTCCGCCTCCTTCCGAAAACACGAATTGCGGCAAGCCGGAGGGCTTGCCGCGGGGAATGTTTATTTTTCGCGCCCGCGAAACGCGGGCCACCCCAAGGCTCCCTTGTGTAAAGGGAGCTGTCAGCCGCAGGCTGACTGAGTGATTGATTGTCGCAGATTTGCGATAAAACCCAAACCGCAAATTCAGTTTGCGGTTTGGAAAGGAAGAAATGAGCACAGAGGAAAACAGACGTCGCTTGCGGCGGCTCGTTCCGTCGTGGTCATTT
>ENA-UOJB01002565-UOJB01002565.1-human-gut-metagenome-genome-assembly--contig:-C48-NODE-2565-length-11685-cov-7.222442_pt1 | contig 11685 bp, 9 predicted proteins | sample MGYA00242338_ERZ723885 | MGnify/ENA metagenome assembly ERZ723885
AACTGTTCTGATAAAGCAAACTGCGCCGTGAGCTTGGTAACGTCCGCCGGAACACTGGCACCGGGCGCGTAGAGCTTACCGTTGCTTCCGAGCCACATGAAGTAGCTGCCTGTATTTCCGTCCGGGCGGGTCATGCCGTCGGACGCAGGCGCGGTAAACTCGCTGCCGGTTTTCACGATGATTTGAATATCCTCGGAGCTATTACCCAGCGTGCCGCCGCCAAGGTCAAGGGTAACGACCTTCAGTCCGTCAGAACCCAGTGTTTCAGCGTTCAGGACTTCAAGGACGGGGCGGAAACCGAGGCTCGGGTTGGAGCCCGTAGCAGAGTTGCTGTACCAGTTGCGGGCCGAAGAGTACCCGCGGCGCGCCCGGTACGACGCGTCGACAGAAGAAACATCCTGTCCCCACAAATACATTTTATTCCAGTTTTGGATATATCCGCTGTTCTTGTTCAGCACCGCGTCCCATTCGTTGCTTTGGGGCACGCCGCGTCGGGAATCGCCCAAACCTGTAGAGTTACTTCCCACAGACGGTGCGCGCAGGGTATAGTCCACGCCGCCGCTGGCATAATTTTTGCCGAAAATCAGACCTGCGGTATTCAGGTCATCCCAGCTTACCGTATGCGTTACGGCATAGTCCGCAATGAATAGGCTGTGGGGATATTTATTCTTCTGAGCATACTCCTCGGTGGTTGCCATTTCCGATGTGAGCTTATAAGCGTTGACCGTGCCCACATAGGTAAAAGGCACATAATGAAGTGTGCTGTCCGGTAGATTGCTGTTTACCGTTCCGGGGATGTTCATCGCCGACAGATCAAAATAGTATCTGCCGCCAGGGGCGAGGGTAAACTGTTCGTCAGGCTGACTTTCCACCGTCAGCGTGACATCCGCAAAAGCACTTGCAAGGTCGGTCTTGCAGTCACCGTTATACTGCTCGCTGAATACCTTCATGGTATAGTCGCCCGGTGCAATGTCAGACGGAATTTTGATTTCAACCGTTCCGCTTTCGGCAGTAGGTTGTGCTACTCTGCCGTAATACTGTGCGCCGTTGTTATCCGCCAGGATGACAGAGATATATTCATTTTTCCCTGTGGTCGCCCCTTTGTAATTCAGCGTAACGGTATCGTCGGGGGCGGCGCTGACAGTTTTTTCCGTCACGGCAAAATTGCGTCTACTATCTAAAAGCGTCAGCTTCCACTCGTTTCCGCTGTATTCGGGAATCGGGGTCAGCCCTCCGTCAGGCTTTCCGCCCACAGCGGCAGATGCAAAAAGGACAGAGTTCATATTTAATTTAAAAGCGGGACGAACAGTCCGATGATTATTGAAAATGAGGACAGAGTACCCAGAGTATTGGACAGAACCCTCACTACGCACGACGGCGAGATGATATTTATCGGAGCCGGGGGAGCGCAGCCACCAACCGGTTGTCACCCAATTCGGATGTGCAGGATCCAAGGCACGCAGATCGTTGTTTACAGCAATAGCCTCTTTTGCGGAAAGTGGCCAGAATACAGCGTTATCCACCTGCCCTCCTGCTACACAGTCGGTATTCTCTCCGTCGTAACTTCCGCTTGTAAGCGCCCGTTTCTTTACGGCAGCATTTTCTTCTGTCGTCAGCTTTTCCGCAAGCGCATCTATTGTGGCTTTCAAATTGCTCGGTGCGTATTCGTTGTTTAATATGGCATCGACAAATGGTATAACCCCCATAGCGCCTGCCGCAAGCAGGGTAATATCCCCCTTTGAGCTTGTAACACCGCTTCCGTCATAGCCGATAACTCGCCATGCAGCGGGATTATTTTCATGGTTTTGCCCGAAATACACAGTCGGTGCGGTCGCTGTGTTTACATTTTTACTTAACACACTTAGTGCATCTGCACCAAGCTGTATCGCAGCAGAGCCCTCTGTCCCAACCTCCTCGGCGAATACGCTTATCGGCGTAAGGCAGAGCGTCATGCATAAAGTCAGCAGGATACTAAGTATTCGTTTTTTCATTTTTTGCCACCTCCGTTATATAAATTTAATCAAGAGCGGTTATTGTAATAGTGCCTCTAAAGCCACCGAGATAAGTATTGTATGCCGAATTTTCAAACCACAACTGCAATGTAATGTCTTTATTTGACGCATCATACATTCTGTTGAAATTAAAGGAATGTTGATCATTGGTATACGGTATTTTTGCCCCGTCCCTTTTTATTCGTGTAAGCTCCCTGCACAGATCGTCATCATAACCGTCTGTCATCTGAATAGAGTAATTGCCGCTGTTGTTAAATTCGTTTGAACCAACTTCGAGAGAACCGCTTAAGCAGACATTGTAAATATGTCCTTTTTTGAGGGTAATATTATTCCTGTAGGATGAAATCAAGCCGCCCTTGTTTATTTTTTCGTAGACAGAAATATTGACACGACTGTTATTCAGTACTGTCCTCGGAGCGTTTGCCTCTCCGTAAAAATATCCCGAACAGCTGCCGTTCTGACCTGCATCACCCTTGTCGCCTTTATCTCCTTTGTCACCCTTTTCGCCTTTTTCACCGATGTCTCCTTTGTCGCCTTTTTCACCGTCAACTCCTGTGGCTTTCACTCCCGTATCGGTCGTTCCAATCCACCAGTTGCCGTTTTCACCGATGAACGGGGTATTTCCGTCTTTGCCGTCAGAGCCGTTTTGTCCGTTTGTTCCGTCCTTACCATCGGCACCGTCTTTGCCGTCAACACCATCTTTACCGTCAACACCGTCTTTGCCGTTTATACCGTCCTTACCGTCTGCGCCGTCAAGACCTTTCAAAATTGAAAGATCGTAAAGGTTAAGCCATATTTCATCGCCGACATAACGCCACTGTAGGTTATTTTCATTTACACGGAACTCAGGTGTTTTTCCGTTTGCTCCGTCCTTACCGTTCTGTCCGGTATCTCCTTTATCTCCCTTGTCGCCTTTTTCGCCGTCAACACCTGCGGCTTTTACGCCAATGTCGGTCACTCCGAGCCACCAGTTGCCGTTTTCACCGATGAACGGCGTATCACCGTTTTTGCCGTCAATACCATCGACACCGTTTTTTCCGTCGATTCCGTCTTTTCCGTCAAGACCTTTCAAATTTGAAAGGTCGTAAAGATTTAGCCATATTTCATCGCTGACATAACGCCATTGAAGATTGTTTTCATTTACACGGAACTCCGGTGTTTTTCCGTTTACTCCGTCTTTACCGTTCTGCCCTGTGGGTCCCTTTATATCGGAAATGGCAACAAGATTTTGCCAGTTTTCTCCCTCATAGCGCCACTGTATATATTCTGTTGTTCTTTGTACCTCTATGTTTTTGCCGTCAGTACCATCTTTTCCGTCAGTACCGTCTTTGCCGTCAATGCCGTTTTTACCGTCAAGACCGTTCTTTCCGTCAGTGCCGTCTTTGCCGTCAACGCCGTTTTTACCGTCAAGACCGTTCTTTCCATTAGTACCGTTTTTTCCGTCAGTACCGTCTTTGCCGTCAATGCCGTTTTTACCGTCAGTGCCGTCTTTGCCGTCAAGACCGTTTTTGCCGTCAATGCCGTTTTTACCGTCAATACCGTCTTTGCCGTCAGTACCGTCTTTACCGTCAGCACCATTTTTTCCGTCAATGCCGTTTTTGCCGTCAATGCCGTCTTTGCCGTCAAGACCGTTCTTTCCGTCAGTACCGTTTTTTCCGTCAGTACCTCTGAGCGTGTTAAGAGCTACAAGATCGTGCCATTCCTCTTCGGCGGTATCTCTCCATTGGATTGCTGTGCCGTTGTTTCGCACCTCAGGCAACAGGGTTTTGCTATTTTCCGCCTTGCTGCATACGGCAGCAAATGCAATGCAAAGTACGATGCAAAGCACAAGACAAAGTGCGGTAGTAATACAGTATATTCGTTTTTTCATTTATCATTGCCTCCTCTCAAATATTGTGAACGGTATTTATCAGCAAACAGGGCAACACCCTGTTTTAAGACCTCCATTTGGGTTTTTAAATAATATTCATCCTCAAACATAGCATAGTGTACACAGGCACGGACAAATATAAAAATGAGCGGTGTAATCACTGTGTACGGAATGCCGATTTTCGGCTCAAGTCGCTTTGCATACTCGGTATAGCGCTCATTTACCCCCTCAAAGAATTTCTTGCCGTGCTCAATATATTTCGGATGGGTATAGACCTGATACATCAGCCGATATTTCTTGCCGTGCTTCTTTGCGGTCCAATACGGAACCTCTTTCACAAATCGAACAACATCTTTCGGGTCGGTGGGAGCTTTTTCCATAAAATCATCCTCGACCTTTTCCATACAGTATGCAGTTGATTCAATAATCAGTTCATCAACACTGTTGAAATAGGAATACAGATTTCCCGTTGTACAGCCACACGCTGCCGCCAAAGCCTTGATGCCCGTACCTGTCAATCCGTTTTCAGCATAGCATTCAAAGCATTTTTCCATTATTCCCCTCTTACGCTCGTTGTGCTGTTCCTCTGTTGTTCTCATAAAGTTCGCTTCCTTTTGATAACTAATCGATTAATTAATTATAGTATAGCACAGAGCTACGGCAATTTCAACAATTAACTAAGAAAAAATCGCAAAATATTAAATTTTTATCGCATCTGTCGGAAACTTTACTGCTATAACAGTACCCTTTTCCGAACTTTCTTCCACACGAACTTTACCATTGTGCAGTGCAACGATTTCCCACACCAAAGAAAGTCCCAATCCAACTCCGCCGTATTCTCTGCTTCGGGATTTATCCACACGAAAGAAGGGCTGAAAAATACTTTCTCTGTATTGTTCGGGGATGCCGTAGCCGGTATCCGCAACCGTAATAACAAGCTGATTGTCTTTGTGCATTACAGTAATATTCACTGTACCGTCAAAACGGTTGTAGCGTATAGCGTTTTCGGTCAGATTATATAACAAACGGTAAATCAGCGTATCACTGCCTGTCATAACAGCATCGCCCGTGCTTTCAAGTGTAACATTGTTTTTCTCTGCAAGGGGCGCAAGGTCAGTGAAAATCTCTTCTACCATAGGACCTATCTCTATGCGGTCGGCACACAATACTGTGCGAAGCTCGCTCATTTCCAACAGGGTTTTTGTCATTTGTGTCATTCGTTCGGTCTGCTCACGCAACAATCGGAGAAACTCTGCCGTTTCAGGCGATACCTCGGTATGCTCTGCCGAAAAAAGTTCAAGCTGTGCCTGCATAAGCGAAAGCGGCGTGCGCAACTCGTGTGCGGCGTTTCCCGTGAACTGTCGTTGAGCGGTAAATCCATCATCAAGACGGTCAAGCATCCGATTGAACGACTTGACAAACTGTCTCAGTTCAGGCGGAACTTCTTCGGTTATCTTCATATCCGTCAAATTGTTAGGTTGAACCTTTTCAACCCGAGCGGTAAAAGTACGCAGAGGCTTCAGTGCATGCCCGCTTAAAAAATACGCAAGCACACCGCCTAACAATGTTGCCGCCGCCGTAATATACCAATTGGTAGCGATAAAGGATTCCTGTGCTCCGTTGATTACGATAGTCAATTCACGATCAAGCTTTTCGTGTTCGGGATCGAAAAAGTCAGGTTCTCCTTTGTCCGTATCACCGTAACCTGTAACATAAGAGCCTATGGAATCCATATAATGGCTGCCGGAATAGCCGATAAGAACATTCATAAAAATGCAGGTGGCTCCGATAAGAAGTGCAGTCATCAGAGTTATGCGCCATTGCAAGGATAGCTTTTTCATACTTTTTCTTCCTCCATAACATATCCTTCACCAATGCGATTGCGAATCGGGTCATAGCCGAGTGCCGCACGCAGTTTCTTTCGTAATGCAGAAATATGTACTCTTATTGAATTGCTGAAATTGTCAACACTGTTATCCCAAACATGGTCGAGTAGTTCTTCCTGACTGACGGGGCGGCCTTGATTAAGAAGCAAATATTCAAGTATTCCGATTTCTTTTCGGGTAAGTGACAGCTCCTGACCGTCAGCAACGGCAACACGGGCTTTGGTGTCAAAAGCAACCTTTCCACAGTTCAAAACAACATTGTTTTGTGTAAACCGCCGGCGAGTCAGACTGCGTATTCGTGCTTCAAGCTCCTCCAAATGAAAAGGCTTTGTCAGGTAATCGTTTGCTCCGGCATCCAGTCCCTCCACCTTGTCGGCAACCTCACAGCGTGCCGAAAGAATTAACACTCCGGTATCTCTGTCGGTTTGTCGCAGAGTTCGCAGTACCGTCATCCCGTCTGCACCGGGTAAATTCAGATCAAGTAAAACAAGATCGTACTTTTCTATTCCGAGCAACTCATTTGCTTTGTTTCCGTCATAGCAAAAATCAACGCTGTATGCCAATCTTTTAAGGCTGCGAACAATTGTCTCGCACAGCGCACGCTCGTCTTCAATTACTAAAATACGCATAGAAACTCTCCTTGTTATGTTTTCATATTTCTTTGATAATTTAATTATATCATTATATCGCTCAGACATAAAGTTTTTGTTAAGTTTTCGTTCTTAACAGGGATTTTACATCCTCTGTGCTACAATGAGAGCACAAAAGAAAGGAGTGACCGAATTGACTCGAAAGAAAAAAACCGTATTTCAGATCGTACTGATTATCTGCGGAATTACGATGCTGTGTTACGGAGCTCTGCGTGGAGAGGCAGAAACCGTGTTAAGCAAGGCAATCCGGCTGTGTTTGGAGTGTGTGGGAATTGGATAACAAAGAACCGAAGAAAAAAAGAGGCGGTGTATCGCAGTTCCTCTCACGCTTTCGATGGCTTATTCAAGCAGGAGCAACTTTGCTGAGTAATATTCATCTGCCGAATTTATTGAAGGGCAGAATTTATCAAGGCAAAGGAAAGACTGTTTGCGTTCCGGGACTAAATTGCTATTCCTGCCCTGCGGCATCGGGTGCATGCCCAATCGGCTCGTTTCAGGCTGTGGTGGGTTCGTCAAAATTCAGTTTTTCATATTATATCACAGGATTCCTCATATTGATAGGAGTTCTGCTCGGGCGTTTTATCTGCGGTTTTTTGTGTCCGTTCGGATGGCTTCAGGAACTGTTACATAAGATACCGACAAAAAAGCTTTCCACTAAAAAGCTGAAGCCGCTGACATACATAAAATATGCAGTTTTGCTTTTTGCAGTAGGTTTGCTGCCAATGCTCATTACAAATGATGTGGGTATGGGAGATCCTTTTTTCTGTAAGTATCTTTGTCCTCAAGGGGTACTCGAGGGAGCAATCCCTCTTGCCGCCGTCGATTCGGGAATCCGTGCCGCACTGGGTACGCTCTTTTCGTGGAAGCTGGGCATATTGATTACGGTAATCGTACTGAGTGTACTTTTCTACAGACCGTTCTGCAAGTGGCTGTGTCCTCTCGGTGCATTTTATGCGTTGCTTAACAAGGTGTCGCTTTTCGGAATGAAAGTAGACAAACACAAATGCATTTCCTGCGGAAAGTGTGCCAAAGTATGCAAGATGGATGTAGATGTAACCAAAACTCCCGACCACACCGAATGCATACGCTGCGGTAAGTGTATCCGTGCCTGTCCTACCAAGGCGGTCAGCTTCCGCTACGGCTTTGGCAAAGGAAAAGAAAATGATTGTCCCGCTGAAAAAGCGGAAACAGCAAAACAAAAAATTGAAACAGAAATTGAAACAAAAAAGGAGTAAACACCATGAAAACAACAAAAATTTTAATCTTACTGACTGCCTTGATGATGTTGTTAAGCTTTGCCGCCTGTGGCACAGACAAAGGCAATACGACGAATACTACCGCAAATAAGAAAAGCGAAACGGCTATGCTGACAGCTGTGAATCCAAAGACAAAAGACGAGGCCGCCGACCTGCATCAAAAACTGATGGCACAGGAAAATGCTATTCTTTCCGAAAACAGCGAACTTTGGGAAAAGGTATTTATTTCAGCCGATAAGGGTATGGCGATGATTGAGGACGGCGGAAACTACGGTGATTTTCTTCTGAAAACGATTGACGGTATCAAGGATCAATTCAGTGCAGATGAGTTGAAGCTGCTTAATGAAAGCGCCGAAGAGATTAAGGAAATCGAAGGAAAACTGACGATTTTGGAACAAAAATTTCCCGGATGCGGAGAAAAACCGTCCGATGGAGATATGAGCGTTCCGGCGGAAAACGGTAAGCCCATCGAAAAGGATAATCTGAAGAAATTCCCGACATTTGACGGCAAGGATCTTGACGGAAACGAAGTTAAGAGCAGTACGCTTTTTGCAAAAAATACCGTTACCGTAGTAAACTTCTGGTTTACCACCTGCAATCCCTGCGTGGAAGAACTTGCCGACCTGGAAGCTCTGAATAAACAGCTTGCAAAAAAAGGCGGAGCAGTAGTCGGAATCAATTCATTTACACTTGACGGTGACAAAACGGCTATCTCTGACGCAAAGAATATTCTGGCAAAAAAGGGTGTGACCTACAAAAACATTTGGTTTGATTCAAAAAGTAAAGCCGGAGAATTTACATCCGGATTGTACTCCTACCCCACAACTTATGTTGTCGATAAAAACGGTAATATTGTGGGAGAGCCGATTGTCGGTGCAATAACCTCCGAAAAGCAGTCTGAAAAGCTGCAAAAGTTGATTGATCAGGCAATTGCAAACAGCAAGAACTGATGTGTGCCCTGTCCCGACAAAGTATCAATAATGCATATTTTCAGGTTCTGTAAATTTTACATATAGATTCCAACAAATATGCCAATAATTAAACCCATATAATTTTTCGTACAACAAAACCTCCTGCAACGGATTTTACTCTGTGCAGGAGGTTTATTCTTATTTCGATATTTTTTATTTCATCATTATATCTGTATAAAAATTTTACATAGCTGTAAAGTGGTTTGTCATCACAATAAATTTGTATTCTGTTCAAGCATTAAAAAGGGGGCTCTTTCGAGCCTCCATACAGCAGTTGTTCTACCCTATTTTATTGTAGAGTTTGTTACTGTCAAAATGCAAATATCAAAACTGCCGATGCGAGAAAAAGTGCAAAGGTAATCGGTTGAATTTTTATGTATTTTTCAACTTTTGCAATTCGTTCTTCCGAAAAAGCATTTGATTGTACTGCTTTTTTGTAATCTCGATAAGACATTACAAACATAAAGATTGAAGCAATTATAAATGCAGTATAAAACACATATAAATAACTCTCCAAAAGCGAACCAAAATATTTTGTAATCAAAGAAAATGCAAAGCAAGCTGTCTGGAAAATCGGAGCTAAAATACTTCCTTGAATTATTCCGTCACATTTATCCTCCGGTCTGTCATCCTCTTCATTGGGTAAAAAATAATCCTCTGCAAGGCTTGAATTAATATGAACCCTCTTACGGTAGAGTTTTAATAAAGCTGCAATCAACAGCAATAAAAACATTGCTAAATTACTGTAAATATAGATTGAAAATTCAATATCGTGAAAGACATAAACTAAATCTGAGTCGCTATACATAGTTAAAGCGTAAAAATAAGCATTAACTATAACTACCCAAGCATATATTCTTTTAACCTTTTTGAAAAGTATGTATATTGTTGCAAAGTGCATTGCAAACAGCAAAAACAACAAAGATATAAACACAATCAAATCATACGGATTATGTGTTTTAAAAAAATTCATAAAAGGATAAAAATTCAAATACAATGCAGTTGTAGGAAACATAGTTAAATCCGAAGTAACCAAACAATAACCTACATTTACAAGCAACAATAGTATAAGTAAACTTTGCAATCCTACGACAATTGTATAATAAATTTTCTTTGCTTTCATTTAAAACATCCTATCTGTTATTTTACTTTTCATATTTGGCTATATCAAAAAGAATTCAAACGAAATCAACAATTCGTATGGTGATATCATGGCTGATGAGATTAATTAACAAAGAAATTTTTTTGGTCAATTCGGTTTTCCCGAATACTAATAACGAAAAAATCACAATGTCGGCAACAAAAGGCTTTGCTGTAATAACTGCTCATATTAAATTCTTCTTGAATGTATTAGATTGATTTTTAGTGATTAAGTGTGTATAATGTATATCGGGAGGTATCTATGGGAAAGCAAAATTATTTTTTCAGCGGAATTACGGACATACTGATTCTTGCCATTTTGTGTGAGCATGACAGTTATGTGTATGAAATTGTAAAATTCATAAAAGAAAAATCAAACGGATGCCTGTCCATATCTCAGAACACCGTTTACGCAGTCACCTACAAGCTTGTTAACGAAGGAAAAATCAGCGAATATTCAAAGCTTGTCGGCAAAAAGCGCACACGAATTTATTATCATATCGAGGACGAAGGTCGGGCATATTATGAAAACCTTTTGGAGAGTTTTCATAATGCATACAGCGGTGTAGAGAGTATTTTAAATATTTTAAAAGAGGACAAGGGCAATGAACAATAACGGGGATTCCCTATGTTGTCAAGAAAATAAGAACAGGCAAATACATCAAAAGACTTATTGCGGTTGTACTTATTCTTGCACTCATATCAACTGTTACATACTGCATTGTTTTGCATGAAGACCATCAGATTACAAAAAGACAGGAAGCTGTTATAGCCGAAGATGTAATCGAATAGTATAAATTCCGTTCGGATATTTTTAAAATTTACAGACCGATTTCAAATTTGATTTTGAAGTCGGTCTTTTTTGTATATACGCTTTTTACGCAATGAAAATACATATTCTGATTGTATTGTATCAATAGACATTGTAAAAAGCAATACTTATTAATATTTTCTTTATCTAAAAGTCATATATTCATATCTGCCAATGCTTGAATAACCATACGCAAACATAGCAAACAATATAAATACTGACCAAAATTTCAAAAATTTTATAGCCGTATCATATTTCGATGTTGTGTACATTTTGTTTAAGTCATCTAAATAAGCAACTATATTATTAATTAGAATAGATACAAGATCAAGGTCGCTAAACGAATCGGCTACGGTTACCGTGATGAAGACTTCTTTTTTACCTTGATTCGCTATTTTTCTATTCCGTCTGTCCGTTCACCATCCCACAAAAAATCGTGATGAACCGAAAGCGATGGCTTTTTCTATGCTTAAATTTCATTATATTATGTACGGTCAATAAATCATACCGATGATAATATCGTTCATAATGTTGCTTACAAAACTAATTTTAAGAATCGGAATAAACAACAAATACGGTACATTGCACAATGAAACAATGTGAAGTAATTTGCTTTTCTGTTTTTCGGGAACATTCAGATTTTTATACACAACGGTCTGATTAAACAGATATATAAAAGCGTAGGCTGTGAGAATTTCAAAAAATGCAACGATTATTCCGCTGTAATGTCCTGAACCAGTTATCGTCAGATTTCCGATAAAGCCAAGTAGAATACTGTCCGCAATTTTCTTGAAAATATTATCAAAATTAAATACGCATAAGCACATCACCGTCCATATGAGTGAAAACAGAAAAAATGAAATCAATATGCCAAGCTCGGAAAACACGCTTGCTTTTAATATAAATCGTTTTTTATCGGTGAATTTTCGCACTTGGACTGCATATATGGCAGAGTTTGTAATGAGCAGGCGAATAAAGCTTACTGCCAACAATGCAATGAAAAAAAGTATCAAATACAGCATTTCCATACAATCACCTCAAATTGCTTATAACGCATTACTTTTCTTTTGTAACTTCATCAAGACCGAT
>ENA-UOJB01002570-UOJB01002570.1-human-gut-metagenome-genome-assembly--contig:-C48-NODE-2570-length-11665-cov-4.330146_pt1 | contig 11665 bp, 6 predicted proteins | sample MGYA00242338_ERZ723885 | MGnify/ENA metagenome assembly ERZ723885
TGCTACTTGCTTACCTGTTTGTGGGTTATTGATCCGTTTCTTCGTTCCCTTCTTCCTCTTTTTCTTCACCCTTGCGGTAGGCAAGCGGACTGACGTGATAAATCTCCTTAAAGCATTTACTGAAATAGCGGGAAGAAGAGAAACCGATGCGGTCGGAAATCTCCGTAATGTTCAGCTCCGGATTGTTCCGCAGCATGACGGCTCCTTTCTTGAGACGGATACTTAATATAAAGTCATTCGGTGTCTGACCGGTGACGGCTTTCAGCTTCGTGAACAGATTGGTACGTGCCATCCCCATTTCACGGGCGAAGATGTTGACGTTAAAGTCCGTATTATCCAAGTGCTGTTCGATGATGGCCATGGCACGGTCCAGCATTTCTTTATCCATCGGGTTAGTGGCAAGCATCTGGGCAAAAGCCTGTGGCTGTTTGCTGAATTTCTCCTGTAGCAACCGCCGTGAGTTCACCAGATTGTTGCAACGGGAGATCAGGAGATTGGTATTGAACGGCTTGGTGATATAATCGTCCGCGCCGATCTTTAATCCTTCAATGTTGTGTTCCACGGCTGTGCGTGCCGTCAGTAGTACTACCGGGATGTGACAGGTGTTGAAGTCCGTTTTGATTTGCTTACAGAGTTCCGTACCCGACATACGTGGCATGACAACGTCACTCAGTATGATGCTTGGCATATCTTTCTGTATGATATCCAGTGCCTCTACACCGTCGGAAGCGGTGGTGACCTGATAGAACGTTTCGAAGATACCTGCCAGCATTTGCTTGATGGATTCGTTGTCTTCCACTATCAGCATTTTCGCATCTTCGATGCGTTTGTTGTCTTCCTCCTTCCATTCGGAATCGGGCAGTATTTCTACGGTTGGAACGATTGTTTCCGGTTGTTGCTGAATGTTGGTGTCGGTGTTGTCCCGTATGATTTGTTCCTCAGTAAAGTGCTGGTTGCCCGATTTCAACGTAATGATAAAACGGCTTCCCTTGCCCGGTTCGCTCTCTACACGGATGGTTCCGTGATGAAGTTCGATGATACCTTTTGTCAACGCCAGTCCGATGCCTGTGCCGGCTCCGGTATTCAGCGAGTCGAGGTGTTCGGTCTGATAGAAGCGGTCGAATATCTTGTCGATCTCGGCGGCAGCAATACCTGTTCCTGTGTCTTTGATTTCGATAATGACGTATTTATCCTCCTGCGATACGTTGATGGAGATGGTATCTTCCGCTTTCGTATGCTTCAATGCGTTGGACAGCAGATTGTTCACTACCTTCTGCATCTGCTTCTGGTCGTACCATACTTCAATATCATCCGACTGCTTGTTGAACTTGAAATTGATTTGCTTGCTGCTGGCGTATTCAAGGAATAACAGATAATTCTCGTACAGGAAGTTCACCAGATTATGTCGGCTGACTTTGATTTTCATGTGCCCTTGTTCCTGCTTGCGGAAGTCGAGCAGTTCCGTAATTAGTTCACGCAGTTGGAGGCTGCTTTTGTAAATTCCCAATATCTTGTGATAAATATTAGGTGTGAATGTCTGTACTTGCAACAGCGTTTCTACCTGTCCTACGATCAACGTCAGCGGAGTGCGGAATTCGTGGGAGATGTTGGTAAAGAAGCGTAGCTTGGATTGGTTTAATGCTTCGAGGTCTTCGATGTGCTTCTTTTCATATTTCAGTGACTCACGCAGTTTGATGCGGGAATTGTAGTTCTGAATGAGATACCATAACAGACTGACGGTACAAATGGTGTAAATCAGATAAGCCCACCATGTCTCATACCAAGGCGGTAATACACGGATCAGTAGTCGGGCTTCTTCGATACCGTCTCCGTCCGACTTGATGACGAGCGTATATTTGCCCGGATTCAGGTTGGTATAAGTGATAAGCGTCTGTTTGCGGTCGGTGTGATTCCATTCGTCGGAGAAACCTTCGAGGCGGTAGACGATTTCATTTCTGTTGGCAGGGATGAAGTTGGAAGTGGCGTATTCTATGCTGAACATGGATTGGTCGGCTTTCAGGCTGATTTCCGGTGTATAGGCGATGGACTGTTCCAAGATGCCGGTGTCGTCTCCGGCAGTGATCTCCTTACCGTTGACCAGCAGGCGGGAAAGGATGATGCTGTAGGACTTGGGCGTAAAGTGCAGTTTCTTTTCCCAGAAAGAAATCATGCCTTGGATGCCGCCTAGAAATACTTCTCCGTCATGCGTTACGAACAATGCGTTTTCGTTGACGGCAGTCAGCGGGAATCCGTTCTCTGTACCGTAGTTGTAAAACTTCTTTTGCGGATAGTCAAACTGGGAGAATCCCTGATTGGTAATCAGCAGCAAGTCTCCCTTTTGTATCGACGACTCGAATACTTCGTAAATACAGTCGCTGGATAGTCCGTCTTTCTGCATGTCGAAGTTTTCGAAGTCGTTGCTCTCCTTGCGGTAACGGTCGAGCCCGCTTCCGGAAGTGGAGAACCACAGGTTGCCGTTGCTGTCTTGCATGATGTTGTTGACATTGTTGTTGCTGAGAGTGTTCGGAATGGAGGGATTGTGTGCATAGTGGGTGAGCTTGCCGGTGTCGAAGCGGTAAGAATATACGCCCTCTCCGGTAGCGGAAACCCATAGCGTTTCGTCCTTGTCGATGTAGAGGCTGGCCACCATACCGATATTTCTGCCTTCTTTGGTATCCTTGAAAAGATGTTCGCAGGTGCCTGTTGCCGGATTGAAAAGGCAGACTCCGTTTTGTGTGGCGATGATCAGTTTGTCTTCGTAGGGCACGATGTCGCGTACAATGTCCGAGGGCAGTGTGGTCGGGTCGCCCGCTTTCATCCGGTAAACGGTAAAGCGGTTGGTGCGCAGGTCGAGTTTGTTCAGTCCTCCCAAGTGTGTGCCGATCCACATAATCTCCTCTGTCCGGTCGTAATAGATTGCCTTGACGTTGTTGTGCGAGATACTGTTCCTGCCTTCTTCATGGCGGTACCAGCGATAAGTATTGTTTTTCCGGTTGTAGACGTTCACGCCACCGCCTTCGGTGCAGATCCATAAGTTACCGTCTTTGTCTTCCGTCATTCTGCCGACGATGGGACTGCTTAATCCTTCTTTCTCCGTGTCTCCCACTTTATAGCGGGTATAGATTTCATATTCCGGATTGAAGTAGTTGACGCCGCCAAAGTAAGTTCCCAGCCATAGGGTTCCCTGTTCGTCTTTCACGATACACCAGATGGAAGAGTGGGTGAGTCCGTCGGGTTTGTTGTCATTGGCGGTATAAAGTTGGAACTGTCCTGTGCTTTTGTCGTAGCGGTTCAAGCCGTGGAAAGTTCCGATCCATAGATTTCCCAGATTATCTTCACAGCAGCTTCTGACAAAATCGGAACATATACTGTTCGGATTCTTCGGGTCGTGGCGGAAGTTATCGATAGTGCCGTTTGTGCGGATACGGTAGAGCCCTTCCTCCCAGCTGCCAATCCACAGTTCTTTGGATGAGTCTTCGTAGATGCTGGCTATGTTTCCTTTCGTGATGGGCTGAGAGAGTTGCTTGTCGTCCGACAGGCAGTAAACACCATTGCTGGTGGTTCCCATCCACAGGTTTTTCTTCTCGTCCAGATGGAGGCAGGATAGGTTAATGTCTTTCCCGGCAAGGTGGTAGTAAAGGTCGAAGTTGTTCGTGTTCTCGTTGAAAACGAATACTTCTTCTCTTTTTCCGATATATAGTTTTTCGTTGTAGTAGATAGCGTCCACATTGCCTTGCAGTAGGGTTTTGAATCGTTGAGTGGTCATGTCAAATTCGGCTACACCGTCGGTGCAAAGCAGGTAAACCTTCCCGTTCTTATTACCTGTGATACGGAGTACGGTATTGCTGAACAGACTGTTCGGATCATTCTTCTTGAGCTTGAAACTTTTGATATCGTTACCGTTATAACGGTTCAGTCCTTCGCGCGTACCTATCCATATAATGCCCCGTTCGTCAATGTACAGGCTGTTGACGGAAAACTGGGAAAGTCCGTCATCTGTGGTCAAATGGCTGAAAGTAATATTTTGTCCTAACGTACGGACAGCAGTTACGCTTAAAAATAGCAGAAATAAAAGGATTGTTTTTCTCACTAATTCGGTTGTTTAGGGTATTACTAATGGCAAATATATTGTTTTTATTTGATTTTCGGGAACCTTATTAGGAGAAATTAACTATATTTGTATCCTCCAAACGAAAGATATATGAAAGTAAAGAAAATTAGTTCTGCTAATGTAGAGGCTTGTTCGCTTCCTAAATTATTTGATGAGGAAAAGATAGATTTCCAGCCGGTTCAGTGTGTCAACTGGGCTGAATATCCTTACAAGCCAAAAGTAAGTTTCCGGATTGCGCATACCAAAGATTCTATTCTGTTGCACTTCAAAGTCAGAGAAGAAAGTGTACGTGCCAAGTATGGAGAAGACAATGGATCTGTATGGACTGATTCCTGTGTGGAGTTTTTCTCTGTTCCGGCCAGTGACGGAATCTATTATAATATAGAATGTAACTGCATCGGAACGATTCTGATCGGTGCCGGACCAGCCCGTAACGGTCGGGAACACGCTCCGAAAGAAGTGACGGCTCTCGTGCAGCGTTGGTCCAGTCTGGGCAATGAACCCTTCGAAGAACGTGTGGACGATACGACTTGGGAAGTAGCCTTGATTATTCCTTATGCTGCATTCTTCAAGCATCAGATACAGTCACTGGATGGAAAGGAAGTTAAAGCGAATTTCTATAAATGCGGGGATGAACTGCAAACCCCTCACTTCCTGTCATGGAATCCGATAAAGATTGAGAAACCGGACTTCCATCGTCCCGACTTCTTCGGTACGCTGGAGTTTGAATAAATAAGAAGGGTGATGTCCGTAAAAAGACATCACCCTTTCTCTATGAAAAGTGTATTTTGTCTATTTCACAATCCCACGTTCCGAACCTTTTACGAAATTCACGATATTCTCGATTTCTTCACTCATCGGAACCTGATCGATAATCTTCTGGACAGCATCTTGAACACTGAAATTACCTTGATAGATCAACCGGTAAGCATTGGCAATATGACGAAGGATTCTTTCCGACGTATTGTGATGCTGTGACAGAACGACTGCATTCACTCCATGATAGGCAACAGGATTACCGGACATAATTACGTAGGGAGGAACATCTTTGGAGATGCGGCATCCGCTTTGTACAAGTGTCCAGCTACCAATGTGACAATATTGGTGCAACGTTACGTTGCCGCTTAGGATCACACAATCATCTAATGAGCATTCTCCTGCAATTGTAGTACCTATTCCTACCACACAATTATTGCTGATCTGCACATCATGGCAAAGGTGTACCTTATCCATCAGGTAGTTCCCGTTTCCGATTCTGGTAGCATTTCCTGCAAAAGTGGCACGGCTGATTACTACATTCTCACGGATATCGTTATTGTCTCCGATGATCAGACTACTTTCTTCCCCTGTATAGTGAAAGTCTTGTGGTTCTGCTCCCAGGACAGCATTCTGATGTATTTTGTTTCCTTTCCCCATTTTTGTACCTTTCAGGATACTGGCGTATGACATGATGGTACAGTCATCGCCGATTTCCACATCCTTCTCGATGTAGGCGAAAGGCAAGACAGTTACATTCTTGCCTAATTTCGCTTCGGGGTCTACGTAAGCTAACGGACTAATCATAATAGTATATGTTTAAAGTTAATCTTCTCTTCCACCGCCTAATGCCTGGTAGAGGCTGACCACAGCCTGCATCTTGTCGAAACAGTCGGAAACCTGAGAAATCTGTGCGCTCAGATAAGATTGCTGTGCCGACAATACTTCCAGATAGGTTGACGTCCCTAAGTTAAACAATTCTTTTGTATCTTCCGAAGCCTTCTTTGCAGATTCTACCTGCATTTGGCGGGATTCAGCCTTTTTACTGGTGTTTTGGTATAAACTTAGCGCATTGCTGACTTCGCTTCCGGCATTGTACAACGTTTGCTGGAAAGATAATTTAGCTTGTTCTTCCTGTGCTTTCGCTGCTTTCAGGCGGGCGATATTCGTACCACGGTAGAACAATGGCTGAGTCAGTGAACCGATAGCGGAAGCCAGTAACTTACCCGGATTGATAATGGCGGAACCTGCACTGTTCGTCCATCCGGCAGAACCGCTGAGAGTGATCTGCGGATAGAAAGCGGCACGGGCAGAGTTCGTATTATAATAGCAGCTTGCCAAGGACATTTCGGCTGCTTTTACGTCCGGACGGTTAGATAACAACTGCAAAGGAATCCCTGCGGAAAGTTCCTCAGGAAGTGCCTGTGCTTCCAGTACACCACGTTTGATCGCGTGCGGAGCTTCTCCCAGGAAGGTAGACAGGGCATTTTCCGTTTCGCGGATGCTCTGCTCGATGTCGGGGATGGAAGCCACTACTTGTGCATAGGCAGCTTTGCTTTGTGCTAAAGCGGCAGATGTGTAGGTCGATCTTTCCGAAAGTGCCTGTACGGTTTCAGCATTACGCTTCAGTACCTCAGCCGTAGCCTGAGTGATCTCCAGCTGGCGGTCGAGCATAAGCAAGGTATAATACATGTTGGCAATGTTGGCAATAACTTGTGTCTGTACAGCCTGGCGATAAGCCTTTGTCTGTTTCAGGGTGACTTGTGCATTTCGTTTGGAGTTCAGCAGTTGCCCGAACAGGTCTACTTGCCAACTGGCAGTAACCGGCAATGAGTACGTTTTAGTTGCTGCGTTCTTGTCAAAACTGCTGATTGTTCCCTGTGGAGACAAACCGATGGACGGTGCATAAGCCAGTCGGGCTGACATCAGAGACGCTTCTGCCGCTTTGACGTTCAATGCAGCGGAAAGGAGGTCAGTGTTTTGTTTCAGTCCCTGTTCGATGAGAGACTGGAGCTGTGGGTCGGTGAAGACTTCTCTCCACGGCAGGTTACCGAAGTTGGTGGTATCCGAAGCTAATGTATCATTGTCCGCTGCCGGATCACGATACAGGCCGGAAGCGGTAATATCTTCGGGTCTGTCATACGACTTATAGATGTGGCAGCTGCTCAGGAGAGCAGTTGCACACAACATATATAGAATCTGTTTCTTCATATCGAATTTCATTATTTAGCGTATTGTTCAATCTCAGTTACGGCATCCGTATTGTCGATGTCTTCCCATTCCATCGGTTTAACCTTCTCTTGCAGGTACTGGAAGATTACGAACAAAGCAGGAACGATGAAGATCTGGCAGATCATACCAATCAACATACCACCAATAGAAGCTGTACCCAGTGTACGGTTACCGTGGGCACCTACACCGAATGCGAACATCAACGGAAGCAGACCGACTACCATAGCCAATGAGGTCATCAGGATCGGGCGGAGACGGGCACCGGCACCCAGAACGGCTGCCCATGTGATGCTCATACCCATCTTACGACGGTCGAGGGCAAACTCTACAATCAGGATCGCGTTCTTTGCCAACAGACCCATCAACATGATCAACGCAATCTGCATATAGATATTGTTGGACATGGTACCGAGTATCATTTTCAAGGCCGATATACTACCGATCGCGCTCATTCCGTTGACGAACAGGAAGCTGCCTAGCAAACCGAACGGAATGGATAACAATACGGCCAGCGGAAGAATATAACTTTCGTACTGAGCACTCAACAGCAAATAAACGAATACGAAACAAAGGATAAAGATCAAACCAGTCGTACTGCCGCTACTTTGTGCTTCCTCACGAGCCATACCTCCTAGTTCATAGGTGTAACCTGCCGGAAGGTTTTCTTTGGCCACTTCTGCCAGTGCAGCCAGTGCCTGACCGGAAGTATAACCGGAAGCCGGAGCTACCATCACCTTCATGGAAGTATACAAGTTGAAACGGCTGATAATATCAGGTCCGTATACCTTCTCTACAGAGATGAACTGGGAAATCGGAGCCATTTCGCCTTGGTTGTTACGAACCTTGACATTATTCAGTGATTCCAGATTCTTGCGTGATAACGGGTCCGACTGAATCATTACGCGGTACATCTTACCGAAACGGTTGAAGTTGGATGCGTACAAACCTCCGTAATATCCCTGCATCGTGCTAAGAATATCGCTTGGGCTGATACCTGCCTTCTTACAAGCTGCCGCATCAATATCAATCATATATTGCGGGAAGTTCGGGTTGAAGGTCGTTTTTGCAGAGTTAATTTCCGGACGCGCCTCCAATGCTGCGGTGTAGTTGTTGGCTACATCGAAGAATTTGTTCAGGTCACCACCTGTCTTGTCCTGCATGTTCACCTCGATATCCGTAGATGCCGAGTAACCGGGGATCATAGGAGGAGCGAAGAACAATACCTGTGCTTCCTTGATAATCTTCTGCGCACGCATGTATAAAGAACCGACGATAACGTCTGAGTTCTGAATCATGGAGCGTTCATCCCAGTCTTTCAGTTTGATAATGAAAGAACCGTAAGACGGTCCCTGACCACCAATGAAACTGAAACCGGAGATCAATGTACGTGAAGCTACGGCAGGGTCCGCAGCAATCAGACTGTCTACACGTGCCAGTATTTGTTCCGAGCGGTCTTGTGATGTACCCGGAGGTAGTGTTACAGCTCCCATCAGCGTACCGGTATCTTCATTAGGGACCATACCTGTCGGAGTAGTGTTCATAAAGAAGATCAGCAATACGATAGAGAGAACCACCAGTCCCATTGACAACCACTTTTTCTGGATAAAGAAGAGTACGCGTTTCTTATACCTCTTTAATATAGAGTCATAAGCGGCATTGAAAGAAGTGTGGAAGCGAGAAACAAGTGTTTGTTTCTTATCTCCATGATCAGTATGCGGTTTCAGAAGAACGGCACACAATGCCGGACTCAGTGTCAAGGCGTTCAATGCGGACAGACCGATAGCGATAGCCATTGTCAAACCGAATTGGCGATAGAACGTACCTGCCGTACCACCCATGAAACTTACCGGAATAAACACGGACATCATGACCAGTGTGATAGATACGATAGCACCACCCAATTCGTTCATCGCATCGATAGATGCCAGACGGGCGGATGTATATCCCTGATCGAGCTTGGCATGTACACCCTCGACAACCACAATCGCATCATCGACCACGATCGCAATGGCAAGCACAAGGGCACACAGGGTCAGCAAGTTCAAACTGAATCCGATCAGTGACAGTACGAAGAATGTACCGATAAGGGCTACCGGAATAGCAATGGTCGGAATCAAGGTAGAACGCAAATCCTGCAAGAAGATATATACTACGATAAATACCAGAATAAATGCCTCGATCAATGTCTTCAACACTTCGTGGATAGAAGCGAACAAGAAGTCGTTGGCGTTCATAGAAACGTTAATCTTCAATCCCGAAGGCAGTGTTGTGGATGCTTCATCCAATAATTTCTGGATATCAGTGATGGTTTGCGTAGCATTTGTACCAGCCATCTGATAAACGATACAGGTTACAGCTTTGTGTCCGTTTACACGGTTGGTAAAGTTATATCCCAGACGGTCCAGCTGAATCTCCGCAATATCATTCAGTCGAAGTACCTCACCGTTAGGCAGAGACTTGATGACAATGTTCTCAAACTCTTCCGGCTGTTGCAGACGTCCTTTGTAACGAATGGTATATTGGATAGTATGGTTACTACGTTCACCGAATTGTACAGGAGCCGCTTCTATATTATGTTCAGCCAAAGCGGTAGATACGTCGTTGGGGATCAGTTTATACTGAGCCATTACGTCCGGTCTCAGCCAGATACGCATGGAGTAGTCCTGACCCATCACACTGGCATCACCTACACCCTGTACACGTTGAACCTGAGGAATCAGGTTGATTTTTGCATAGTTCTCGATGAAAGCATCTGTATATGTATCGGTTTCATCGTAAAGAGAGAATACTACCAGCATGGATGTCTGACGTTTCTGAGTAGTCACACCAATTCTGGTAACTTCGGCAGGTAGCAAACCTTGTGCCATGGAAACACGGTTCTGTACGTTAACGGCAGCCATATCCGGATCAGTTCCTTGTTTGAAGTAGATCGAGATATCACCGGAACCGGTATTGGATGCGTTGGAAGTCATGTACATCATGTTTTCTACACCGTTGATCTGCTCTTCTAGAGGGGCAATTACAGAGTTCAATACGGTCGATGCACTGGCACCCGTATATGTGGCTCTTACCGATACGGTAGGAGGCGCAATGTCCGGATACTGTGTGATAGGCAGTGTTGCCAATCCGATAGCACCTAGGATAACTATCAAGATGGAAATAACTGTTGATAGTACCGGACGGTTAATGAATTTATCTAATTTCATACGATTATCTAAATTATTAGTTGAAAGCTGTAGCTAAATTTCCGTCGTGCTGGTCTTTCAAATGCTGTTGATAGTTCGCTTCTTTTTGAGCCGGCGTGATTGGTTGTATTTTTTGGCCGTCCTTCAGGCTCTGTACACCTTCGATTACGATTTTATCGCCGGGGTTCAGTCCGGAAGTTACCAGATATTCTTTTCCGTTGTCCAGGTTGAATATACCGATCTCGGTATATTTCACCGTGTTGTCCGGCTGCAGAACGTAAACGAACTTTTTGTCCTGGATTTCTACAGTAGCCGATTGTGGGATGCTGATAACGTTCTCCATATTATAAGGGATCAGAACGTTGGCAGTTCCACCACTACGAAGCATATGCTCCTTGTTAGGGAAGATAGCACGCATGCTAACAGAACCGGTTGACTGGTCGATCACTCCTGTGATAGCGTCTACCTTTCCTTCTGCATCATATGTTGTGCCGTCAATCAATTGTAGTTTGATGGCTGGTATTTTACTGATTTCTTCTTTGATGGTTCCTCCGGTTTTGGTCATAGCCAGCAGTTCTTTTTCAGTTGTAGAGAAGTATACATATACTTCGTCTATTTCAGATACTGTAGTCATTGGTGTAGCCATAGAGGGGCTTACGAGTGCTCCCAAACGATAAGGAATGTCGTTGATAACACCGTCTGAAGGACTCTTTACTTGTGTGAAAGAGTAATTTTGTTGTGCTGTGGTCAGCTGTGCTTTAGCCTGGGCGAGTTGTGCCTGAGCCTGTGCCAGTGAGTTCTTCGCCATTGACAAGTCATAATCGCTGATAATCTGTTTCTTGTTCAGTTCGATCTTATTGTCAACAGTCATTTGTTGTGTATTCACGGCTGCTTCTGCTGTTGCAACTGAAGCTTTTGCTGTGCGTACTGCTGCTTCATACTGAGTAGGGTCTATGATGAATAAGAGCTGTCCTTTGCGAACGGTTGCTCCTTCATCTACACATAACTTTGTGATGAATCCCGATACCTGCGGGCGGATTTCTACGTCTTGTCTACCTTTGATAGTAGCCGGATAAGCTTTCATTAGATTTGCAGTTGTCTTCTGTAATTCTTGTACTGCATATTCTGGGACTTTCCCTGTGTCATTGCCCTTATTGCCGCAACTAGACAAGAGGGCTAAGCAAAATGCAAAAAAAACAATTCTACTTTTCATACTTTATATTTATCTGTTTTTTAAAATTGTGCGTTCGTCGCTGTGTACATTCATTGTATGGATAGATGATCTAAGGAAGAAAAGCCGGAAACTTATTCCATGAAATAAGTTTCCGGCTGCAAAAGTACTTTAAATTCGGTATTCTTGTACTCTGATACCGTGTTTTTT
>ENA-UOJB01002586-UOJB01002586.1-human-gut-metagenome-genome-assembly--contig:-C48-NODE-2586-length-11597-cov-162.177909_pt1 | contig 11597 bp, 15 predicted proteins | sample MGYA00242338_ERZ723885 | MGnify/ENA metagenome assembly ERZ723885
TGTTAAAAAGATTTAAATTAAACTTTTTACACTGTTTAACTAAAATAATTTGGTGGTTTCGTAAATTTGTTATATCTTTGCACCGTGTTTTAGAAACAGAAGTTAAACCATTTAAATACAAAAGTTATGATAAGATTACAGAAGTTTAAGTTTGGTTGTCTTTTTGAATCTTTAGAAACTAAAGATACAAAGGCTATTACAAAGGCGTTAAAAGATTATCGCTTTTGTGGTGACGGTTTATATTTGCACACAAAATTTTTAGGTAATTATGCAAAGGTTGACGTTATAGACGTTAACGGCAAACCTGTAAAAAGTATTTAATGTTTAACCGCCTGTAAGGTTCACCCTTACAGGCATAAAATAAATGATATATGGAATATAGTTATTTTAGAATCACATTGAAACAACCCGACAAAGTTACGGTTTTTATGGTACGTTCTGACAAAGTAAGCGAATTCTTCAACAACAAAATTGATTACTTACAGGGTGATTGTTCAATAACAGTTAAGGGGCGTTTTCCGACGCACAAAGACTCTCGCAAGTGGTTTATTGTTACACCAACAGAAAATAAGTGATATGAAAAAGATTAAGTATTTTAAATTGTCTGAGTTCATCAACTCAGAAACCGCAAAACGTTTGGGCATTGATAATATGCCAACGTTTGAAGTAGTTGACAACTTGAATCGTTTGGCTGATTATTTAGACGGCATTCGTACAAAGTTGGGTAAACCTATCTTAGTTAGTAGTGGCTATCGATGTCCAATGTTAAATAAAGCCGTTGGCGGTGTTGTTAACAGTCAACACCTAAAGGGTTTGGCTGCTGATGTTGTTTGTTCTGATATGGATTCTTTGGAAAAGGTTCTTAGAGAAACAGGCGGTTTTGACCAACTTATAAAAGAACACCGCAAAGGGTCAACGTCTTTTTGGTTTCATATTTCGGTTTGTTCCCGTAACGGAAAACCCCGAAACCAAATTATAATGAATCTTGAAAAGAAATAGTTATGGAAAAAGCAATAGAAATTTTGTTGAAGTCGATTAAAGGTTCAACAGAAAATTTGCAGTATATAGCAGAAGAAACAACAGGAACAAACGGTATGTTATTAAATTCTGTTATCGAAACATTAAAGGCGCAAACCTTAGTAATAAAAACTATTTCTTGCAAACTTGATGAAGAAACGGCAAAGAAAAACCGTGCTTTAGATTTTATTTGCAGCAAAGGTTTAGCATACGAATTTAGTAATAATAAATAAAGAAAACGGGCGGCATCCATTTACCGCCCGTTAACTTTTATAGATAAACGCCTGTTTCAAGTTGTGAAACAATATCATTAAATTCATCTACTAGCATACTATTTGTTGTTGATAAGTCAACATTTTCAAATTGTGCGTATCCTGTTACGTCCCCAATACGTTTTTGTTCTGTAGTGTTATTTACAGGAACGTTCAAAGGTTCAAAGTACTTAACAGTAACATACGGCTCTAAACCCATTAAAACAGAGTTAAGGTCGCTTAAATCTCCAACAGTACTTATTTCATCATTCGCCAACGTTTTATAAATAATTTCACTGCTGCAATTTGTTGTACCGTTATTAATCGTGATGCCGTCACATGATAAATTATATGCGCAATAACCTGTAATCAAATCTACATCGTAACTCAAATTTAGTTCTTTTCCTATAAAATCACTATCTACAGGCACAAAACCAACAAACGGTATAAAACATTGTATAGTAGCGTTAAAATCGTTGCCACTATTAGAGTTAACAGGCAATAGCACGTTTCCGAAATCTACGTGTACCTTCGAATCGTCAACGCTATTCGTTTCAATACTTGTATCAAAGTTAGCCAATTTTAAAGACGTTGGGGAAACATTCGGTACGTCTACGTAAACTTTGTGCAACCTGTTCACATAGTCCCCTATATCATAGTACTCATATTCATAATTTTCATTTAACTTTTTAGTGAAACGAATTTTTGAGAAATCATCTAAAGTCTTTGTGTCGACTAGATAAACATTAATACTACCATAACCCGTTATTTCTGTGTCAGGGACTGTTCCACCTAACAGGGTAAACGTTGAATCACTTACTTTTTCTTTATCATTTGGAAACGTGAAATTTAACGTTGCGGTTTTTCCTTTGTTACTCAAAACAAATTGGTGTTCTTCTGTTCCACCAACAAACATTTCCCATTTTGCAACAGGCAAATTGTTAGCGTCAAAATGAGTTTTACCATTTGCAGTTGCAACTACATTGACCGTTTCGTTTTCAATATAAAATTCTTTTAACCCTGTAACCGTGCACCCCGTCATAGAATTAACAGTAGTACACACCAAACGGTAAGAACCCGACAAGGTAACCGTTGTACCCTGTTTTACATCAATTAATGAGATATTTATAACATTTCCCGAAAAATCGGGCACAACTGTTTTCGTTTCACCGTTAACATCGGTATACTCAACAGACACACCTACAAACTTTGCATAGTCACTATTACCTGTAACAGTAATAGAAACATTTGTACCGTCCACGGTGTGTGTTTCGTCAACGTTGCCCGTTATATTGTTTTGTATTTCTGTATCTTTTTCAACTGTTTGCCCTGTGAACGTCCACCCGATATTTAAATTATCTAATGGATTAGAACCTAATTGCTTTGCTACAGTAAAGTTATTGTAATAGTCGAATTTTCCGCCAACATCATTTTGCAAACTATCTTCAATGAACTTATACCCCGTATCGGCTACCAAAGTAAATTGAAAAATACCCGAGTTTTCGTTTGCATAGTCACCCGTAAAACTTTGCGACAAAGTAGAGTTCGGGACGTTGTTAACCAAATTACCAAGCGTTATTTGTTTGCCTAAATATGTGGTAGAATAACCCCGTACCGTAACACTCATACTTGCATAACTGAAAGCAACCTTTTTTGTAATTGTTTCAGTACTATTTTTAACGGTTTCAACTGTTACGGTTTTTGTGTGAAAATCTGAATCATTATCTTTAAAAGTAAGTGTAAATGGTTCACCGTTCCATACATTATTTGTCTTTAGGGTAAAAGTACAAATAATATCTAGTCCTTTTTCTGTAAATGTCGCATCAACACCACTTAGCACCTTTTTGCTTACTGTTAAACTCATAATTAATTGCCTTTAATAGTTACCATTATAATGTTGTCATTATCACTAAATAACCCTTTATTAGGGAAATCTAGCTTTTTCAGTTTAGGGCGCAAATCGTAATTATTTTCACGGTTTGACGCATAACTATTTACGTTTGTACCCTTTATTAATGTGCCTGTAGAATCTAAGATTTTATCTTTGTACGTCATTAGAACGTCAACACGTAAACTAACGGTGCAAATATCCCCGTTTTGTTCTTTCTCAGAAACGAAATAATAACGGTTCAAACTTTCGATGTAAACATAGTTAAACGTTACAGGTGTACGTGTTCTGAAACGTACAACAGGCGTAAGCACGTTAAATGTAGCATTCAACACACCCGTATATTCTTCGTTTTCCTGTAGGGTCTTGTTTACTTCGTTTGGTTTGCCGTCATAAACGAAAGTTTTAATTTTAATCATACCGCAAAAAGTTAAAAGGGGCGTGCCCCTGTGCTATCAACTACAGGAAACACACCCCAACAGTTAAACAACCAAATTAGGCAACAAAGAACACAACAAAGTTTTCGTTTGTGTCGTTGAAGTAGCCAGCATCAAATTTGAAGTAATTATTGAAAAATTCCGCTTTGGCGTTGTAGTTGGTCGTTACTCGCTTATCCAAATTTGTAACACCTAAAGCATCACGGTCAAACATAACACCCAACACACCGCTGATAGAAATTGAAGCACCGCTTGCGCTCTTCACGTCAATCTTTGAAACGTGTTCAAAGGCGTAATCCTTGCCGGTTGCTTGCCAACTTGCAACGGTTTCCGCTTGTGGCAACAAAACATTCTCATTATGGAACGTATCGGCATACAGGTATGCTTTAGCTGCTGCTGCAAAATCGGACAAAAGAACGGTGTGCAAAACGTCTTTCGGTGTGAAACGTTCCTTACCGCCAACGTTAAACAGGGTTGAAATTGTCTGCAAACGGTCTGCGTACAAACCCATAATGTAAGCGGCAAATCTGATGAAGTCGGGTGTTGTTACTGCTACGTTTGCAGCCAATGAAGCGCCCGTCTTATTGTTGTAGAGTTTCAACAGGTTCACACAACGTACTGTTGATGCAGTTGTATAGTCAACAGTTTCGTGTGTTGACGCTACGAAACCGAAAGCGGCTTTGTCTGCGTCCAAAGTTTCCGCAATCATATTGTTAATTGTACGCATAACAAGCGCATCGGTCTTGATAGTCATCGACTTCTCAACTGCTGAGTAAATCATAGACAAAAAGCCGTTCAATTGCTCGGCACTACTGAAAGATTCCTTTACCTGTCTTTCTGTGATAGATACAGGAACTTCAAAAGTTACCTTTGAGTTGAAGAACTTAGCGGAAACAGTCGGCTTGTGGAAAACGTCCTGTTTGTACTCTGTGCCGTCGGTCAAATTCCATGTGTCGTTTTCCTCTGCATCGGGAACGTCAGCACTGATTTTCTCCAATACGCTACCGAATTCCCAGGCATCCATAAGAACACTCGGAACTTTACCCGAATAAGGACGGTTTACGAAAACCACCTTACCGATATGGTTTACAAGTGATTTCACGTAATTGTCGACGGCATTTTGATTAAAGATTTCTTTGCCCAAATCAACAATACCTGTAAGGTCTTCGTGTACTAATTCGGTTGTTCCCAATACTTCACCCGATACGGTGTTAACTAAACTATAAATCTGTTTTACATCCATTTTTATAAAAATTTTAGTAATTAATAAATATCTATTGTTAACTCTTTTGCAAGTTCTGTTATCACTTGCGTTTTGAAATTAGTTTTACGCAAACTCATTTCTTTTTGAATAATTTCACTAACAGGAATGCCAGTCGGAACACCGTTTTTAACAACTGTTTTCGTGCCCGTTTCTTGCCTGTTTCCTGTGGAATCTCGCTGCTGTTTTGTGTCATTGCCGAATTCTCCATTATTAAATGTAACACTTGAATCGACTGTGTTGTTATTGCCTGTTTCGTCAACGGTGTTATTAATTGTTTCCGTTGTCTTTGACGTAATAGGGTTCAACACGTCATATTCGTTATTAAACACTTGAATCTGTTTTTGCCATTCATCAAACTTCACCGTGATAATGCTTTTAACAATATCGGTTGCAGTTTCGTTTGTTATAGCATCAACCAAAGTTCTGTTTCCATATTTGAAACGTAAATCAACATCAATTAATTTCGGGTCGTCTTCGCCGAAAATTGATTCATACAAAACAGGAAACAGGGGTTTGAATATTTTTTCAAACAAACCATTTTCAGTTGTGAAAAGTTCATTGATTTTCATCGTCTTTTTTGTTTTCTTCTGTTTCTTCTGTTTCTTGTGTTTCTTCTGTTTCTGTTTCTGTTTCTTCTGTTTCTTGTGTTTCTTCTGTTTCTGTTTCCGTTTCTTGTGTTTCTTCTGTTTCCTCTGTTTCGTTTTCCGTTACAGGGTCAACGTCTTCTGTGTCGGTGTGGTCGTGTCCGTCTTCTGTTGCTTTGAGTAACGACAAATAATTTTCGTGCTCGATTTTCCAACTAGACCCCAAAGTTACGGTTATTTCCGTACCAAACATTTCGTTAACACGTTTTACGCCCTCAACACGTTCTGTTAACATTGAATCAACAAACGGTATCAACGCATCAATATTCATTGAAACCTCTTGCGTGTTCAAACGTTCACGTTTCATGTTATAGTTTGCATTCAAACCCAAATCGTTAAACATTGATGCTTTGTAATACTGCAAAAGTTCAATTAATTGCCCGATTTGTTGGTTTCCCTGTGTCGGCGGTGTCTGTAAGTTAACGCCTTTGAAAAAGGCATTTTCACCGATTACTGAGAAATCACCGTTTAAAATCTTTTGTAAGAAAGATTCCGCACTCTGTTTGGTCTTATCGTCACTAGCAGAAATTAACATGGTGATACGTGTCAAAATGCTAGCCAAATTAAGCGTTATTGTGGCATCTGTGTAAAGAACACCATATTTGCCGATTAAAGGCAAAAGCGAATCTTCAAACGGTGTGTTGTTTATAACGACAATATCGGAATCGATTTTGAACGTTTTGTTCAAATTTAACCACGGGTTTGCGACAAAGAAATCTTTGCCGTGATAATAGGCATCACATTCACCACCACGTGTACCATGTAAAGCATACAGTTCACCGTTCACTTCTGCTATACCAACGTTACCCGATGTTTGCAGAATCCTTTCAAGTTCTACAGGTGGCATTGTTTCGGGTGTCCCCGTGTACTCAAACATCTTTGAAGTCATACAAAGAACACGTTGCATAAATGTGAATAATGCTAAATCTTTGTTTTTAACTTCTGTTTGATACCTGTTATATAAATTTTCTTTCTCCATTATTTAACAAGCGTTTTAATTAAGGTGCAAAGTTCTGTCAACACTTTCGTGTTACTTTGTACTGTTTCGTTTAACTTGTCAGTTTCGTTTTGGTGGCGCTCGTTCTGTTTCTCCATGTAGAAGAAAAGGGCGACGCAGACCGCAACAGGAAAACCGACGTTACTGATTAATGATACTATTCCGTTTACGTCCATATAGCAAATTTTAACTTTGTTATTTGATGATGCAAAGATAGGGAAATTATTTGGTAACACCAAATAAAACGGGGGAAAATTGTTTCACATGAAACATTTTTAACCCCCGTTAACAGATATTAAGTAATAATGTTGCTGCGGGCGCTTGCCATTAAATAGTTGCGAACTATTTCGCCAATTTCGTTATTTTGGTAAAATACCTTATCGGTTGCGAAATATCTAGTAATCTGTGATTCTAGATATGTAGCAGTACTCAGCAACTTTCGTTTGTAGTTCGGTTTTCCGTTCATCTGTAACGAATAAATCAAACTGTTGTCGGTGTCCTTAATCGGGGTTGTTTTGTTGTGAATGTAAATGAAGTTATTCACCCCGTTTTCTTTGTCCTCTATCTGTATAACGTTGCCCTGTAGAGTCATTTCGTTAAACTGAATATAGAAGACAAACAACACGTCATTCGGTTTGTATTTTACAGGTAAATGCGGGTACGCTGCGAGTTCCCATTTACCGCCTGTAATCATCTGTAGATTCTCATTGTCAAAACAGAAGTATTTGTTGCTGGCTTTGTGCTTAACAATCGTGCTGCAATATTCTACCGCAACCGTTGCACCGTGTTCACCGAAACGGTAAATATCAATAGTTCCCTGTTCCATAACACGCACCTGTTTCAATCCCATTTCTGTAAAATACGGGCAAAACTGATTCACCGTGTTACCCAACATGAAAACTTTAACATCGTTTCTCTGTCGAATAATTGTACTTAACAGGTTCATATATAACATAAATTCGTCGGGCAAATAATAACGTCTTGTTAGGAACTCATCGAACACTATTGTAGTTATATTCGGGTAACTGCTAGATTTTTCGTGTTCTTGTTCTGAAAGACAAAACCCATAACAGAACGGTGTGTTATCGGGAACACGTTTTTTGGTCTCGGGGTCGTAATACGAAAGAAACCATTTACCCGAAACGTAAAATACTTCGTTAAACTTTCCGTCTGTAAGTTCCTGTATCACACCATTTGCAACATGATTTGCAAACAAACTTTCGGCACGTTTGCCCCTCAAATCCTCTCTCCAACGTCTGATATAAGCCATTTGTTTTCCTGTTTTCAAATATTCTTTGATACCATACAACAAAGTGGCATAAGTCTTACCGTTGGAACGTTCACCGAAAATCACGTTGTAATCTGCATTTTTCGATAAAATTCGATTAAGCGTGTAAAATTTCGGTGTCTCTACATTTTCTTTCTTCTGTCTCATATTATTCTTTCTTTAATCTGATACCCATTAAATAATTTATATAAAGAACTGAAAGACTTAAAGTATACCCCGTTGGCTCTAAGTGTACACCTGTTACTGTGTCATAACTTGAAACGTTGCCCTTATAGTCCTTTATCGTTCCCGTTTGTTCATAATCAATATATGTATGAATATTCTTGCCTGTTGCGCTCGGTGGTATATCTAGATAATTGGTGAACGCATCAAAGATTCCGCTTTCGCCATAAGTTTCTAGCATATACGGTATAGCGGTTTTCTTGTTAACACCCGAAACAGTCATAGAATAATTGTAATCTTTCCCGTTTACTGTTAGGGCGTTTTCCTCTTCAACCATATAACGCTTTGCGCCTAAAGTCTTGAAACGGGCGTAACGTCCTTCATAGTCCCAAACACCCAAAGGTTTTGCTATTCCCTTTATTGTTACGGGTTCAACCTTTTCAAAAGGTATCTTGTGGAACTTACAGGCGGCACGCAATTTCTGTTGTGCCAAATCGTTGTACACCCTGAAATAGTCTTTGTGTGCGTCACCGTTCATAATTTTAACGGAATCGGTGTCGCTGTAAATGTAATCGTCGCCGCATTCACTTATTCCTGTAAACAGGTTTCTTCGTGCGTATGCCGTAACATATATGCCCCACGGGTAAAACAAAAAGCGGTTTTTGCTATCGTTGTATTTATTCAACATTTCTAACTGTTTTTCGCCCGTAAGGGGTTCAACGTCCCACGTTTCACCGTCACATAAAATTTCATCACGCAAAGGGTTTGTAACACACATACCGTAACAACTGTTTAGCATCTCTTTGCTATTCAAATACTCTACTTCTTTACCCTTTACACCTTTTAATTTTGTTTTCATTTCATACAGGTGCAAAATAGATTCTACAAACTCAGTCGGCAAATATTCTTTTCTGTAACAAATCATTCGCCCGATTCTTATTTGTTCCCACGTATAAAACTGAGAAAACACTTTGTAGTCTATTTCTGTTATCGTCATACATATTTTCTTAGCACAAACCAAACGCCCGTTATTCTCAGAAACGTTTTCTTTCACGAAACATTTACTAATAGAGATAGGGTTTTCGTTTTCTGATTTTGCAAATATGTTTGTTATCTCCACATCAAAGACGCAACAAAATTTGCTAGTCATAAACTCAAATTGCTTCATTGACTTTATCGGTACAATAACGCCCGTACTCATTGGAAACTTTTCTGAAACCATAACATACGGGTAACTACTAGTGAAATCGTAACTGTCAACGTTTTCAATTACTTCATCGGTGTATTTTGCGTTGGCATGTGTAAAGCCGCCCGAAAACGCCCTTTGCAACATAGCAAATTCTTCAATACCTGTTATATTCAAAGAATGAATCTTATCAATATATTTGAAGTTCGGAATCGTTTTGCCTGTTTCGTCAGTTTTCTTAAAGCATACAGAACGGCAATATTTGCGAACAAACCCCGTCTTTGTAATCGGTAAACGGGTTATTCCATTGTAACGTTCAATGAGTTCCTGTATATAGCACATAACGACTTTTATATCGTTCAAACAATAACCTATTTCTTTTTGTGTCAATGGTGTTTCACTGTGACGCAACAGGCTATAGTCTAAATCACCTACTAACTTTTCACATTTGTAAATATGTAATTGTTCGCCTAATTTCGCCAACGAATAACCCGACAATAAGTAACTGCATCGGAACTCTAAACCTGTTTTTGTTATTCCGTAAATCGGTTTGCGTAAATCAATAGAGAAAACTTTTTCCCAATCTAACAGTTCACGGAAAAATTGAAACTCATAAGCCAAATTGTGAACGTATATAATAATACGTTTCTTTGAACAAAGTTCCAATATATTAGCTATATCGGACAACATTTTCAAAAATTCGTCCCACGTTCTACCGATTATGCAAAAACCGTTTATTCCAAATTGCCAAACATACATTAATGAACACTTTTCCATTTTGGTTTCTTTACCGCCCAATTTTATATAGCGTTCATAACTGTATGTTTCACCGTCTTCATCACGGTAAAATGATGTGGTTTCAATATCGAAAGATACAGGAACGTTTAAGAACTTTTCGCCCTTATTGTTTCCTGTAAAATTCTTATCGTTCACCGCCAAAGATAAAACCTTTGCAATATCTTTCGGCGTGTAAACTTCTGCATGTAGTTCAAAGGGTACTTTCTTCATTATAAACCGAAATCTTTAAAAGTGTTTAATATCTTTTGCACGGTCTCTTCAACAACTTCACCAACGTTATCTATACTATTTTGTAAGTTATCTGCAATTTTCACTGCGTCACTTTCTATTTGGTCAGATACGTCTCGTGCGTCTTGTTCAAGTTCGCCTGTAAAGTCTTTATATTGCATTAGGTATTGTTCCAAAAATTTTTGGTCTGATACACTTGCAATTTTACCTATTAATTTTTCTTGCATCAAAGAAAACTCATCATCTGAAAGTTTGTAAGTTTTCTTTAAATGTTTTGCGTATTCTTTAGTACCTGTAGCGGTTGAAGTTGGCTGCTGCAAAAATGCTATAGCTTTAGAATATTCAATTTTTAAATCGTTCCATTCGTGACGCATTGAAAATTTTGAATATCCCTTTATATCTCCTTTGTTCAACGCTACTACTGCGGGTGAAACAACTTTGTTTTTTTCGATATTCTGTATACGTCTGTTTGCCTGTTGAAATACTCTGGCAATTTCTTTTCGTAAACTGCTACTACTTTCAACCGCATTTATTATTTCTTTTTTGACGTGCACTTTTTTCGTTGCCCTAAAGGTGTGAGCGCTAAATCCTATTGGGTTTTTATTTTCCATAACTTTTTAATTTAAATGAAACAAAAACGGGGGCAACAATAAACTAAGTTACTGTTTACCCCCGTGCCGTTATCCACCCTTTACCCTACAAAACTATTTATCTACAAAGGTAATACCGTAACACTTTTTGGCGTGCGATTCATATTCATAAATCGTGTAACCAACTTTGTTAGCTTTAATAGCTTCAACTGCATCACTATTCGCAAGAATTTCACGTACTGTGTCACCTGTGAATTGTGGCAAGTTGACAAGTCGTTTGTTTTCTGCATCAATGATTACAGGCGAATCACCCAACTGTGATTTATGAACGTACATACCATTAATAGGGTGTACCACATCGCCGCCACCGTCTTTATCACTGTTATAAATATCGGTCAACTTTACAAACGGAAAATCGGTCGTATCAATACCGAAACTAGTCTTATTGAAAGTACTAGCAAAACTAAAACCTTTTGGCATAACTTTACACTTTTAAAACGTTAAACTTCTGTTGTTACTCGTGGTCATCATCACCTGTGTAACCAACTTCTTTTACACCGTTTGCTGCTGCAAACTCATTCAACCACTTCTTAAAGCGGTTCAACTTAATAACCGCCTTATCGTCTTTAGCAACTTCATTTGAAGTCATCAAAGCGTTAACACTTGTGATACAGTTGAAAACAGTCTCATTAAAATTCTCATTCATAATTTACCTAATTTAATTTGTTAAACTTATATTGTTTCTAAATCACGTTGCAAAGATACAACGTTTTTGCGAAACCACCAAATTATTTTCGTTAAAAAGTCTTAAAGAAATAAATTAACTGTTGTTAACATTTGCAATCAC
>ENA-UOJB01002606-UOJB01002606.1-human-gut-metagenome-genome-assembly--contig:-C48-NODE-2606-length-11511-cov-5.728701_pt1 | contig 11511 bp, 9 predicted proteins | sample MGYA00242338_ERZ723885 | MGnify/ENA metagenome assembly ERZ723885
TTTTTTTGTGTTTTTTTGGACTAAATAAAACCTTATTTCGTCCAAAACAACACACATCAACGCCGCGGCACACGTGCCTGCTCCAATCGATATGCCAAAACCTGGGCGTTGTCCAAATCCCTGTAGAACATGCGCACCATATCTACACCGCGCCTACTTAGGCACTGCTGTCGATCGCGTTCATCATCGACGACCTGCCGAATGGTCCGCCCCGCAGTCATCGACGGATCCACGTACTTCTGAACCCCGTCGAACTCCCCCGCGATCAGGGTGCCGTCATCTCGTTCCCAGAGAAAATCCACCCGATGCACACGGCCTGGATGGCTCAGGCAGGGGAACTCGACCTGAACCCTATGCACAGGAAACCCCAATTCGTCCAAAACGGCACGGCACTCCGACTCACCACCGTTTTCAACCCTTCCATCACCTTGGGCAAGTACGGCACGAATGCGTTCCCTGTCCCGAAGCATGGGAATCGCATCCACATATTCCAACATCTGCTCCACGGTGGTTTTCCCCTGCCGCAAAGCGGAATCAATCGGCGCCATCGCATAGCGACGCGGCATCATCGCAGCGCAATCGACAAGCGTACGAAGGATAGAGGTCACGCGCGCACCATCCACAGCCACCGTTTCCGCATCATCCAACACATGGAACCTCACATACCTCTGATTCCTCGGACGGCTGTTTCTGCCAACCGCGACATGAATCGGATGCAACTGCCGGTACGAGCAATCCAAACCATGCATGACCGCCGCGCTCGCGCCGCAGAACGCCCATCGCTCATGCCATTGGGATAGCGAACGGAGAATGTGCCGAAGCCGCTCATGCGGGTCGAGCCGATCCCAATATTCCTTGCCTGCATACAGACCACGATGCACCCGGACAATGCTCCCCTGCTTGACTCGACGTGCGACCACCTTGATGTCCGTATCCCAGAAAGGACGCATGCAACACCGATCCCGCTGCGCCTTCGCAATCAGGAGATTCAGAGAACAATGAGTTTCCTTTTCGCCCATCCGTGCAGTTTAGCGGATGTTGGGGGAAAAGGAAAATGTGTGCTTATTCGGACGAAAACCGGTCTGTTTTCGTCCGAATAAGCACACATTGACGGGAACAAATACCCCCTACTTCTTCACGCCACCGAAACGACGATCGCGGTGGATGTAGTGGTCGATGGAGCGCCACAGCACATCACGGCCGCAATCCGGGAACAGTTCCGGCACGAAGTCGAGTTCCGCGTAGGCGGCTTCCCACGGCAGGAAGTTGGACGTGCGCTGCTCGCCGGACGTGCGGATCACCAGATCGCAATCGGGAATATCCGGGTTGTACAGGTGCTCGGCGATCATCTTCTCCGTCACACGATCGCCGGAGATCTTGCCGTCACGCACCTCACGTGCGATGGCCGCGCAGGCGTCCGCGATTTCGGCGCGGCCACCGTAGTTCAGGCAGAACACCACGTCGATGGTCTTGTTGTTCTTGGTTTTCTCCTGCGCCACTTCCAGCTCGTCGATGACGGATTTCCACAGCTTCGGACGACGGCCGGACCAGCGCACGCGCACGCCCCACTCGTTCATCTGATCGACACGACGGTGGATGATGTCACGCGAGAAGCCCATAAGGAAACGCACTTCCTGCGGCGAACGCTTCCAATTCTCCGTGGAGAACGTGTACAGAGACAGGTAGCGCACGCCCGCTTCGATGGCGCCGGCGATGGTGTCGAACACCACCGGTTCGGCCGCCTGATGGCCGTCGGTGCGGATGAGTCCGCGCTGCTGGGCCCAACGGCCGTTGCCGTCCATGATCACGCCGACGTGGCGCGGAACCTTGTTCTTTGGAAAATCGGGAATGATCGACGGGTCGGAAAACGGTGCCGCCGGAATGTCAAGGGATTTGTAATCCACGTTCTCAAAAGCCATACCCGCTAATCTAGCAAGCGCATGGAACGAATCGGCCGTTCCAAATAGTATTCGCCCCATTCTTCCACTATTTGGTGGGTTTCCCGTTGAATCGACGCGGCCGCCGGAACACCGTCCAGCTCCCCCCAATCGCCATCGACAAGCGCCGAAAGCCGGCAAATCGCATCCCACGACACCGCTTCCGATTCGGGGGTATGGTCGGCGGCGCACATCAGGCCGCCGGCGGGAATCGAAAAATACCAGGACAGCGTGGACGAAATCGGCTCGCCGCACACCACACAGACGCGCAGACGGGGTGTCCAACCAGCGATCGCCAGCGCACGCAGCACGTACGAATCACCGATTGCGGACGAGTCGTGTGCATGTTTGGCAAGCGCGTTCAACGCGCCCAATACCAGCCGGTATTGTGCGACCGCAGGCTCCTTTTCCGTGGCGACCAGCTTGTCGGCGGTCTCACAGATCACATTCGCCGCCGTATACGCTTGAAAATCGGCGCAAATCGGCCCTGCATACGCGGCGATCGATTCGGCTTGGGACACGACGTCGAGCGAACGACCTTCCGCAATGAGCAGCGCCACGCGCATGAACGGTTCGAGTCGGCCTCCGAAACGCGATTTGGTACGGCGCACGCCTTTCGCGACGGCGCGTACTTTGCCATGGTCACGTGTGAGCAAGGTGAGTATGCGGTCGGCTTCGCCGAGTTTGGCGGTGCGCAGCACCACGCCTTCGTCTTGATACAGCGGCATCGCACCTCCTTTTCTTGCCGTTCATCGCATCCTGTTATGCATACGCTCGCCGCACGTGCGCGTTCCGAGATACATTCGCCCCGTCAGTAGATGAACAGCCCCCAGAACGCGAACACCAGCAATACGCAGAACATGGCGGCCACGGTCAGCCAGAACATCACGCGTCCGAACCGCGTGGAAGCCAGCACCGGCTGCCGTCCGCTGACGATTTCGCCGATAGCACCCTTACGTGGCGGCCACTGCGCGATGCCTCGATGGGTTGCCTCTTCGATCAGCCGCATGAACACGCGGGACCATGCCCACACCACGGCGACGCACACGATCTGGATCACCGGCCAGCTCCAATACATCACGCCCGGATTCTCCACTGGGGCACTGCCCCATGCCAGTTTGACCACACCCATGATCACATCGCCAAGGCCGGCGCAGAACAGCACGAACGTGGCCATAGTGGCGATAGTCAACGTGACCAGCGAGTTTTTGAACCCTTGCGCAAGCCCCAGCCGATACCGTCGTCCGTGGGCACGCGCCCAGATCTTACGCATCAGCACGGCGAGCCACAGCACGCCTGCGGCAAGCAGCAGCACCAGCATGCTGGCATGCAACGCGACCAGGTAGATGGTCAGGCCGCGATTGGCTTTGAGATCCAATGGCACTGCGATTGACTGGTACATTCTGGTGCCGGCCACGCGTTCGCTGGTCTGTTTGAGTCCGTGCGTGGTGCCGACGGCCCAGTCGACCACATCGTCCACGTACGCGTCGGCGAACGGGGTTCCGGAATTGGCTTCGTCGCCGAGCCTCAGCACATGGTTGGCGATGGGGTACGTGCGTATGGTGACGTCCCAGTTGCCGGCCTGGTGAGCCAGATCGACGATTTTCTCCGTGCCTTCCACCTGCGCGGTCATGACGTCTTTCGTGCCATATGCCACCAATGTCGGAATGGCATACGCTTTCGGCGTCAACGTGTCGATGTCGAGGTTGGTGAGTCCGAACAGGGACGCGTCGATATTGAATACGCGGCGGACGATCGACTGGTAGCCGTCATGCGCGCCGACGAGCGCGAAGTCCTGTGCGGCGAGGAAGCCCAGCGAATACCGCGGCTCGTAGACCATCGGACTGAGCAGCACCTGAAAAGCGACGTCCGGATCGCGCTGCAGCAGATACGATGAGATCCATGTGCTTTCGGAAGTGGCGTAGATGCCCACTTTGGAGGCGTCCACCGTATCCATTTTCCGCAGGAGGTTGATGACCTGGTCGTAGATGGCGGCGGAACCCGGGTAGTCGCGATTGGCGTCGTTGGTGGACCAGACCGGCTTGTCAAGCACCGCCGTCACGAATCCCGCCGAAGACAGGTCGGAGGCCATGTCGCCGAAGGAATTGTCGCAGGTGCCATAGCCGGCGCCGTGCATGAAAACCACACCGGGACGTCCGTTCCCAGCCCCTTTCGGTTTGCGGATCAGCACTTTGATGTTCTGTATCTCACCGGTGGAAGGCCGTTTCGCTTTGATGGTGACGTACCGTTTCGCCACCTCGTAATCGCCTTTTTTCGCCAGTTTTTCGCCGGATGGATTGGCGAAGGTCACGGCGGTGTTGGCGTCAAGCGTTTCGATGGTCTGCTCGGTCGGCTCGTAGTTCCATGTGGATGCCGTCAGATTGGCCACGGACACCAGAATGCCCAGCAGCATGATGAAAATAGGCAGGTTGACCATGAGTCGCCGCCCGCGCGTCCACGGTTGATGTTGCGGTTGCGGACGCGCGGGCGATGAAGCCGATTCTTGCCGTAATGATTGGCTGGCGGCTGATGATTGACGTTCCTGCTCTGACACGCCGCTCATTCTACCGGCCTTTGCTGAGAAGCCTGCGATTGCATGCTACCGACGGCACGCTGGAACATGGCTTTCAGCAGTTGCCGTTTTGCGTCACCGGCACGACCACCGGACCGGTGGCGGTGGCAGGCAACTGGCCGTCGGCCTCCATCTGCGCGGCGATCTCCTGCGCCTTGGCGAGCAGGGTTTCCACGATCTGGTCTTCCGGCACGGTCTGGATGACCTTGCCCTTGATGAAAATCTGCCCCTTGCCGTTGCCGGAGGCCACGCCCAAATCGGCTTCGCGAGCCTCGCCCGGACCGTTGACGATGCAGCCCATGACGGCCACGCGAATCGGCGCGGTCACGTCCTTCAACCCTTCGGTCACCGCGTTGGCCAGCTGAATCACGTCCACCTGGGAACGGCCGCAGGACGGGCAGGAGATGATGTCGAACTTACGCGGGCGCAATCCCATGTATTCCAGCAGCTTGCAGCCCACCTTCACTTCCTCCACGGGAGGCGCGGACAGTGAAACGCGGATCGTATCGCCGATGCCTTCGGCCAGCAGCGCGCCGAATGCCAGGCAGCTTTTGATTGTGCCCTGCCAGGTCGGGCCGGCTTCGGTGACGCCCAAATGCAGCGGCCAATCGCCCTTGGAAGCCAACAGACGGTACGTCTGCACCATGGTGACCACATCATGGTGCTTGACGGAAATCTTGAAATCGTGGAAGCCGACGTCTTCGAACATGCGCGCTTCCTTCATCGCGGACGCCACCAGCGCCTCCGGTGTCGGGCCGCCGTATTTGGCGTACAGCTCCTTATCGAGCGAACCGGCGTTCACGCCGATGCGCAGGGAAATGCCCGCATCCGTGGCGGCCTTGCAGATCGAAGGGCCGACCTCGTCGAATTTGCGAATGTTGCCGGGGTTCACGCGCACGGCCGCGCAGCCGGCGTCGATGGCCTGGAACACGTACTTGCTTTGGAAGTGGATGTCGGCAATCACCGGAATCGGCGATTTTTTGACGATTTCCGGCAATGCGTCGGCATCATCCTGGCTTGGCACGGCCACGCGCACGATGTCGCAGCCGGCCGCGGTCAGTTCCGCGATCTGCTGCAGGGTGGCCGGCACGTCAGCCGTCAGCGTATTGGTCATGGATTGCACTGAAATCGGCGCTCCCCCGCCGACCGGCACCGGGCCGACCATGATGCGGCGGGACTTGCGGCGCGGATGCAGCGGGCTTTCGCTGATAGCCGCGTCACCGGTTTTGCGGAACGGTTTTTCGATTTCTGGCATACGTGATCCTTGCATGTGCGAGGCGCGTTATGCGCCCCGCGATGGTTCTTACGGCTTGTGCTCTTTACTTGTTTATCAGCTTGTCGGCGCGGGCGCGAGCCTCCTGCTCGAGTCGGCTCATTTCCTCCACGGAAGCGAACAGCGGGTTGCCGCGCAGTTCGGCGTCCATCTCGTCAAGCACTTCGCGCACGGTGTCGACGATGCCGAGGTATGGCAGACGGTGTTCGAGGAACGCGTGGACGGCCTGCTCGTTGGCCGCGTTGAGCACGGCCGTATGCTTTTCGGACGATTCGAGGCAGTGCCGGGCCAGGTTCACCGCGGGGAACGCCTCGTTGTCGAGCGGCTCGAACGTCCACGTGGCCGCCTTCGTCCAATCGCATGCGGCGGCGACGTTTCCGAGACGTTCCGGCGCGGACAGACCGAGGGCGATCGGCAGGCGCATGTCCGGCGGCGAAGCCTGCGCGATGGTGGCGCCGTCGCGGAATTCCACCATGGAATGCACGATGGATTGCGGATGCACGGTCACGTCGATGCGGCTCGGTGGCACATCGAACAGTCGGCTTGCTTCGATGACTTCAAGACCTTTGTTCATCAGCGTGGACGAGTTGATGGTCACGACCGGCCCCATGTTCCATGTGGGGTGGTTCAAGGCCTGTTCCGGCGTGATGTCGGTCATTTGGTCGCGCTTCCAGCCGCGGAACGGACCGCCGGACGCGGTGACGACGAGCTTGGACACTTCGCCGTGCGTGCCGGAACGCAACGACTGCCAGATGGCGGAATGTTCGGAATCGACCGGATTGATCTGCTTGTCGCGTACCTGCGCGCTAAACAGCAGGTGTCCGCCGGCCACCACGGATTCCTTGTTGGCCAATGCCAGCTGGGAGCCTGCCTGCAGTGCCGCGATGGACGGTTCGAGGCCGATGGAGCCGGTGATGCCGTTAAGCACCACGTCGGCGCCGGAGCCTGCCATGGCGATCACCGCGTCAGGGCCGGCTGTGATGTTGACGTTGCCTGCGCCGGCCTGTTCCAACGCCTCACGTAGCGCGGGGACGGCTTCCTTGTAGAAGATCGCGACGGTTGGCACATGGAATTTCGCCGCCTGCTGCGCAAGCAGTTCGACATGTGCTCCGCCCGCGGCGAGACCTGTCACGGTGAAGCGGTCGAGATGACGTGAGATGACGTCAAGGCCTTGGGTGCCGATGGATCCGGTGGAGCCCAGAATTACTACGGTTGATGGTTGCATGGGTTATGCGCTGCTCTCCGTATGATATGCCGATGTTCCGGCATTGGTTTGGACTATGTAAGTTGGGACTGTGTAGTCGAGGCTGTGTAGTTGGGATTGTGTAAACGCGAGAACAGGCTGACGATTCCGCCAGCCTGTTTATTACCGTTGGTTCACTCGAAGGACGGGAACGACAGATCCGGAATATCGAGATTGTCGTCGTTGCCCGACGCCGGGAAAATCGACCTGAAAGCCGGGCTTGGTTCCGGCTTTTTGTCCTCCTGCTGCTTGTCCGCATCGGATTCGGCGGACGGTTCAGTTGCCGGGGCAACTGCCGGTTCTACGGCAGGTTCAGCCGGAGCGGCCGGCTCGGCCGGAGCCTGTTCAACAACCGGAGCCGGAGTGACAGTTGGGTTCGAATCCGGAACCGGAGCGGCCGGAGCGGCCGGTTCAGGCGTGAAGGATGGCGGCACCGAGGCTGCGAGGGAGCTCAGGCTCGTCGAACCGGTGGTGACCTGAGGCAAGTCGGACGCGGACAGGCTCGGAACCTGCGGCGTGAACGTGTTTTCCGTCTGGTTCGTCTCATTGATGGTGTGGGCCAGATGCGCCAACGCGGCCAAAGACGGATCCTGCTGCGGCTCGGGTTCAACCGGAGCCGGCGGGAATGCCGGAGCGACTGGAGCCTGCGAATCGGTCGTGGTCGGAGCCGGAGTCTTTGGCGCGGCATCTTCCATCGCATCATCGGCAAGCGGATCGAACGCCTGGGTCTCTTCAACGGCGCTCGGCGCGGAAGAAGCGGAATCGGTCTGCGGCTGGAACACCGGCGGAACCACCGGAACCGCAGGCGGAGTGTTCGTCGGCGTGGCAGGCACGCTCACCGGGGAGGTGACCGCGGACGTGAAGATCTCATGCTCGGCCTTGTTCAGCGCGTCGAAGGAATCCTCTTCGCTCGGCGTGACGGTTGGCACAGTAGGAGGAACCGGAGCAGCCGGAACCGTGGCGGAAGGAGCTGCGAACAGCGGTGCGATCATCTGGGTTTCGCCAGCTGCGGAATCACTGGAAGCCGGGGCAACGGACGGTGCGGCCGCGGCCATCGCCTCTTCGGAGGGTTCACCGACGAAATCCGCGACGCGCGCATACGATTCGAGTCGGGTCAGCAACTGCGCGCAGGCGGCCAGATAGTAATCCACCTGACGTTCGTCATATCCCCTCTTGCCTTTGCGCTGAGTGAAGATCACGTTGCTCAAGGTCTGGGAATTCGTGTCGGCGATCGCCTTGGCGTCCGCTTCACTGACTTCCTCGACACCCAGCTCGCCGGCGGCTTTCGTCAGGCACTTGTCGATCACGCTGTCGACCTGCTTGCGGTCGTAGCTCGGATTCTTGCCCTCGCCCGGCTTGAACCGTTGGCCGTGCTCGCGTTCGGCATGCGCGTCGAGCTTCTTGAACAGGTCCTCGGTCTGCGCCTTCCATGCCACACGGCCATGCTGGGAGATTTCCCACGTGGTCTGCTTGTCGACCACGGCACGTTCCAGACGGGCAAGCGCGGCATCCACTTGGGCGATCACATAGCCGCCCTTGACCAGTTCGAAGGAGACGTTCTGAATATCATGCTGGGTGAGTTGCGCGCCCTCACCTTCATACAGCATGTGCGCACGTTCAAGGAAAGCATCCACCTGTTCCGCATCGTAGCCCCACTTTCGCTTCGCGGCATGAGCGATTCCCGATGCGTTCTTCTCGGTTTCAGGTTCCTGTGCCATTGGCGTTCGACCTCCTGCTACACGTATTAACGTCACTACTTTACGTGATTGATTCGACGCAGACGCCGCAAAAGATGAAAATTCAGTGAATCGACACGTGCGGCTCATCGCTCACACGGCGGTTTCGTACCGATCAAGCGGCATCATATCCGCCATGCCGACACACGAGTGCGGCTCATCGCGCGGATACGGTACAGTAGTTCGTTGCGGGCGATTAGCTCAGTTGGTTAGAGCGCCACCTTTACACGGTGGATGTCGGGGGTTCGAATCCCTCATCGCCCACTTTTCGCAACGCCGTGAAAAATCAAGGAATCGCATATCATCCCGCGTAATATCAACGCGCGCACCCGTGTTTTGCCCACATTCCGCCCACGTTTTGTTTGTGTTTTGCCGGAAAGTCCACGTAATAGCGAAATCCCCCAAGCCCAATGGGCCCGGGGGATTTTCGTATACGCGAGAAAAATCGCGAAAAGTCTTGGTTTACTTGCCCTTGCCGAACGCGCGCAGGTGAATACCGTTCCAATCGGAGCTGACGGTCAGCGGAGTGGCGGCGTTCATGCCGGCGGTCTTGGCCGCGGACTGCACGGTGCTGGAGCTTGCGGCACCCGGACGTCCCGGCTTCGGGGTGAGCACCCACAGCGGGCCGTCATCGCCGAGAACCGCATAAGCATCGACAATGGTGTCGGCCAGTTCGTCCTCGTCATCGCCATCACGCCACCAGATGATCACACCGTCGACTGCGGAGTCATAATCCTCGTCGACCAGCTCCTCACCGGTCAGTTCCTCGATCTTGGCGCGGATCGAGTCATCCACATCATCGTCCCACAGCCATTCCTGTACCAGGTCGCCGGCGTGGAAACCGAATTCTTCAGCGTTATCAGATGCCGTTTGATTCACGTTCGTCAATATACCAACACTGCTCGAACATATACGTTACGAACGCCGGAATCGCCCACTTTTCGAGATGAAACGGCGATTTCCGCCTGTATCACGCCTATCTCCTTCCGCCGCACGCTCATTGCTTGACGGTGCATTGCGGCAGTGAACCGCCTTTACCATCGCGGATGGCGACCAGCGCGTCGTACGCCTCGTCCAACGTGCCCACCTTCACCACGTGGAGGCCCTGTGGCACGTGCCCAACCACGTCGGAGCAGTTGGATTCCGGGGCAAGGAACCACGTGGCCCCGTCACGCTTCGCGCCGATCATCTTCAACCGGATGCCGCCGATCGCGCCAACCTTGCCTTTGGCGTTCATCGTGCCGGTACCCGCGATGGTCTTCCCGCCGGAAAGCTGCTCTCCGGTCACCTTGTCGATCAGACCGAGCGTGTACATCATGCCCGCGGACGGGCCGCCGATGTCGTCGACGTGCATGGACACCTTCATACCGGACACGTCATAACCGTGCGCCTTGAGGAACCGCTTCGCGGCCGTGGCCGCGGCGTTCTGCGATGAGGACATCTCCTTGTTGCTTTCCTTCGCATAGTCCTTGGCGCTTTGTCCGACGGGGAACACGGCCTCCTGCGGAATCACCGTGGCCTTCGGATTGGCCCATGCCAGCAACGCCTGCGCGTTGGTCACAGGATATCCGGGAACGCCTGAGGCGTTGACGGTGACGAGCAGTAGTTTGCCGGAGTCCTTATGCGTCTTCACGCCGGACACGTCGATGACCTGCTTGCCTTCGACTTTTCCGAGCACGTCCTGGGTCGGTCCCGGCTCCTGCACCACGTACGCGCTGGGCGCAATAAGCACCAGCACGCAGAGCACAGCCACGATCGGTCCGGCGAGATATCGCCAAGGGCGAACATCGAACCACCGTCCGACCTGACGCCAACGTCGTCTGATACGTGGCAGAAGGCCTTGAGACGACCCGTTACGTGTGCTTTTGGCGTGAACTCGCTGTGTTTCCTGCATATCGGCCATGCCTCCCATACTATGGAAGGCAACGAACTTAACAATCGCGTGGAACAAAGGCAGGAAACGGTATGGATGAGAATGCGATCCGCCAGTGGCTTATCGATTGCTTCGGACCGATTCAGGGCGAGATGGCATGGAACCAGCTTTCCAACATGCCGGAAGCCGTACGCGACCAGCTGATGAGTCAGGATCCGAGCACGCTGCCCAAGCCCGAAGAGGTCAAGTCCATGATGCAGGCGTTCACCGCCGGCGGACTCAACACCATGGGAGATATGCAGCAGGCCGTGGAACAGGGGCCGATCAACATCAAACTGGCGAAATCGCTCGCGTTGCAGCAGGCGAATGGTGCCGGATCGGACAGCAGCGTGAACGCCGAAACCGGCGAAATCGCAAGACGTGCCATCAGCGAGGCGAACCTGTGGCTTGATACCGCTTGCGAGTTCAACCCGGCGCAAGGCGAGACGCAGCTGCTCACCCGCGCCGGCTGGGTGGAGGACACAATCGACGCGTGGGCGCAGTTCGCCTCCCCCGTGGCCGAATCGATGAACGACGCTCTGGCTTCGATTCTGTCGCAGCGTTTCGGCGACGGCGAAATACAGACCGAGATTTCCGGGGTTTTCGCAGGCCCCATCGAAATTCCGATTCCGGACGAGATGAAGAATCCGGCGAAGCTGATGCGATTCGTCGGCAACACGTCGTTCGCCATGCAGTTGGGGCGTGCCGCCGGCGACCTGTCCCATGAGGTGCGCGGCAGCTTCGATCAGGGCATCGCGCTGCTGAAGAATCCCGCCGGCGGACTGATCGTGCAGAACGTGACCGAATACGCGAAGTCGCTGGATATCGACGTGAACGA
>ENA-UOJB01002610-UOJB01002610.1-human-gut-metagenome-genome-assembly--contig:-C48-NODE-2610-length-11497-cov-5.517479_pt1 | contig 11497 bp, 12 predicted proteins | sample MGYA00242338_ERZ723885 | MGnify/ENA metagenome assembly ERZ723885
TTCCTGATGTCTCTTGGGTTGGAGATTCTGCGATTCTCCAACCGGGATATCGACAAGGATTTTCGCGGTGTGTGCGCACAAATTGATCTTATCATTCGAAAAAGGCTGCAGGGCCCTCTCAGTCACCTGCGGTGACAGCTCTCCCAAAGGGAGAGCCAAGGGACTGTACCCCATTACATAGTATGTTGACGTGAAAAATGGAGCGTATCTGTATCGATACGCTCCATTGACTGTTTTATGAACACCCATCTAAATGGGCGGCCGCGTCGCTTTCAATCGGCGCTTGGGAGCCGCGTTCTGCAGGCCGGGCAGTGAGGACGAAGGCAGGGTTTCTCTCGGGGACAGCGGCGTGCTGTACACAGACGCAAAAAGAGCCGCCCAGGTGCTTCGGTCGCTGGGCTACCGAAGCGGTAGCCCAGACGGTTCGCACAAGAGCGGCTATGCTGGAAGTATAGCATACGACGCCGACGGAGTCAAGATATCCGGAGGAAAATTACAAGTGTGATCGGCCGCTGCAGAAAAAAGACAGAGCAACCGGAAAATCAAGACTAGTTCCGCCGTTTCCGACGGGTGGGCTAGTACTCCGGATGCTCTGTCAGAGAAAAAATAGCACGAATAGAGGGGAATGTCAAGCAGAAATCGTCAAGCAGATCGCAAAGTAGCCGGAGGTCAAGGCGGCGAGCCTTGTGGACAAACGGGAGAATAATACTCCGATATACAAGAGCAGAGAGCACAACACCCTTGCGAATGCGGTCAACATTGGCCTGCAGGATTCTGCACGGGCTACGGCAGCTTCTCGAGCAGCTCCGGCAGGCTCAGGCCCGTCTCACGGGCGATGCGTGCCAGATCGTCGAATTCATATTTTTTGCGGGAAACGCCATAGCCGCCCGCCTGCTTGCAGCGCACCGGTCCCCATGGGCTGTCGGTCTCGCTGACGCTGCGCTGCAGCGCCGTCCGGCTGCAGCGGTGCTCCCGCACGCCGAGCGTTGTCGTGTCGCGCAGGAATACGTCCAGCACAGCCTGCCGCTTTTCCGGGAGGCACAGTGCGCGCAGCAGTACGCCGGGGCGCGATTTTTTCATGCCGATGGGCGTCGTCCATGCGTCGAGTGCCCCTGCCTCCAGCAGACGCTCCAGCGCAAAGCCGATGGCCTCCGGCGTCATGTCATCCAGATTGCAGGCAAGCTCCAGCACGTCCTCCGCGCTGTCCTCCGTCTCGCCCAGCAGGGCGCGGACGCAGTTGGCGGCGGGGAAGTCCTTGCGGCCCATGCCATAGCCGATGCGTTCTACGCGCATGGGCGGCATATCGCCGAAGCGCGCGGCAAACTGCGTCAGCAGGGCAGCGCCGGTCGGCGTGCACAGCTCGCCTGCGATGTGCCCGCCGTAAATGGGAACGCCGCGCAGCAGAATGGCCGTTGCCGGGGCGGGAACGGGGAGAATGCCGTGGGCGCAGTGGACGTGGCCGCTGCCAACATGCACGGGCGAGACGATGATCTGCTCCGGCGCGAGCCGCTCAAGCAGCAGGCACACGGCTGTGATGTCCGCAAGCGCGTCCATCGTGCCGACCTCATGGAAGTGGATCTGGTCGACCGGCCTGCCGTGGGCCTCGCTCTCTGCTGCGGCCAGACGGCCATAGACGGCGAGGATATTGTCCCGCACACGCTGCGGGACCGGCAGGGCCGCAATGCGCACGCGGATGTCCGCTATGCCGGTGTGGGAATGAGGGTGTTCATGGGCATGTTCATGCTCATGCTCGTGAACATGACTGCAAGCATGTGTGTGCGCCAGCGGGACGTCCTCACTCTCCTCCTCCGCGCCGTTCACGGTCACGGAGAGCTGCGTGCCGCAGATGCCGCACTTTTCGGTGCGCACGGCCGTGGTGACAACGCCGGGGATGCCCAGCGCATTGAGCTCCTGCAAAAATGCCTTCGGCTCCGGCAGCAGCTCGAGCAGCGCCGCCGTGAGCATATCGCCCGCAGCGCCCATGCCGCAGTCAAGATACAGTGTTTTCATGGTTTGGCCCCCATATGATTGATCATGCTGGCAAGATAGCCCGCGCCGAAGCCGTTGTCGATGTTCACGACGGAAACGCCGCTGGCGCAGGAATTCAGCATGGAAAGTAGCGCGGCAACACCGCCGAACGACGCACCATAGCCAACGCTCGTCGGCACGGCAATGACGGGGCAGTCGACCAGTCCGCCGATGACGCTGGCAAGCGCGCCCTCCATCCCGGCGATGGCGATGATGGCGCGCGCACCCATCAGCTCGTCCAGACTGGCGAGCAGACGGTGCAGCCCGGCCACGCCGACGTCATACAGCCGCACGACGCGGTTTCCGAGCACCTCGGCCGTGAGCGCTGCCTCCTCGGCGACGGGAATGTCGCTCGTACCGCCGGTCGCGACGACGATCTTCCCGTCGCCGTCCGGCTCCGGCAGCGGCCCGACGATGCCGATACGGGAGGCTGCGTCATAGGTGAGCGCTGCGCGCTCCTGCAGATAGGCTGCGGCCTCCGGCTTCATGCGCGTGATGAGCACGGTCTTCTGCCCGCTGCGCTGCAGGGAATCGACGATGCCAGCGATCTGCTCCGGCGTTTTGCCCGCGCCGTAGATGACCTCGGCCGCGCCCTGCCGCAGACGGCGGTGATGGTCGACGCGCGCATAGCCGAGGTCCTCAAACGGAGCCTCGCGCAGCTGCAGGGCCGCGTCCGCGACGGAGATGCTTCCGTCGCGCACCTGCGTGAGCAGGGCGGTGAGAGAATGATGCATGGCGTGCCTCCAAATCGAGCAGAACTGCGCGGTAATCGGGCTTCAGGGCCGCGACGATCTCGTCGTGCTGGGCCAGCGCCCGGGAAAGCTGATCTGCCGGGAACTGCAGGCGGGCGCAGCCGTCCAGCAGGCGGACGCGGAAGTCCGTGTAGCCCTGCGAGAACAGCCAGCCCTCGGCGCGCTCCGTGGCGGCCAGCAGCTCCGGCGTGATGCGCGTGCCGGTGGGGACGCGCGTGGCAAGGCAGGCATAGGCGGGCTTGTCCCAGGTGAACAGCCCGGCCTCGTGCGACAGACGGCGAATTTCCGCCTTCGTCAGGCCGCATTCGCGCAGAGGCGAGCGGACGTCCATCTCGCGCAGGGCGCGCATACCGGGGCGGTCCCCGGCGTCGTCTGAGGCGTTCGTGCCGTCGAGGATGAGCGTGAACCCGTCCTCGGCTGCCGCGCGCTTCAGATTTCCGAAAATATTTTGCTTGCAGTAGTAGCAGCGGTTTGCAGGATTGCGCGCCACATCCTCGGAGGACAGGGCGTCCAGCTCCAGCACGGTTAGCTTTGCACCGACGCTCTCGGCCAGCCGTCGCGCATCGTCCAGCTCAAATTGTGGCTGGAACGCCGTCTTGGCGAAGTAGGCGTGCACATCCGCGCCGCACTGCACCGCAGCATACAGCAGATACGACGAATCCACGCCGCCGGAAAATGCGATGGCAGCGCGCGTGTTTTTCGCAAAAAATTCCTGTAGGGTCATGATGGGGTGTCTCCTTCCTGCTCCGGGCACGGCGTGAGCCGCGCGCGGAAAGAAATGCGCCGCGGGGTCGGCAGTCCGTCAAAGCGGATGAGCCAGGCCTGCTTTGCCTCGTCGAGCTCCAGCATGGTGCCCGTGCCGAGAATGCTGTGCCGCACGCGCTGGCCGGGCCGGAAGGCGGCGGCGTCCGCGCTGCCGCGCAGCGTGCGTTCGCTTATGGCAATGTAGCTGCGGGCGTTATCCAGCAGCATATCGTCGCGCTCACCGCTCTGCTCCAGAAGGCCGGGGGCGATGTCGAGCAGAAAGCGCGAGGGATAGCGGTCGGTTCCGTCAAAATTGCGTCCGGCGGCCTCGGAGAGGTACAGCCCCTGCTCCGCGCGCGTCATTGCGACGAAGGCCAGCCGCCGCTCCTCCTCCATGGCGGGGAGGGTCCGGATCTTTTTCGAGGGGAACAGTCCCTCGTTCATCGCGCACAGGAACACATGGGGGAATTCCAGCCCCTTGGCCGTGTGCACGGTCATCAGCTTCACGCGGTCGCGGCTGTCGCCCGCGTCGGCGTTTGTAAACAGGGCCACATGGGCCAGATAGTGCTCGAGCGTGCATTCCTCGCCGCACGTCGTCTCATATTCATAGACGGACTGCTTCAGCTCGGCCAGATTATCCAGCCGCTCCTGACTGCCCTCCGTGCGGAGCATGGCCTCATAGCCGCTTTCATGCAGGATGGCAGACAGGACCTCCGAGACGGACCGGCCGGAGCAGTCGGACGAAAAGGCGTCGATCAGGGAGACAAAGCGCGCCGCGCCCGTGCCGCGGAAGGCCTCCGTGCCGACACTGCGGCGCAGGGCCGTGAACAGCGAACAGCCCTCCTGTGCGGCCTGCTCCTGCAGCAGCCTGCGGCGGCGCTCGCCGATGTTGCGTTTCGGCTGGTTGACGATGCGCAGGAACGACAGGTCGTCCTGACAGGCGATCATGCGCAGGTAGGACAGGGCGTCCTTGATCTCGGCGCGGCCGAAAAACTGCACGCCGCTGTAGATGGTATAGGGGATTTTCTCCCGCTGGAGCACCTCCTCGACCGTCCGCGTGAGATAATGCGCGCGGTAGAGCACGGTCATGTCGCGGTAGGGCGTCCCGCCGTCGTGCAGGGCCTGCATCTGCGCCGCCATCCACGCGGCCTCGTCCGCCGCGCTGCGCGCATGGTGCAGACGGACCGGTGCGCCGTCCGGCAGGGTGGGGAGCAGGGATTTTTCCATGCGGTCCGTGTTTTTGGCGATGAGCGAATTTGCCACGGACAGGATCTGCGGCGTGGAGCGGTAATTTTCCATCATCAGGATCGTCCGCGTACCGGGAAAGACCTGATCGAAGTCCAGCAGATACCGGATGTTCGCTCCGCGCCAGGTATAGATCGTCTGGTCGGGATCGCCCACGACGAAGAGGTTGTGGTGATAGCCGCACAGCACCTGCATCAGCGTGTACTGCGGCTCGTCGATGTCCTGAAATTCGTCGACCATGATGTACTCCAGCCGCTGCTGCCACTTGAGGCGGATGTCCGCATCCTGCTCGAAGATATAGAGCGTGAATTTCAGCAGATCGTTGTAGTCCAGCCCGAAGCATTTCTTCTGCTGGTAGAGATAGCCATAGAAAATGATGTCATCCGGGGCCTCGGCCTGCAGATATTTCTGCTGCAGCGTCTCGAGCGACAGCGTGATGAGATCGAGATAATACTGCGGCGCCTTCTTGAGCTTGCGGAGCTCGATCATGTCCCGCGCTGCGCTGAAGGTCATGGCGCGCAGCGTCAGCCCGCGCTCCTCGTAGATGATGCGGAGCATGGCGTCGATGTCGCTGTTGTCGAGCACGAGAAAGCGCCGCGGATACTGCACGGCGTGGCTGTCCTCCTGCAGGACGGTCACACAGAAGCTGTGGAACGTGCAGATATAGCCCGTGTCCTCGTCGCCCGTCAGGGCGTGGATGCGCTGGCGCATCTCGGCAGCAGACTTGTTCGTGAACGTCACGCACAGGATGTTGCCGGGCAGCGTGCCGACCTCGTTCACAAGATAGGCGAAGCGCCGCGCCAGTGCGCGCGTCTTGCCGGAGCCTGCGCCCGCGATGACGCGGACATAGCCCTCTGTGGCCGTGACGGCCTCCCGCTGGGCCGCGTTCAGCCCGCTCAGCAGATCGTCCATGCGTGTTCGCCCCCTTTCCCGAAAAATAATAGCACAAAATCGGGCGAAATACAAGCGCGAGCCGGGCGGGCTTGCGCACTGCCTGCCAATATGCTACAATAACAAACAATAATTAAGAACACCGCCGCAAAGGCGGGGAGGGGAGAGCGCTATGCCGCGTTTTTTTGTTCCGCGCGCGGAGCTGGGTGAGAATTTTCTGGTCCTGACGGGGGAGAATGCCGCGCATGCGCGTGTGCTGCGCCTGAAAAACGGAGATGCCGTCACGGTGTGCGACGGCGAGGGCGAGGAGTGGCACTGCGTTGTCTCGGACGTGGCTCCGGGGCAGGTCAGCCTTGTCGTGCAGGAGCACACGGCCGCAAAGAGCGAGGCGGCCGTATTCTGCAGTGTGTATATGGCCTTTGCCAAGGCGGATAAATTTGAGCATGTGATCCAGAAGGCGACGGAGCTGGGCGCGGCGGAGCTGGTCGCGTTCCCGAGCGCGCGCTGCGTCTCCCGGCCGGATGAACGCTCGCTTGCCAAAAAGCTCGAGCGCTGGCAGAAGATCGCTGCCTCGGCCGCAGAGCAGTCCGGGCGCGGCCGCATCCCGCAGGTGCTGGCGCTGCCGTCGTATGAGGCGGCGCTGCAGCGGGCTGCGCAGGCGGAGCTTGCCGTCTGCTTCTATGAGAACGAGGAGCAGCGCACATTCCGCGCCGCCATCGAGTCCGCGCCGTTCCGCACGGCGGCCCTGCTGACGGGGCCGGAGGGCGGTCTGGAGCGCAGCGAGGTGGAGCAGGCGCAGAGGGCCGGCCTGCAGATCTGCACGCTCGGCAGCCGCATCCTGCGCTGCGAGACGGCCCCACTGTGCGCCCTGTCCGCGCTGATGTACGCAGCGGGCGAATTCTGAGCGAAAGTGAGGGTTAATGAATGAAAACGTGTGTGATCTCCTTCAGCAGCCGGGCGGATGGGAACTGCGCTGCCATTGCCGGCTGTGTGCAGGAAACGCTCGGGGCGGAGGGTCTGACCCGCTTCGATTTTTCCGGACTTTCGGTGCATGGCTGCGGCGCCTGCCATTGTGAGTGCTTCCGGCAGCGCGAGGCCTGCCCCTATTTTGCGGACGATGCGTTCCGCCTGAACGAGGCGGCGGCACTGGCGGACCGCGCCGTGTTCATCGTGCCGAATTACTGCGATTTTCCGTGCTCCAATTTTTTCCTGTTCAACGAGCGGAGCCAGTGCTGCTTCAACGGGCATGCCGAGCTGGCGGACCGCTATCTTGCCGTGCCGAAGAAATTCATCGTTGTCAGCAATACGGGCCGGGAGAATTTTCTGGCGGCGTTCCGGGACCATGTGCTGCCCGGGACGGAGCCGGATGTCTGCTTCCTGCGCGCAGCGGCCTACCATCGCATCAGCCTCGACGGCGACCTGATGACCTGCGAGCCTGCCCGTGCAGCCGTCCGGGACTTCTTGCGGGACTGGTAATGCAGCGGCCTGAGCGCCATGCAGGCAGGCAATGATTGCGGCACAAATTCATTGGCGCAGTGCCTTCAAGTTTGTCATTGCGAGGCCCCGAAGGGGCCGTGGCAATCTCCTGCAACGCCCGGTGGATTCGCCAAGGCTTTCCTGTGATCCGGCCGGGTACTGCGAGATTCCCACGTCGCTTCGCTCCTCGGAATGACAATTCGGGTGCGTTTACCGTTTTAACGATGGCCTTTGCCGTTCGTGAGTTCCGCGCCGGTCGGGGCATGTCCCGACCCTGCAACGCTTCCATGATAACCGATCTGATCCCCCCGGAAACAGGCATGTTTCCGGGGGAGTTTTGATATATTGGACAGGGGAGGTGAGGGCATGGAGCGGAACGACTCCATTCTGGGCGGCGCGCTGCTTTTAACAGCGGCGAATCTGCTGCTGCGGCTCATCTCCATCGCATTTCAGGTCTTTCTCTCCGTGCGCATCGGCGCGGCGGGGCTTGGACTGATGCAGCTCATCTCGACCATCGGCGTTTTTGCCATGCTGGCCGGGACGGCCGGGGTACGCGTGACAGCCATGTATCTGGCGGCGGAGGAATTCGGACACCGGCGCTTGAGCGGTGTGCGCGCGGCCATGCGCGCCTGCCTGCAATACGGCATCCTCGTGAGCGCCGTCTCCGGCGCGGCACTGTTCTTCCTGTCGGACTTTTTCGCAATGGAGTGGCTGCGCGACCTGCGCGCTGGGTCATGGGCCTGCTGCTTCCGTTTTCCTGCCTGTGCGGGATCATGACGGGGTATTACACGGCCTGCTCCCGCATCCGCCAGCTCGTCGGCATCGAGATCGCGGAGCGGCTGGTGTCCGTCGGGCTGACGGTCACCCTGCTGTACCTCTGGGCCGGGGACGATCTGGCGCGGGCGTGCTGCGCCATCACGTTCGGCAGCTCCGCCGGGTGTATTTTTGACTTCACACTGCTGTATCTGCGCTACCGGCGCGATATGCGGCGGGTCCCGCGCGAGCACATCCCGATGCGAAAGCGCCTGCTGCGCCTGAGTGTCCCGCTGGCGCTGAACGACGCCCTGCGCGCCGGGCTGAACACGGCTGAGCAGCTGCTCATCCCCATCGGCCTTGCGCGCTACGGCGGCTCGACGGAGGAGGCCATGGCGGGCTATGGGACGATCCACGGTATGGTGTTCCCCATCCTGATGTTCCCGGCGGCCATCCTCTATTCCGTCTCCGATCTGCTGGTACCGGAGCTTTCACGCTGCCGGGCCATGGGGCGCGGCCTGCGTGTGCGTGACCTGAGCGGGAAGTGCATCCGCATGACCATACTGTTTGCTGCGGCAGTGGCGGGCTTCTTCTTCGTCTGCGCGGAGGAGCTGGGCCAGTGTGTCTATCACAGCGCGGATGCGGGGCGCTACCTGCGCATTTTTGCGCCGATGGTGCTGATGCTCTATCTCGATGCCATTGTCGACGGCATGCTCAAGGGCCTCGCCGAGCAGCTGAGCTGCGTGCGCTATAACACGCTGACATCCGTTCTGGACGTCGTATTCCTCTATGTCCTGCTGCCGCGCCATGGCGTTGCGGGCTATGTGGCGGTGTTTGCCGTGACGCATGCCATCAATCTGTATTTGAGCATCCGGCGGCTGCTCGTTGTGACGGAGCACAGGCCGCGCACGGCGGATTTTGCTCTGCCGCTGCTGAGCCTCGGCCTTGCCCTGCTGCTGACGCTCCCGTCTCCGGCGATGGGCGGATGGTTTGTGCGGCTCCTGTGCCGCGGCGGCTGGTTCCTGACGGTTTTGCTTGCGGCCTTTGTGCTGCTGCAGGCTCTGACGCAGCAGGACGGCAGCTGGCTGCGGTGCGTGCTGCGCCGGACGCTTGACAATCGGGGCGGCGCGGGCTACAATGAGGGCAGCTTTTAGGGGAAGCGCTGATTGATTCAGAACTTCTCCGGATCAGGAGGCCACTTTTCATGCCGCAGACGCCCATGCCGCAGGTGCATCCCATCCCCCCGCTGTTTGACGCGGAGTCCCGCGTGCTCATTCTCGGCTCGTTCCCGTCGATCAAGTCGCGGGAGGCTATGTTTTTCTATGGCCATCCGCAGAACCGCTTCTGGCCGCTGCTCGCCCTGCTGACCGGCGAGCCGGCGCCGCAGACCGTGGAGGAGAAGCGCGCGCTTGCCCTGCGCCACCATTTTGCGCTGTGGGACTCCATCGGGCGGTGCACCATCACCGGCTCGTCCGACAGCAGCATCCGCGACGTTGTGCCGAACGACCTGCGCATCATCACGGAGCATGCGCCGATCGAACGCATTTTCTGCAACGGGAACACGTCGCTGAAATACTACCGCCGTTATAACGAGCCGCTGCTCGGCCGCCCGGCCGTCGTTCTGCCGTCGACGAGCCCGGCCAACGCGGCGTGGTCGCTGCAGCGTCTGGCCGAGGCCTGGCGCGTGATATTATAAACGGGAGGAGCCAAATCCGCGGCTCCTCCCGTTTTCATTTCCTTAGAATAACCAGATGGCCGGGATATGGATGTTTGTCAGCCCGAGCTTGGCCTGCAGCGAGAGCGAGGGCACATTGTCCGGCGCAACGAAGCAGTACGGCAGCCAGCCGCGCTCCAGATGGAGCCGGATGAGCGCCGCCTCCAGCGCCTGCGCGATGCCGCGGCGGCGAAACTCCGGCACGACCTCGAGCATGCCCATGCTGCCTTCGGAATGGATGCCGAGGAAGCCCGCCAGCCGCCCTTCTGCGGTGAAATGGCCCCACAGCGCTCCGGCCTCCGCGCGGCCGCGCAGATAGGGCAGGGGATCGTCAAACAGATGATAGTAGCGCGCCGCCTCCGCGGAATCCTCCGCCGTCAGCGGGCGGATGGAGCAGGCCGGGACCTCGGGCGGCGACGGCTGCAGGTACAGCAGCGTCTCATAGGCCTCCTGATCGTGCAGGCCGAATTCGCGCTGCACGGCGTCGGCGGCCTCGTGCGAGAAGACGGTGAAGCCCGCGTCCTTCGGAACGGTCACGCCCCGCAGTACGCGCAGCAGAGCGTCCGCATCCGGAATGCCGCAGAAAAGGCCGTTTCCGCCCGTTTGCAGCAGCATGCCCTCCGGTCCGTCGTACAGCGCGCGGCAGCGGCCGGTCCGGCGAAGCATTTCCGTAAAGAGAAGCCGAAGATTTTGATCCATGACGTTTTTCCTTTCCAAATAAAAACCGCGCGGCCCGGAGCCGAGCCGCGCGGAATATGTGCCGGGAAACGCGCTCAGAAGAGCTCGTTGATGATGGCGGCGATCATGGCGATCACGACGAAGTCGGCAAGCAGCTCCACGGCGTTGATGATCAGGCCGGCAAGGGCCATGCCCTTTTTGACATTGCGGCGGGCGACGCCGACGATGCCGAGGATGAGGCCGACGATGGACACGAGCAGTGCGAGAATGGCCAGCACGATGCCGCTGGTGCACAGTGTCTGGAGCTCGCTGAAGCTGAAATAGAAGGAGCTGACCGAATCCATGATGCTGGAAATGATGGCAATCACGGCGATCGTGGCGACGAGCGAGACCATACTCATGACGAACGAGGCCACGCCGACACCGTTGCTGCCCTTCAGCGGGGAGACAGGCTGGACGTAGACCGGCTGCTGGTAGACAGGGTATACCGGGGCCTGCGCGGGAGCGGCAGACTCGGCCGGAGCGGAAGGCTGGGATTCGACGGGAGCGACGGGCGGCTCCACAGGGACGGCGGGCTGCATGGGCTCCACGGCGTTCTGAACAGGTGCGCCGCAGCTGCCGCAGAACGCAGCGCCTTCTTCGACGGGGGCGCCGCAGTTGGCACAGAATGATCTCATAACAGATTCCTCTCTTTCCAGGGCTTAGAGTACGGCGATGCCGATGGCCGCCAGCACGATGAGCCAGATGCACAGGGCGATGGCACTCAGGATCAGACCGGCAATGCCGAGACCCTTGCTGCGGTTCTTCTGGGACATGCCGACGATGCTGAGGATGAGGCCGGGAATGGCCAGCAGGCCGATGTAGGTCCAGCAAAAGATCAGGCCAAGCAGACCGCAGACGAAGCCGGCGATGCTGCAGCCGTGCGCACCGCGCTTTTCGGGAACGGGCGCTGCAACATAGACGGGCTGGGAAGGCTGCGCCTGCACGGGCTGAACGGGAGTCTCAGGGGCAGCCGCAATGGGAGTGCCGCAGTTCGGACAGAATGCGCCGCTGTTGTCGACCATGCTTTTGCAGTTCGGGCACTGGATCATGGACATGGAAATTACCTCGATTCAAACAGATTCAGGAATGACAGGGCATATCCTGTTCATAATAATTTTACACAATCGGGCGGAGAATGTCAAGGCGGAACGTGGCCGGAAGGGTGCAAAAAAGA
>ENA-UOJB01002626-UOJB01002626.1-human-gut-metagenome-genome-assembly--contig:-C48-NODE-2626-length-11434-cov-8.526848_pt1 | contig 11434 bp, 9 predicted proteins | sample MGYA00242338_ERZ723885 | MGnify/ENA metagenome assembly ERZ723885
GCACAAAAACGGGTATACTTATAAATAAGTATAATTTCAGGGAGGCATTGCCCATGAAAGCTGATAAATACCGCTTCGACGGCGCCCGCACCTGTGACCTGCGGGTGCTCTCCTGCGACGGCAAAGAGGATGCAACGGACAAAGACGAAATTCCGGCTAAAACTGCCGGGAATCTGCAAAAGATGACCGCATTGGAGGCTGAACGCTGATGCCGCCCATCCGTGTTTTACAGGTCATGCCCGCCATGGACGCCGGCGGCATGGAGACCTTTGTCATGAACGTCTACCGCACGATCGACCGGGAGAAGGTCCAGTTCGATTTTCTCTATCATTACGATAAGCCGTGCTTTTTTGACGATGAAATTCGTGCGCTGGGCGGGCGCATCTTCAAGCTGACCGTTCGGCAGGACAACAACCTGCCCCGCTACCTGCGTGAATTGCGGGCGCTGTTTGCCGCCCACCCCGAGTGGCGCATCATCCACGGCCACTACAGCGGGTTTGGCATGTTCTACAACCCCGCGGCACGGCGCGCGGGTATCCCCGTGCGGTGCGGCCACAGCCACAATACCGCGTATGAACGCAATTTCGTGGGGCGGCTCGATCATTTTATGAGCAGCTTTTTCAACATCGGCCTGACGGACCGCTTTGCGTGCAGTGAGAAGGCCGGGCAGATGCTTTTTGGCAAGCATCCGTTCACCGTCGTGCCCAACGGCATCGACACGGCGCGGTTTGCCGCCCGCGACCCGCAGCGCCGTGCGCTTTTGCGCGGTGAGCTGGGTGTGACCGATCAGGAAATCCTGTTCGGCCATGTGGGGCGGTTCTCCGACCAGAAGAACCACCCGGGACTGCTCAAAATTTTTGCCGCCGTGCGCACCCGCCTGCCCAAGGCACGGCTGGTGCTGCTGGGCGGCGGCGACCCCGCCTACGTGGAGAAAATGCAGGCGCTGGCCGCCGAGCTCGGCCTTGGCGACAGTGTGATCTTTGCGGGCGTGCGCAGCAACATCCAGAGCTTTTACGACGCGATGGACGCCTTTTTGCTGCCCAGCCTTTTCGAGGGTCTGCCCGTCGTGCTGGTGGAGGCGCAGACCGCGGGTCTGCCCTGCTTTGTAGCCGACACGGTGGACCGCGGCGCGGCGTTCAGCGACAAGGTGAAATTCCTGCCGCTGAACGACACCGCCGCGTGGGCAAACACAATTGCGGTGGCCTCCTTCCGCCGCGACCCGCAGGCGCGGGAGAAGGCCATTAAGGCCGGATATGACATCCACACGAGCGCCGAGGTCCTGCAAGCCTTTTACCTGCGCCGTTATGCCGAGGTGACGCCATGAAGCCCTGTGAGATCGCAGTCATCGTACCTGTACATAATGCGGCGGCGTTCCTGACCGCCTGCACCGACGCGATTGCTGCCCAGAAATTTGACGGCTTCCGGTGCATTCTGGTGGAAGACGGCTCCACCGACGACTCCCCCGCGCTCTGCGATGCCATCGCGGCGGGCGACCAGCGCTTTGTGGCGCTGCACCAGACCAACAGCGGTGTCTGCGCGGCCCGCACGGCGGGTGTGCGCGAGGGGCGGGCGCTGGGGGCCAAATGGTTTGCGTTCTGCGACGCGGACGATTTGTACCACCCTGAGTTTCTGGACACGCTGTATGCGGCGGTGACGAACAGCGGGCTGCCGCTGGCCTGCTGCCGATACGATACCTTTACCGACACCGTACCCGCCGACGCGCCCGCGCCCTGCAACAGCAAGATCCTGCGAAGCCCCACCCATCTGGACGCGCTGCTGCATGACCACGCCGTGGATTACGGCCTGTGGAACAAGCTGTTCTCCGCCGACCTGCTGACCGAGGAGATGCTCGACAACGGGCTGACCTATAACGAGGATCTATTGGCGAACTGGCGTGCATTTTTAGTCGCTCCGGGGTGTGCGTTCTGCGATTTTGCAGGCTATCACTACCGCCAGCACGCGGCCAGCGCCAGCCACCGCGCCCTGCCGCCGCAGAGCATCGACGACCAGCGCCGCGCCGCTGCGGAGATCCGCGCCACGGCCCCCGCCGAAATGCAGCAGAGCGTGAACGCCTTTTACTATGAAAAGCTCGTCTATCTGGCCAGCATGATCCTGCGCCGTGCCAACGCCGCAGACTACCGCGTCCAGCTGAACGAGCTGAAGATCGGCATTGCCGCGGGGGCCGACGACCCGCAGCTGGGGCGCAATCCGCTGCTGCCCCGGAGCATCCGTTTTTCGGCCTGGCTGACGCTGCACATGCCGCGGCTCTGGCAGTGGGCGTGCCGAAATTTCTTGAAGGACCGACAATAATGCGCATTTTACTTGTACTGGACCGGGTGGAGAACCCCGCCAGCGCCAACGCCCTGATGGGCTTTCGCCTGGCGGAGCAGCTGCTCCGCCGCGACCATACCGTACATATTTTGACCCTCTGGGACGGCCTGCACGCCCCGCCCGCCCCGCCAGAGGGGGCCATGCAGCACCTGCTGGCCTTTGCCGACGAGCGCCAGATGAACGAGGCGCTGGAAAACGGCCAAAAGGGCGGCACGCCGGTGCCGCTGCGGCTGGCCCGGCTGGCTGCACACCCCGCGGCAGCGGCGGCGGCGTTCCGCCAGCTGGTGCTGAAGCAGCCCCGCCGCACCGTGGACAGTCGGCGGGAAATCGAGCGGTTGGACGCCGAATTTTTCTTTGACGCAGTCTGTGCCGTCTGTGCGCCCTACCGCACGGCGTTTGCGCTGGAAGCTGCCGCCATCCGCGGGAAGAAATTTTTGTGGCAGCTGGACCCCTATGCCTCCAACCGGGACTACACAGCCCCGGGCGGCTTTGCGCGGGAGGGGCAGCTGCTGGACGCGCTGGACGGGACCTTCGTCACGCCGCAGGCCCTGCCCGACTACGCCGACGGTGCCCCGCTGGCCCCGTGGCGGGAAAAGGTACACGTTCTGGGCTTTCCAACGCTGCTGCCGCGGGTCATAGAGCCAGTGGAACACGACGATATACAGTGTGTTTTCTGCGGCAGCCTGCACCCCGTCATGCGGGAGCCCGGCTTTGCGCTGGCGCTGTTCCGCGCACTGCACGACGACGCTGTAACATTAACGATGGCGGGCGGCGGCTGGGAGCGTTTTGAAACCGACGCCGACGAGACAGCCCGTGTTCTGGGTGCAAAATTTGTGCGCCCCGGCCTGCTGCCGCCCGACGAGGCCGCCGCGCTGGAAAACCGCGCCGACGTGCTCGTCAGTCTGGGCAACACCTATGACAACCAGATGCCCAGCAAGCTGTTTGGCTATTTTGCCACCGGCAAGCCGGTACTGCATCTGGCTGTGAGCGAGAACGACCCCACCCTGCCCTATCTGGCGCGCTACCCGCTGGCGCTGGTTCTGCACCGGAAGGACGGCGTCACGCCGGGCACCGTGGCAAAGCTGCACAGCTGGCTGCACAATGTACAGGGTCATGCCCTGCCCTTTGCCCAGACGGCAAGGCTCTACCCCGAGTTCACCCCGGAGAAGGTCGCGGAGGAGTTTTTAAAGTGGTTGTGAGCGGTCAGCTGCGGCCATTCAAGAGAAAATAAAGGAGTCCCTATGCACATTCTTTGGCTTGTCAGAACCACCCTGCCGCAGGCGGCGGCTGCCTGCGGGCTGGCCGGAGCCAGCGATGTCAGCGGCAGCTGGCTGACCGGGCAGCTGGCCGCGCTGCGCGCCTGCCCCGATCTGCACCTGACCGTGCTCTGCGTGGGCAAAACGGATGCCGACGGCACCGCGGACGGCGTGCATTACCGCGTCGTGCGCGACACTGCCGCCTTTGCGCCGCTTTTGCAGGCCGAGCGCCCCGACCTTGTGCATATATGGGGCACCGAGTTTGACCCCGCCGCCGTCATGGCCGACGCTGCCCGCGCATCAGGCTTGCCCGTGCTGTTCAGCGTACAGGGCGTTATGCGGGACTGCGCCGCGCACCTCTGCGACGGCGTGCCCGAAAAATACCGCCGTTCCGGTGCGCTGTGGCACGCCATTGATAAAATCATCCCCGGCGAGCTGCTCGACAATATGCAGACGAGCTTTGACGCACTGGCCGCAAAGGAGGCCGCAGCGCTGGCCGACGCCCGCTATGTGACGGGCCGCACGGCGTTTGACCGCGCCGCCTGCGCCGCGCTGGCCCCCCACGCCCGCTACTACCCCTGCAACGAGACACTGCGTCCGCTGTTTTATACGGGTACGCTGTGGCATGCGCGGGACTTTGCCGCCGCGCCGGTGCTGCTGCTGCCCCAGGGCAACTACCCGCTGAAAAACCTGCACACCGTCATCAAGGCGCTGCCTGCCGTGCTGGCCGAGTACGGTGACGCCGAGCTGCGCATTGCGGGCTGGCCGCCGCTGGACAAGGGCCCGCTGCTGCGCCCGGTCATTGACCGAATGTTCCCCTACAAGCTCTACTGCAAGCGGCTGGCCGCACAGCTGGGCGTGACGGAGCACATCCGCTACACCGGGCCGCTGGATGCCGCGGCCATGCGGCAGGCGTATCTGGAGGCAGACGTCTTTTTGCTGCCGTCCGGCTGCGAGAACAGCCCCAACAGCTTAGGCGAGGCCATGCTGCTGGGCCTGCCCTGCGTCGCCAGCGCCGTGGGCGGTATTCCTTCGATGCTGGCGAACAGCACCGAGGGTCTTTTGTACGGCGATGCGCTGGACGCCGACGCGCTGGCCCGCGCCGTTTTGCAGGTGCTGCACAGCCCCGACGGCGGTACGGCCATGGGCCGGGCGGCCCGTGCCCGCGCACTGCAGACCCATGATGCGGCCCGCAACGCCGCTGATTTGCTGCACATCTACGAAAGCATTTTGCAGGAGGAGCACCCGTGAGCATTTCCGTCATCATCCCCTGCTACAGGGCCGCGGCCACGCTGCGCCGCGCGGTGGACAGCGCCCTGACCGGTGCGCCCGCCGATTTGGAGGTCCTGCTCGTCGACGACGGCAGCCCCGACGACACGGGCACCCTCTGTGACGAATTGGCAGCCGCTGATCCGCGCGTCAGGACGCTGCATCGTGCAAACGGCGGCGCGGGTGCGGCCCGCAATACCGGGCTGGACGCCGCGCACGGGGACTGGGTGCTGTTTTTGGATGCCGACGATGCGCTTTTACTCGGTCTGTGGGCCGCGCTGGACGCCCTGACCACCGACGCCGACATGATTTTGTTCGGCCTTACGCGGGAAAGCGGCGGTGCGGTCAAGCCCACCGACTACCTGCCCGCGGGGTTCTTCCCGGACTTACAGGCTCTCGGCAGTGCGCTCTCCCCCCTGCTGTTTGACACGGGGCTGCTGGCCGCGCCCTACCCCAAGCTGTTCCGCCGCGCGGCCATCGGGGCGGTGCGGTTTGATGCGCGCCTTGCCATCAACGAGGACGTGCTGTTTAACATACAATTTTTACAGAATACCTCTGCCATTTATTGTCTGGATGGTGTATACTATAAGCAGTATGATACCGAGGCCGGCAGTCTGTCCCGCCGCCTGCGGGGGGACTTGCTGGACGCCGAGCGCGTGACCCGCCCGGCGCTGGCCGATTTGCTGCGGCAAAACGGCATCGACCCGGCCCCCTATGAGGCCGCAAGCCGTCTGCGGGCCTGCCTGAACCAGTACGGCCTGCTGACCGGCTGTAAGGGCACGCTGTCCTATGCAGAGCGGCGCGCGCTGTTTGCTGAAATTTTAGCCGACCCCGCCGCCCGCAAAGCCCTGCGGGAACGCCTGCGGAATGACCCGAACAGGCTTCTGGCCGTGCCGTACCGCATTGGCGTGGCGTGCAATTGGCCGGGGCTGCTGGCGGGGTATACGATGGCGAAGCAACGGCTGCTGTAATGCGGGCGGATATGGAATCCGCCCCTACGGATGCCTCCGCGTAGGGGCCGGACATGTCCGGCCCTCCACCTCGCCAAAACGACCATCTTCCGCTGTGCTGCGGGCCGGGCATGCCCGGCCCCTACAAAGTTGCTTTAGAAGGAAAAGCCTATGTCCGACCATCCCAAAATCAGCATAATCTCCACAGTCTACAACACGGGGCCGTACCTGCGCCCGGCTGTGGAGAGCATTCTGGCCCAGACGTTCACCGACTTTGAGCTGCTGCTTGTCGATGACGGCAGCCACGACGGCTCCGCCGCGGTCTGCGACGCGCTGGCACAGGAGGATGCCCGCATCCGGGTGTTCCACCAGCCGAACGGCGGCCCGGCCCACGCCCGCAACACCGGGCTGGACAACGCCCGCGGCGACTACATCGGCATGGTCGATTCCGATGATTTGATAGAACCGACCATGTTTGCAACGCTGTACAGCGCCGTGCAGGTCGATGGCGTGCGGCTGGCCGCCTGCGCGGGCGACTGCATCGACGCCGACGGCAAAAAAATCGAAGGCCGCATGGTCACGATCCGTCAGGGCGGCGTGCGCGATGCGCAGGAGCTTTTGCTTGAGGCGTTCCAGACCGGCAGCTTTTACGGACCTTTGAGCTGGAACAAGCTGTTCGACGCGCGGCTGTTTAAGGAAAAGGGCATTCATTACGATGAGACGATGCTTTTCGGTGACGATGCCAGCGTGCTGCACCGTGTATTTGAGGGTGAGCGCTGCAACTGCCTGACCGATGTGCTTTACCATTACCGCACCCGCGCCGGGCAGATCACAACGGCTGGCTTTCCGCCGCGCAAGACCGACGACCTGCGAATGTATTGGGAGTGGCTGCAATACTTCTCGGCCCGTCCCGGGCGCGAGGAGTACTACGACTGGGCCGTTGTGCGGTACTGGAAGATCTTTTACCAGTTCTGGTGCCAGTCCGATGCGGCGGGCAACCTGCCCGAGGTCAGGCCAAAGTTTATGGCGCACAAAAAGCATTTGGATGCCATTTTGCCCGACATACTGGCAAGCAAATACCTGCCGCTGGGCGAGAAGCTGCGGGCTGCCGCGTTCTGCGCCAGCCCCACGCTGACCTACGGCGCGGCGGCTGCCTGGGGACGCCTGCATACGAGGAAGGGGAAATAAATTATGGAACATATCGCGATCAGTGTAATCGTGCCGATCTACAACACGAAGCCCTACCTGGCCGAGTGCATCGAGAGTATTCTGGCCCAGAAGATCAATGTGCCCATCGAGGTGCTTCTCATCGACGACGGCTCCACCGACGGCTGCGGAGAGGTCTGCGACAAGTACGCTGCCCGTGATGAGCGCGTGCGGGTCATCCATCAGGAGAACCAGGGCCTGTCCGCCGCGCGCAACGCCGGCATCGACGCCGCCAAGGGCCGCTATTATTCCTTTATTGACTCCGATGATGTCGTTCTGCCGCGCTTTTTGCAGACGCTGTACGACGCCTGCGAGGAGCACGACGCCTATATGTCCCTCTGCTCTGTCGAGGACGTGCAGGAGGACGGCAAGAGCTGCGACCCGGCCTACTTCACACGCCCCACGCAGGAGGGTGTTTTCTGCGGCAAGGACCTGCTGAACGAGTTTTACACCCCCTACGGCACGGTCTACACCGTCGCGTGGAACAAGATGTACCGCGCCGAGGTCTGGAAACTGCTGCATTACCCCGAAGGCCGCCTGCATGAGGATGATTTCGTTGCACACCGCCTGTTCTGGCGCTGCGACAAGGTCGTCTGCATCGACAAGCCGCTCTATCACTACCGCCTGCGCAACGGCAGCATCTGCCGCACGAACATACGCCCGGAGGCGTTCGACGCCGTGGACGGTCTGGCGGACCGCTATCGCTTTTATGTTGAGAACCACGCGGACCGCGCGGTCATCGACGCGGCCTATGCGGCCTGCTGGCGGCGGTATCTGTTCCTCTGTGCGAAGGTGCGCCAGTACCCGACGCCCGAGCTGGTCAAGGCCATCAGCAAGGAGCAGTTTTTGATGCAGGGGCTCATCAGCTACCTGCCCAACTGCCGCAACATGAAGATGACCGAGAAGCTGAGCGCCGCCCGCTGGTCGATGATGAGCGCACAGAGTTTGTGCCCGATCAAATAAGTCCATTGCTCTGTAGGGGCCGGACATGTCCGGCCCGCAGCCTGCCCAAAAGCGCCCTCTGACGTGAAGCCGCGGGCCGGGCATGCCCGGCCCCTACGTGCGCGGCGGTATTTTTGTTCAAAATCCACATTCTAAGGAGCCCACATTGGCGTTATTGAAGCTAGACAAGGAAAGACATCCCCGCGTGCTGCTGGTGCCGCCGCCGGATCTGCCGGTCCCCGCGGTGCAGGGCGGCGCGGTGGAGACGCTGCTGACCCACCTGATCCGTGAGAACGAGAAGCAGGGGCAGCTTGATTTGCTGTGCGCCAGTGTCACCGACGATGCCGCCCGCCGCGCCGCCGAGGGCTGGCAGCATACGAAGATGCTCTACATCAACCGCCCGGGCGGCCACCGCCGCTACTGGCCGATGGTCTTTCTGGAGCGGTGCGCCGGGATCGCCGCGCCCTATGACCCGTGGTACCAGAAGGTCCAGCTCTCGCTGGCACTGGAGCTGCCGCCGCCCGACCTGATCGTGGCCGAGGGCGGAAACCTGACCCAGTGCAGCGCCATCAGCCGTATGTTTGGCCGCAAACGCTGTCTGGCGCACCTGCACGGCCAAACGACCTGCACCCCCGTGATGGACGACATCTACGGCGGCGTGCTGGCGCTGAGTGATTTTATCCGCGAGGATTACCTGCAATCCAGCACCCTTGACCCGCAGCGGGCCTACATTCTGCACAACTGCATTGACACGGCCCGCTTCTGCCCCGGCCCGGCATCCAAAACGCTGCGTGCGCAGCTCGGCTTTACCGACGAGGATTTCGTCGTGCTCTACTGTGGGCGGCTCGACCCGGACAAGGGCATCCATAAGCTGATGGAGGCCATTGCCGCGCTGCATGAGCCGCACATCAAGCTGCTGATCGTGGGCAGCCCCTTCTTCGCCCGCACCCAGCAAAGCGCGTTCCAGCGCAAATTGGAGCAGCAGGCCAAGAGTCTGGGCAACCGCGTACAGTTCACGGGCTACATCCCCAATGAGGACCTGCCCGACTACTACCGCCTGGCCGACCTGTGCTGCGTGCCCACGCTGGTGGAGGAGGCTGCGGGCCTTGTGGCCGTAGAGGCGATGGCCTGCGGACGCCCCGTGCTGGCGACCCGCAGCGGCGGTATGCCGGAGTATCTGGCCGGCAGCCAGGCCGTGCTGGTGGAGCGCGGCGACACTGTGACCGACCAGCTTGCGTGGAGCATCCGTATGCTGTACGAGCACCCGGCCCTCTGCACCGAGATGGGCGCGGCGGGCGCGGCGCGCGGCAGGGAGTTCTCTACCGCGCATTACTATGAGGAATTTGTGCGCATCGTGCGCGATGTGACGGAAAACGGAGGTGCCCAGTGAGCAAGCCGACTCTCTGCGTGATCGTGCCGGTCTACAAGGCCGCTGCGACACTGGACCGCTGTGTGGCCAGCGTTCTGGCCCAGCAGGTCGCAGGCGGGCTGCACTGTATTCTCGTGGACGACGGCAGCCCCGACGAAAGCGGCGTTCTGTGCGACGCCTGGGCCGCCAGAGACCCCCGCGTGACGGTTTTGCATCAAGAGAACAGCGGCGTGTCCGCCGCGCGCAACGCCGGACTGGCTGCAGCGGACAGCGAGTACCTTGTCTTTCTCGACGCAGATGACGCGCTGCGCCCCGGCGCTTTGCAGGCGGCGCTTGACGCCCAGAACACTGCGCCGCAGAGCTTTGTGCTCTGGCACTACACCACTGACGAGCTGGACACTGCAGCGGTAACTTCGGATACTGCCACCCGCCCGCAGAATATGCTGGCGCGGCTTTGGCTTTACTGTCTACTGGCTATGCCGTGGAATAAGCTCTACCGCACCGCGCCGGCACAGCAGCTGGCTTTTGACAGACAGTATACTTTAGGTGAAGATTTACAATTTGTATTGGATTATATCGACCTGCTTGGCAGGACCACTCCCGATTTTGCCTACACTATCCTGACCGCACCGCTGACGTTTTACGATTGCAGCCGCGAGGGAACACTCTCGACGAAATACCACGCCGACTACTGCAAAATCTGGCCCGAGCATTTTGCCCGGCTGAACAAAGCGTGCTACGCAGCGCACTGCCCGCAGGAGGATATGCGCCCCCTGCACCGCGCCGAGCTGACCGTTTACGCCGAGGGCGTGGCAGACATCCTGCGCCGCGACCCCGCCAAGCGCAGGGCCGTGCGCCGGGACAAGGCTTATGCCGCCCTGCGCAGCCCGTGGCTGCACGCCCTTTTGGAGCGGATGCGCATTGAGGGCTGCTACAGCGCCTACTACCTGCCCTGCCGCTGGCGCAGCATCCGCCTTGTCTGGGTCATGGCCGAGGCCAGGCGGACCTGCTCTCCCCTGTTCGGCAAGCTGGACTGGGCCGGATATTATCTGCTGGGCAGGAGGCTGCGCAGGGATTGATGTGCCGTACCTATCGGAAACGGCTTCCAGGTGCGACGCAATCACTGCCCCCTGCAATCTCTACACCTCATAACTTCAAGCGCGGCCTTTTCAATGGGCTGCGCTTTTTCTTTGCGCACCAATCGTGCAGACTGTGCACAAATGTCCATGCGTTTTGCTCTGCTTTCCACTGTAAACCGCGCACTTCTTCGTACAGAACGAGTATTCTGTCCTTTTTGCGGATTGGTTCGTTGACTATGTTAAATTATTGTCGTATAATACAATCATACGCAAAGCGTGTAATGCTTAACATAGAGAAGGGTTCCTCATGGAGAAAAAACTCATCCTAGTCACCTCCCCGCCCGCCTGCGGCAAGACCTACGTGGCAAAGGCGCTGGCTAAAAATTTAAAGCACGTTGTCTACCTCGACAAGGACACGCTCATCGTCCTCTCCAAGCAGATCTTCAAGGTTGCCGGGCAGCCGTATGACCGCAGCAGCGCGTTTTTCCAGCAGAACATCCGCGATTATGAGTATGACTGCGTTCTGGCCTTGGCCATGGAAGCACTGGATTACGACGATATTGTCCTGATCAATGCGCCGTTCACCCAGGAGGTGCGCGACAACACCTTTATCGCAGACCTGAAGGCCAAGCTGGCCGCCAAGGGCGCGACGCTGGCCGTCATCTGGGTCGAAACCTCGCCCGATGTCGTCCACCAGCGAATGATCGAGCGCAACTCGGACCGCGACACTTGGAAGCTGGCTCACTGGGATGAGTATCTGCGCCGGTGCAACTTTGCCATCCCGGAGAACCTCGCCGACCCGCAGCACAAGGACAATCTGATTTTGTTCCAGAATAATAACGACGACGAATTTGACGCTTCGATGAAGCGCTGTGTTGCCATCTTGGAGAAATCCCTCGAAGATTGACTTTCCTGCCCGGCTCCCACCTGCTGCGGATGCCGGGTCTTTTTTGTGCCGTCCTCTGCCAGCTCATGCAACAGCGGCGCGTAGGCTGTGCACTCAACCTTGCCGCCCGGGCAGAAGATCAGACC
>ENA-UOJB01002632-UOJB01002632.1-human-gut-metagenome-genome-assembly--contig:-C48-NODE-2632-length-11424-cov-3.967543_pt1 | contig 11424 bp, 10 predicted proteins | sample MGYA00242338_ERZ723885 | MGnify/ENA metagenome assembly ERZ723885
ACTTGAAGCTTCTTTCCAACATTTTACTCCGACATCTCGCCAACACTATTGGTCACATCGCCCTGGACAGTTATAACTCCGGTGCTCCCTGCCACGATTTCTATCGTTCCGCCAACCTCTGTCGTTGCGGCCTTCTCATATATGCCCATTACGGAGAAGTGCGGCGCGGTAAACACATACCAGCCATCCTCGGTCTTGCCTGTGATATCATTAACAGTGCCATCGTTTTCCACGATGAACGCGTTAACCTTGCTGCTATCCCATTCTGCGGGTATCTTTATGCGAACCTCGGCTTCGCCGGTATACTTATTATTGTCTGCGGTCGAAGGGGTCACGTCATAGGCCATTATTCTGCCTTCAACAGCCTCAATGCCTGCTATTTCTCCCGTATGCTCGGGCGCAGTCAGCGCCGCAAGGTTGGGGCCGGTTACGCGAACGGTGTCGTTATCGGGGGTAGTAGCATTGCCTACGGTGGTGTTGGGTATGGTTACCTTTGTAAAGTAGGTCGGGTTAGCATCTGCCATTGCAGCAATCAACTCTTTCACATCGGAAAGATCAACTGCCACCGAAGGCTCATCGCACCATACGCAGAACATTGCACCAACATTGCTACTATCGTTAATAGTAATATATGTTGTGCTAGTAGGGTTATATTCCCCATTCGTTATATATTGAAACTTAGTAACATCAAAGGTTTTGAAGTTAGCGAGTACAGTAGCCTTGCTGTACTCATTCGCCTTGCTCGGTACAAAATACCATTTCTGATTGGTGTTTATCAGCTTATAACCGGCATTTTTAATAACGCTTGCAGTGTTATATTGGCTATTAGTCCATTGGTTCGACCAGTAGCAGACCTGTACGCTCTTTTTAAGGTCACACGACGTTCTGTTGTTATAGCATACAAAGTCATTAAAGCACCGTGCAGTCATACCGGCATTTTCTATTATCTCAGCACATGCGTTCATGTAATCTATAAGCTGCTTATAATTTACTTGCGCAACACTGCTTTCAATATACGGATTCCTTATGCCTTGGCCGTATTCATCTGCACCAAAGTTAAAGAACTTGCATCCCTGCGTTTTGAAATATTCAACATACATGGAAAGCAGTTCTTTACCGAAAGCAACGGCATTCTCATTATTCAAATCAAGCGAACCTTCTGAACCGCTCAGCTTATACCCGCTATATTTATCCGACGAAAGGATGCCGTCCATATGACCTGGCATATTGAGCAAAGGAACGATTTCTATATTCTTTCCTTTGGCATACAAGATTATCTCAGTCATTTCAGCCTGGGTCAACTCATTGGTCGTGGAATCGTAGAACTTCTCATTTCCCTGAGCAATTGCATCTTTCAAATCCTGCGGCATACCATCCAGCACAAAGCGAAGGCCGCCATTGCCGAATGCCAGTTGCAGTTGGTTATACCCATTGAGATACATTGTATCGATTATGCCCTTGATATAGCTTACATCGAAGTACTTCCTGCCGCAATCAAGATGAACTATGCGGTAATAGTCGTCTCCGCTCGTATCGCGCGCGGCAACATTCGCCTGCACGGGCATAACGTTCGCCGGCATAATCCCCTCATCCGTGGGCTCGGCAGTGGGTTCGCCCTGCGTGGGCTCGTCCGTGGCCGCGGGGTTCTCGGGCGTAGGCTCGGGAACTTCGGTGACTTCGGGAGTCTCCGTCTCGGTCGGCGCGGTGGGTTCAGCCGATTCCGTCGGTTGTACTGTTTCCGTAGGCGCGGGCGTAGAATCCGCATTGCCTTCCCCCTCCGCCAGCACTGACGCGGGCAGCAGACCTGCCACCATTATCAGCGCAAGCAGCACGGAAAACAGCTTCTTGAACACTTGATTTCTCATATGTTTCCTTCCTCCTAAAAAATGTCGGTCCATACCGCATAATTTTAGTATTACACGGAATATATTGTATCCCTTAACGAGAGAAAAAGCAAGAGAGGAAACGAAAAACGGTGAATTTTTTGTTAAAAAAGAGCCGCCCACGCACGGGAGACTCTCCGCATATAAAAACCCGCTTTACGCGGGCAGCGAAACGGTTACTGTCGTGCCGCCGTTCGGGACGGATTCAAGCCTTATGCTGCCGTGGTGATACATTACCGCGTGCTTGACTATGGATAGGCCAAGCCCCGTGCCGCCGCTCTCCTTGGAGTGGGACTTATCCACGCGGTAAAACCGTTCGAACACGCGCTCCTGATGCTCTTCGGGTATGCCTATGCCGGTATCCGCCACGGTAACGGTGGCAAGGCCGTCCTTTTCGCCCACGGTTATGCTTACGCTGCCGCCCGCGCGGTTGTACTTCACGGCGTTGTCGCACAGGTTGTAAATAATTTCATATAATAGCCGCCTTACGCCGGTTATGCAGACGCTTTCACCCCGCACCTCAACGCCTATGTGCCTTTCCTCCGCCTCCGTGCGCAGATCGTTTGCAGCCTCCGCCGCAACCGCCTTCAGGTCAACGCGCTCCATGGGCATATCGCAGCCTTCGTCCAGCCGCGAAAGCCTTATTATGTCGCCTATCAGCGTAACGAGGCGCTGCGCCTCCTGCCGAATGTGGCCCACAAAGCGGGGCATATCCTCCGCCTTCACCATGCCGTTTTCTATCAGCTCCGCGCTGCCTATAATGCCCTGTAACGGTGTTTTCAGTTCGTGCGAAACGTTTGCCGTAAATTCGCGGCGCATGGCGTCCGCATTCTGCTTTTCGGTTATGTCAAAGCCGAGTATTACCGCGCCTATGGTCTTTCCGTTGGATTCTATGCGGCTCACGTCAAGCTGATATACCTTGCCGCCGCGGTCGATGGTCGTCTCGCCGTGGCCGCCGTCGTATGCGGCGCGTATGGCCTCGCTCAGCTTGGGGTTCCTGTCCACCGTAATAAAATCGTGGCCCGCGCAGTTTTCTTCCGCGTTGAATAGCTGCCTTGCCGCAGGGTTCATGCTTATTATGCTCCCCTTTTCATCCAGCAGCACCAGCCCTTCGTTCATGCTGCGGGTTATGGCGTTGAACTCGTCCTTCTTCTTGTCCAGCGCGCGCATCTGCGCGTCTATCTGCGTATGCTGCCGGTTTATGCGGCTCAGCAGCGGGGCTATCTCCTCGTATGCGTCGTTATCCAGCGGATGGTCAAGGTCCAGCGCGTTCAGCGGCGCAACTATTCTCTGCGCCAGCCTGTTCGCCATAACTATCGCCAGTACAAGCGCCGCCAGCACTATTATCACCACAGGCCTCAGCATGCCCAGTGCCAGCGTTGCAATGGTAGCCCGGCTTACGGATATTCTTATTACGCTGCCGTCGTCAAGCCGCTTTGCGTAGTACATCGTCTTTTGCATAAGCGTTGCCGAATAGCGCGTGCTTTGGCCCTCGCCGTCCGCCATAGCCTGCTGTACCTCTTCGCGCTCGGCGTGGTTGTCCAGCGCGCCTGCATCGCTGCCGCTGTCGTATTTCACCGTGCCGTCGGGCGCTATCCATGTCAGCCTGTATCTTTCGCTGTTCACGCGGGCAAGGTATTCCTCCCCGCCCTGCTCAACGCCCGCCGCCGCAAGGCTCAGCTGATCCTTCAGCTCGTTTTCCTGCAGGCTTGCGAAGTATTCGTATAAGCAATCCATTATTATCAGCAGGCTTGAGAGCAGTATTATGCCCGCAACAAGCATTATAGCCCTGAATATTCTTTTCGTCATTGCCCTTCCTCCATCCGGTAGCCAACGTTTCTTACGGTTTTGATGCTTTCGCCGCATTTGCCAAGCTTTTGGCGCAGCGTGCGTATGTGCATATCAATTGTGCGCGTTTCGCCCATGTAGTCCGTTCCCCAAACCCGTTCCATAAGCTGCTCCCTTGTGAACGCCGTGCCCATATGGGAAAGGAGCAGCTTCAGCAGCTCATATTCCTTGTATGTCAGCGTTATTCTCTCCCCGTCTGCGCTCACGGTATGCTCAAGTGTGTTCATGCTTATGCCGCAGGCGTTGAGCGTGCCTTTTTCATCCTCCGCGCCGCATCGACTAAGCACGGCCTTCACGCAGGATATAAACTCCATCACGCCGAAGGGCTTGGTCAGATAATAATCCGCGCCAAGGTCAAGCCCTTGTATCTTGTCGTATTCGCTGCCCTTGGCCGTGGCCATGACTATGGGTATCTGTTTCAGTGCGGCGTTCGCACGGATGCGCCTTAGCAGCTCTATTCCGTCAATGCCCGGCAGCATAACGTCCAGCACAATAAGCTGCGGCTTTTCCTTTTCGCCGGTTATCGCGGCATAGAAGCTGCTGCCGTCCTCAAAGCCTCTCGCCTCGAAGCCCGCGGAGCTGAGCGCGTACACCTCTATGTCCCGAATGCTTGCGTCATCCTCCACGCACCATATCATGCACTTTAGTCCTCCTTATGCACTCCCGTTACGGAGAATATGACCCATTCGGCAATGTTCACCGCATGGTCGGCAATGCGCTCAAAATACTTGGCTATCATCAATAAATCCAGCGCATATTCGCCGTCCGTCGGGTCGGCCGCTATTCTTTCGATAAGCTGATGCTTCACCCTGTCGAAATATGCGTCAACAACATCGTCCGCGGCAATGACCTTCTCCGCCATTATTGTATCATGTTTTACATATGCGTCCACACTATCCGTAACCATTTTTATAGCCGCATTCGCCATTTCCCGCATAAGCTGCTCATTGGCGGCGCTCCTGTCGCTAAGATAGGTTATTATCTCCGCAATGTCCTCAGCCTGGTCGCCTATGCGCTCCATGTCGGTTATCATCTTCAGCGCGGCGGATATCTGCCTTAAATCGCGCGCAACGGGCTGCTGCTGAAGCAAAAGCTTCAGGCACATGGATTCTATGCTGCGCTCCTTCTGGTCTATCGCCACGTCAAGCCCGGCAACCTTTTTCGCAAGCGCCTTGTCGCCTTCCATAAGCGCCTTCAGTGCCATGCTTATGGATTCTTCGCACATTGCGCCCATCTCTATCAGTTCCCTGTTCAGCTCCGCAAGCTGATTGTCAAACCGGCTTCTCATTATCCGAACCTCCCTGTAATGTAATCCTCTGTGCGCTTATCCGTGGGCTGGGAGAACATCTCCTCCGTCTTGCCGTATTCAACAAGCTCGCCCAGCAGGAAAAACGCCGTGTTGTCCGATATTCTTACGGCCTGCTGCATATTGTGTGTAACAATGACTATGGTGTATTGCTCCTTCAGCTGCATGGCCAGTTCTTCTATTTTGGATGTTGATATGGGGTCCAGCGCGCTCGTGGGCTCGTCCATCAGCAGCACGTCCGGCTCCACCGCCAGCGCACGCGCTATGCAAAGGCGCTGCTGCTGCCCGCCAGAAAGACCAAGCGCATTCTTTCTCAACCTGTCCTTTACCTCGTCCCATATTGCCGCGCCACGCAGGGACTTTTCAACAATGTCGTCCAGCTTGGCCCTGTTCCTTATACCGTGGGTACGCGGGCCGTAGGCAATGTTGTCATATATGCTCATAGGGAACGGATTCGGCTTCTGGAACACCATGCCTATCTGCCGCCTCAGCTCGCTCACGTCAACGCCCGGCGCAAATATATCCTCCCCTTTGTATTCAACGCTGCCCGTTATCTTAACGTCCGGTATCAGATCGTTCATGCGGTCAAGCGTTTTAAGGAACGTGGACTTGCCGCAGCCGGACGGGCCTATAAGCGCCGTTATGCTGTTTTTAGGTATATCTATGTTTATATTTTTCAGCGCCTGATGGTTGCCGTACCATAGGCAAAGCTCTTTCACGCTCAAAATGCTCTTTTCATTGGCTTCCATATTCTCTCTCCCTTCCATGCGCTTACTATATCTGCCTTTTTTCTTAAAGCTTCTTGCAACCGCTTCCGCGCTCAGATTTATTATAAGCGTCAGCAGCATAAGTATTGCCGCTATCGCAAACGCAACGCCGAATTCGCCGCGTTCCTTTGCGTATATATACAGCGCAACCGTAAGCGTCGCGCCGGAGCTTTTAAGCCCCATGAAGAAGCCGTTCACAACGTGCGCTATGCCCGCCGTGAAAAGCAGCGCCGCCGATTCGCCGAGTATTCGGCCGACAGACAGTATGCAGCCGGTTATAACGCCGTCTACGCAGCCCGGCAGCACCACCGTGCGTATTACGCGCCATTTGCCCGCGCCAAGGCCGAACGCGCCTTCACGATAGCTCTGCGGCACGGTTTTAAGGCTTTCCTGCGTTGTGCGCATTACCGTAGGCAGGTTCATTATAACAAGCGTGAGCGCGCCCGCCATGAGCGAGGTCTGCATCTTCAAAAATTCGCAGAAGAACAGCATGCCGACAAGGCCGTATATAATGCTCGGTATGCCGGAAAGCGTTTCTGCAGCGTATTCTATAACGCGTACAAGCCTTTTGTTCGATGCATATTCGCTAAGATATATTGCCGCGCATACGCCAAGCGGAAGCACAATTATTATGGTTGCTATCACAACATAAATGCTGTTCAGTATATCGGGCCAAATGCCTATCGTGTCGTTCAGTATGCTTGGCGCTGTGGTCAAAAACTTCCATGTTATGTTTGGTATGCCCCGGTAAAGCACATACCCTATCAAAAACAGTACCAGCGCGCCTATGGCGGCTATGGACGCATACATCAGCGCCTTCATGCCGTATATATATGCCCTGCGGCCAAACGAAAGCTTTTTATTCATATATTTACGCCTCCTTGTCCCGCTTCAGGAAGAAATTGAGCGCCGCGTTTATAAGCATTATGAACACGAACAGCACCAACGCTATGGAAAACAGCGCCTGCCGCTGAAGCCCGCCGGAATAGGACATTTCGCTTGCAACGGCCGTGGTAAGAAATCTTACACTTTCAAAAAGCCCTGGCATATTCGCCGCATTGCCGGAAACCATCATAACCGCCATTGCCTCGCCTATCGCGCGGCCAACGCCCAGCACCACCGCCGCAGCAATGCCGCTGCGCGCCGCGGGGACGGATACCTTGAAATATGTTTCCACCTCGGTCGCGCCAAGGGCGAGCGATGCATCCTCGTATTCCTTCGGCACGGCCTCAAGCGCCGTTACGGACACCTTTATTATTGAAGGCAGTATCATTATGGCCAGCACTATTATCGCCGCCAGCAGGCTTGCGCCGTCCGGCACGTTAAACAGCTTCCTTATCCCCGGCACAAGCACCAGCATGCCCACAAGGCCGTATACAACGCTTGGTATGCCCGCAAGCAGGCTCACTGCCGACTGCATTACGACTTTCAGCTTCTTCGGCGCAAGCTTTGCAATATACACGCTTGCCATAAAGCCTACCGGCACGCCCAGCACTATTGCGCCGCATGTGCCGTATACGCTGGTCAGTATAAACGGCAGTATGCCGAAGGAAGGCTCGGTGGTCTTTGCCGTGGATGCCCACACCTTGCCGAACAGGAACGGTATAAGGCCTATTTCTTTTATTGCGGGCAGGCCGGATATTATAAGATAAACCGTTATCAGCAGCACGCAGCCCACGGTTATAAGTCCCGCCACAAGGAATATTCCGTGCACAATGGCTTCTATCGGCTTTGCTGTATGCTTCTTATTCTGCTTCATGCCTGCTCCTTTCTTATTAACGTGGCTGTCGGGCGGCCCTTCGGCCGCCCGATCATTAAGGTTTGTATTGTTCACGCTCAGTTCGCGGCAACCGCACCGGCCTTGGCGATTATGCCCGCCGCATCGGCGCTGGTGGCGTAGTCGAAGAACTTCTGCGCGGTTTCGCTGAGGGCCGCACCGTCCTTAGTTACCAGCACGAACGGGCGCTGTACAACGTAGCTGCCATCCTTAACGGTTTCCTCGGTAGGAGCCACTCCGCCAACGGTCAGGGCCTTAACGCTGTCCTTCAGAGAGGCAAGGGAAGCGTAGCCGATGGCGTTGGGGTTCTGGGATACGGTGGTTATAACGTCGCCGGTGGAAGTAAGCTCCTGGCGATACCGGCACTTGTCGGCGGTGCCGGTTATGGATTCAAAGCCGTCCCTTGTGCCGCTGCCGCCTTCGCGACCGATGAGCACCACTTCGGCATCATTACCGCCAACGTCCTTCCAGTTGGTGATTTCGCCGGTGTAAAGCTTTGCGATGGTTTCAAGGTCAAGATTGTTTACGGGGTTATCCGGATGCACTATTATGGCGATGCCGTCATATGCAAGCACGGTCTCCTTCAGCCCTTCGGCCTTCTCGTCGTCCTTCAGGCTTCTGCTGGAAAGGCCGATATCGCAGCGGCCTTCAAGCACGGCCTTTATGCCGGAGCCTGAGCCGGTTGGATTGTAAGTGAATGTTGTGCCCTGGTTGTTCGCCATGAACGATTCGCCAAGCGCGCCTATCACCTTTTCCATGGACGTTGAGCCATCCGTTGAAACGCTGCCGCCCGCGCTGCCGTTATCAGATGCGCAGCCCGCAAACATAGCCGCCGCAGTTATCGCGGCAAGTACGATCATCATAATCTTCTTCATAATTCTTATCTCCTTTCGGTTCCTTCAAATCATTTTCTTTATGGTTATAGGATACTCAATCCATGTAAAATCAAAAAGAAATGTTATGTAAAATCCATGTCAAATCGCATGGCCTTGACAAGCTGCTGTCAATGTGTGTATAATGTAGGCAACGTTTGTTGCGCAAACTATGTTACTCAAAAAGGAGGCTGCCTGAATGGAGGCGCTTAGCGTAAAAGGATTATGCAAGGAATACCCGTCCTTCAGCCTGAAGGATATTTCCTTTTCGGTTGAACAGGGCACTATAATGGGCTTTATCGGCCGCAACGGCGCAGGAAAAACCACCACGCTCAATTCAATACTCAATTTGGTGCATCCAAGCCGCGGAGAGATATGCTTTTTCGGCATGGAACTTGAAAAGAACGAGCTGGAGATAAAAAAACAAATAGGCTTCGTTTCCGGCGGCGTAGATTACTATGTAAAAAAGAAAATCAAGACTATAACCAACGTTACGCGCCGCTTTTACGATGATTGGGACGAGCAAGCGTACCGCCGCTATATGGCGCAGTTTGAGCTGGACGAAAACAAAACTCCGGATCAGCTTTCCGCCGGCATGAAGGTGAAATACGCGCTCACGCTTGCGCTGAGCCACAGGGCGAAGCTGCTTATACTCGATGAACCAACAAGCGGGCTTGACCCCGTATCGCGTGACGATCTGCTGGATGTTTTTCTCTCGCTTCAGCGCGAAGGCGTAAGCATACTTTTCTCCACGCATATAACAAGCGATCTTGACCGCTGCGCGGATTCAATAACATATATACGCCGCGGGGAGATCGCCGCAAGCATGCCGCTTGAGCAGTTTCTTGGGCAGTATATGGCCGCGGAAATAGACGCCGATGCAATACCCGCCGATATAAGCGCGCTGCTCATAGGCGCCAAGCCCGCCAAGCACGGCTACACCGCCATAGTGAATAAGCAGGACGCAGCCAAGCTGCCCGCATTTGTGCGCCTTACCCCGGCCGATCTTGAAACGGCCATGATACATCTTGAAAAGGAGTGAAAGCCATGCTGTCAAAGCTGTTGTATAAGGAATTTAAGCTTGCCCTGCATCCGGCGGCGGTGCTTTTTCTGCTGCTGAGTTCAATGATGCTTATTCCAAATTATCCCATGTACGTGCTGTTTTTCTATAACACGCTGGGCATATTCTTCATCTGCCTCAGCGGACGCGAAAATCACGACTTTGCATATTCCCTCTCCCTGCCCATAAGGAAGCGGGATGCCGTGCGCGCGCGCATTGTGTTCGCCGTTATATTGCAGCTTGCGCAGTGCGTATTGGCGGTTGGCTTCATGTTCGTCCGCCGCGCGCTGGGCCTTGGCGCAAATGAAGCCGGAATGGATCCGAACGTTGCTTTTTTCGGGCTAAGCTTCATAATGCTCGCCGTCTTTAACTATGTTTTCTTCACCGGCTATTTTTCGCAGCCTGATAAGGTGGGCCGTGTATTCGCCCGCGCAAGCATAGTAACGTTTGTGTACATTGGCATTGCGGAGGCCTGCGCGTTTGCCGTTCCGTTCTTCCGCGATGTGCTCGATACGCCCGATCCCGAAAACATGGGTGTAAAATTCATCGTACTCGCTATAGGCGCGGCGATATACGGGCTTACATCATATGTAGTGTATCGCATATCCGCGAAGAAATTCGAAGCGCTTGATATGTAAAATTAAATCTTCATACAGAAAAGAGACAGCCGCATGACTGTCTCTTTTTATGTTTAATTATGCGTTTCAGGCTTTTAGCGCTGCTTCGATGGTGTCTATCAATTCCTTGGCGGCAAGCGTTGGCGGCATTTCCCCGCTCATAACATGCACGCTCAGCTCGTCCATACATTTTTGCACGCGCGGATTTGAATAGATCATTGTGCGGATATAATCATCCGTCATGCTCTTTACCCATTCCATGGTCTGCGATCCGCGGCGGGATTCAAGCACGCCCGTGCGGCGCGTCTGCTTGATAAAGCCGAGTATAACGTTCCATATGCCCTCTACGCCTTCGCCCGTTATGGCGGAGCATGTGTATGCTCCCGTGGTCCAGCCTTCGGTCGCGGGGCGCAGATATCTGAGCACCTGCTCATATTCGGCCCTGGCGGCCTGCGCGCGGGTTTTATTGTCCCCGTCGGCCTTATTGACCAAAATAGCATCCGCCGTTTCTATAACGCCTTTCTTTATGCCCTGAAGGTCGTCCCCCGCGCCGGCAATGGTTATAACAAGGAAAAAGTCCACCATTGCGCGCACTGAGGTTTCGTTCTGGCCTACGCCCACGGTTTCAACAAGAATGGTATCGAATCCGGCCGCTTCGCAAAGGAGCATGGTTTCGCGGCTTTTGCGCGTTACCCCGCCCAATGTTCCGCCGGAAGGAGACGGGCGTATGAACGCTTCGTTCCTTCTTGAAAGGCGTTCCATGCGCGTTTTGTCGCCCAGTATGCTGCCGCGTGAGATGCTGCTTGTCGGGTCCACGGCAAGCACAGCAACCTTCCTCCCCTTATCGCAAAGCATATTGCCGAAGCACTCTATAAACGTGCTTTTACCGGCCCCGGGCACGCCCGTTATGCCAACGCGTACACTGTTACCGGTATAGGGCAGAATGCGGCGGATTATTTCCTGCCCCAATGCGAAATGCTTTTCGGAATTGCTTTCCACAATGGTTATGGCCTGCGCCAGAATGCGGCGGTTGCCGCTTAGCACGCCCTGAACATATTCCTCCACGCTCATCTGTTTACGCGAAAAGGGGCGGGGCGCAGTTTCCTGCACTCCGCTGCCTTCTATCCCCGGCATAACGCTTGAAGCAAATTCGCTCCCCGCACCGTCCGGAGTCCATTCGGGTTTATAGTTTTCCTTGTTCTCTGCCATTTTTATTTGGTGTAGCCAAGGCGCTCGTTAAGCTTATTGAGCATTTCTTCCGCGGCCTCGGGTATGCGGGTGCCGGGCCCGAATA
>ENA-UOJB01002634-UOJB01002634.1-human-gut-metagenome-genome-assembly--contig:-C48-NODE-2634-length-11420-cov-4.176595_pt1 | contig 11420 bp, 10 predicted proteins | sample MGYA00242338_ERZ723885 | MGnify/ENA metagenome assembly ERZ723885
GGAAAGAAATTGCATAAGTTTTTGGCAAAAAGTTTATTGACACCGACGACGTCGTGGTTGAAAAACGGAAGGAATCCATAAGCGATATTTTTGAAAAGTACGGCGAAGGGGAATTTCGGAAGGAAGAGCGGCTTGCAATCGAGGAATTGTCAAAAGAGAACGGACTTGTCATCGCAACGGGCGGCGGCGCGGTGCTGGACGAAAACAACGTACGCGCGCTCAGACGAAACGGCGTAATTCTGTTTCTGGACAGAAGCCTTGAAAACCTTGTCGCAACTGCCGACAGACCATTGTCCAAGGACAAGGAAAAACTCAAAAATCTTTTTGAAAAAAGATACGACGTTTATAAGTCGTGCGCGGACGCGGTAATCCCCGCAGACGGCGAAATCGCCGACGTCGTCGAAAAAATAAAAGGAGTTTTATTATGAAATTTCTTATTCTGAACGGACCGAATATCAATATGCTGGGCATAAGAGAGCCCGAAATTTACGGAGAAGAAACGTACGATGCCCTTGTCGAAAAGGTCAAAGAGCACGCGGAAGAAATCGGCGTGGAGGTCGAGTTTTTCCAGTCGAACCACGAAGGCGCGCTCATCGACGAAATCCAGCGCGCGTACTTTTCGCAAGTTGACGGCATCGTGTTCAATCCCGCGGGATATACGCATACGAGCATTGCGCTTGCCGACGCCGTGAAAGCCGTGTCGATACCCACCGTAGAGGTGCATATTTCGTTCGTCAGCGAAAGGGAAACGTACAGACAGATAAGTTTTGTCCGCGCGGTCGCAATCGACACCGTCGAAGGGCAAGGGCTTAACGGATACCTTATCGCGATGGACGCGCTCAAAAATCATCTTATAAATAATGAAGGTTAAAATTCTGCCGTCAAAAACGTCGGGCGAAGTTTCGGCGCCGCCGTCAAAAAGTTTTGCTCACCGATATCTTATCGGCAGCGTTTTGTCGTGCGGAAAGTGCGTGATAAAAAATATTGCGGACAGCGACGATATTTCGGCAACGCTTTCGTGCATCGAACAACTTGGCGGAAGCGTAACGAAAGACGGAAATATCGTGACCGTTATTCCGACAAACGAAAAGCAAATCGAAAACGCGGTTTTCGACTGCAAAGAAAGCGGCAGTACGCTGAGGTTTTTTATCCCCGTAGTGCTTGCGACAGGCGCGAAAAACTGCACGTTTTTAGGGAGCGAAAGACTGCTTGCGCGCGGGATAAAGGAATACGAAAAACTTTTTGAAAACAGCGACGTAACTATAAAATCCGACGAAAAATCAATCGAAGTAAACGGGACACTCTCGGCAGGGAATTACGAAATAAGCGGCGAGGTCAGCAGTCAATATACAACCGGAATGTTGTTTGCATTGTCGGTACTTGACGGCAAAAGCACGCTTAAAATCACGGGAAATGCCGAAAGCCGCGCTTACGTCGATATGACGATAAAAGTTTTGAAAGACTTCGGCGCGGACATTGCGGAACCCGAAAAAAACTTTTTTGAAATAAACGGAAAAGGACGGCTTTCGCCCGGCGAATTTACAGTTGAGGGCGACTGGTCGAACGCCGCGTTTTTAATTGCGCTTTCCCGCCTTGCGGGAACAATAAGCGTTTCGGGGCTCAACGAAAACAGCGTGCAGGGCGATAAAATCTGCATCGAAGCGTTTGAAACGCTGGACGGCGAAAACGCCGAAATCGACCTTAAAGACTGTCCCGACCTTGCGCCGATACTGTTTACTTACGCCGCATATAAAAACGGCGGAAAGTTCATAAACACAAGGCGGTTAAGGGTGAAAGAAAGCGACCGCGCAAACGTTATGGCGGAAGAACTGAAAAAATTCGGCGCAAATGTTAAAGTGTACGAAAACAGCGTTGAAATTGAAAAAACGCAACTTAAACCGCCGATTGTGCCGCTTTGCGGACACAACGACCACCGCATCGTAATGGCGCTTTCGGTGCTTGCGGCAGTGTTTGGCGCGGAAATCGACGGGGCGGAGGCAGTAAACAAAAGTTATCCCGATTTCTTCCGCGTCATAAAAAAAGCAGGAGTAAACGTATATGAAATTCGATAAAAACACAAAAATCCTGATCGTAGGGCTTGGACTTATCGGCGGCAGTTACGCAAAGGCGTTGTCGGACGAAGGATACTTTGTCGGCGCAATCGACAAAAAGAAAAGTTCGGTCGAGTACGCGTTGAAAAACGGGCTTATACAGGTTGGCGAGACAAGTGTGAAAAAAGATTTCGTAAAAGACTTTGACCTTATCGTTTTTGCGCTGTATCCGCACGATTTCATAAACTGGATCAAGGAATATCAATCATCAATAAAGTCGGGCGCGCTTATCACCGACGTTACCGGTGTGAAGTCGTTCGTCGTCGAAAACGTGCAGAAAATTCTTCGTGGCGACTTGGAATTCGTGGGGGCGCATCCGATGGCAGGCAAAGAAGTCAGCGGCGTCGAAAACGCCGATTCGAAAATCTTCGTCGGGGCAAATTACATCGTGACGCCCACGAAAAGGAATACAGACGAAAACGTGCAGGCGGTGCAAGATCTCGGCCGCGCGCTCGGTTTTGAAAGGATATCGTCGCTTTCGCCCGAAGAGCACGATGAAACGGTGGGGTTTTTGTCGCATCTGACGCATTGCATCGCCGTATCGCTGATGGTATCCAAAAAGTCGCACCATCTTGCCGAATACACGGGCGATTCCTTCCGCGACCTTACCCGCATCGCAAAAATCAACGACGAAATGTGGAGCGAACTTTTCCTTGCAAACAAGGACGAACTCTTAAAACAAATGGACCTGTTTGAAGAAAAATTCAACCAACTGAAAGAAGATATTAAAAACGATAATCGTGAAAAAATAAGAGAAACGCTGCGCGAATCCACGGCGCGCCGCAAAGTGTTTGACAAAGACGCAAAGGAGACAAAATAAATGAATCTCGAATTCAAAAGAAAACTGCCGACGTTGCAGGAAATCAAGGCGATGTATCCGCTTGACGACGCGCTTGCGGCGCACAAAAAAGATACCGACGCCACACTCAAAAACATTTTTTCGGGGAAGGATAACCGCCTGCTTCTGGTAATCGGGCCGTGTTCCGCTGACAGAGGACGCTGTTCTCGACTATATTTCAAGGCTCAGGCGCGTGCAGGAAAAGGTCGCCGACAAAATCGTCATCGTGCCGCGCATTTATACCAACAAACCGCGCACGACCGGCGACGGCTACAAGGGAATGCTGCACCAGCCCGATCCCAACGCCGACGAAAATATGCTGAAAGGACTGATCGCCATAAGGAAATTGCACATAAAGGCACTTAACGAAACGGGATTTTCCTGTGCGGACGAAATGCTTTATCCCGAAAACCATCTGTATCTATCCGACGTGTTGTCGTACGTTGCGGTCGGCGCAAGGTCGGTTGAAAACCAATTCCACAGGCTCACGGCAAGCGGGCTCGATATTCCCGTCGGCATGAAAAACCCGACAAGCGGCGATTTGTCCGTTATGATGAATTCGATACGCGCGGCGCAGCATCCGCACACGTTCGTGTATTCGGGGTGGGAAGTGAACAGCGCGGGAAATACGCTCGCGCACGCGATACTGCGCGGTTCGGTGGATAAAAACGGACAGGCAATCCCGAATTACCATTACGAAGACCTTATCAAACTTTGCGATCTGTACGCGAAAAGCGGGCTTGAAAATCCCGCCGTTATCGTCGATACCAACCACTCGAATTCGGCAAAAAAATTCGACGAGCAACCGCGCATCGCAAAAGAAGTGTTGCACAGCACGCGTTATTCCAAAGGTATCGGGAAAATGGTGAAAGGGCTGATGATCGAATCGTATATCGAAGACGGCTCGCAACCGTCGGACGGCAAAATTTACGGAAAATCCATCACCGACGCATGCCTCGGGTGGGACAAAACCGAAAGGCTTATTTACGATATTGCGGATTTAAGATAAAAAAATTAACTATAAATTCATTATTCTTTAAAAAAAAACGAAAAATAAAAGCGCGGACAAAACGTCCGCGCTTTGTATTATACAACCGTATTAAAAGAATCTTGCGACAAGGTCTTTGGAGTATTGCACCGTTTCTTCCATATCGCCGAAGCTCATGATTTCGCCGGCATAATATGTATTGAGCTGACCTTGCATACTTTCGACTTTTTCGTACCAGCCGTCGGCGTAGTCTTTCTCAAACACGTGGGGGAAGTAGTACCACTTTCTCTCATATACGCATTTGTCGATGTCGATGCCGCAAAGTTTCATATCGTCCCAAGCCATCTTTTTCGCTTCTTCGTAGGTTTTGAGTTCCTTACCCTTGTAGTTGCGCAGGACGTAAGTTGTAAGAACCTGATTGGGTTCGTCCTTCCATCTGTGATAGAACACCATAAGGTGACCGAGTCTTTCGGGAACCATGTTGTCGAAGAGATAGCCCGACATATCGGGGTAATAAGTGCCTTTCTTGCAGGTGATTGCGGTGACGTCGTAGCGTTCGTAATCGATTTTTGCGAAAAGCGCTTTTTCCTGTTCGGTCGCGTCGAAGTAGGACGGCAGATATTGCAGGGGAGCGGTGACGATGATTTTGTCGTATTCTTCCATTTCGTCGCCGATATAAACCTGAACTTTGCCGTTTTCACGCGTAACTTTCGTGATGTTGACGTTGAGGCGAGCGGGGTGTTGCAGTTTCTCGTTGACCGCTTCGTAAATGCTTTGCGTGCCGTCTTTCCACGTCCACAAATCCTTGTTTACGAAGTACATTGCGGTTGCAAAGTCAAGGTATTTCATGACGTATGCCGCGGGGATTTCGTCAAAGAAGCCGTATCCGAACGCGGTGTAAGGCCCGATCCAGATTTCCTGCGCAAGTTCAACCTTGTTGAGTTTGCAGAAATCCTTGAAGTTCATGCACAGATCTTTGAGGTTGGGGTTTTCGCCGACAACGTGTTCGCCGGTGACCGGATCGTACCCGTCGTATTTACCCTCGGAAATTCCCTTGTGACCGGTGTATTGATATCCCTTGTACTTGGTCGCAAGAAGCGTGCCGAGTTTTTTGACCTGTGATTTCATCTTCAAAAGATGCGGGATAAGCAGGGGGTTTTTCTTCGGATTGAACGGATCGTACGGTTTTCCGTTCATTTTGCGATACGCACGTTCGAGTTTCGGTCCGTTGTGATCGACGCCGCCGAATAATTCAAGCTCATGCACGGCGTAATACGTCGGGCAACCCATAATCGCGCCCATTTCAAATCGCTTTCCGTCATGATACGGAGAGTGGCATTTTCCGCCGACGTGGTCTTCTTTTTCAAGAATCGAATAATTGGTATAACCGTTCTTTTCAAGATGAACTGCCGCGCTTAATCCCGCGGGACCGGCGCCGATGATACAAATCTTTTCATTCTTTGCCATAATAATCTCCTTGAACTGAGTAAGTCTTGCGACCTACAAATTATTTTTCTTATAAAACAATTATACCACCTATTTTTACAATGTAAATACTTTTGTTAAAATTTTGACGAAAAATATCGAAAGTTTGCGTTTAAGTATTCACAACGTAATTTCGGCGTGGTATAATGAGATTGATTTAAGAGGTGAAAAAATGAAATTTACGTCTTTTGTTCAACTTTTACACAGCGGTGCGACGAATTATCCCGACAACGTTGCGCTCTTGTACGACGAGGGCGGAACTACGGTCAAAAAAACGTACGCGCAGTTATACGCCGACGTCAAAGATCGCGTCCGCGCGCTTGAAAGTATGAAAGAAACCTGCGTGGGTATTCTCGAAGCGCCGTCGGAAAAATGGCTTGTCGATATGTTCGCGTGCGTGATTGCCGGAAAGCAAACGGTGCTACTCGACGCGATGTCGGACGCCGCGACGCTCCAAAAATGCGTTCTCGCAACCGACGTCGAAACTATTCTCACCGACAACCTGACCGCGCCGTATGCGACCGCTTTGACGTTTTGCCCGCATACGCTGAACAGGACGGACGGAGAAGGCGATATATTGTTTTTCACGTCGGGCACTACGGAGTCCTCAAAAGCGGTGGTGCTGACCTCGAAATCCCTTTGCGCCAGCGCCTGGAACGGACAGGAAAGATGCCCGTGCAACGAAAACGACAATCTGCTTTGCGTGCTTCCGCTCACTCACGTGTTCGGGTTCGTATGTTCGATGCTGTGGCCGTTGTCGCAGGGCGCGTGCGTGTCGTTGACAAGGGGGCTGCGTTATCTCCCGTTCGACGCGAAATATTTCAACCCGACGATTATATCCGTCGTGCCGTCCGTGTTGAAATTCTTTTTGAACTTCAACGCGCTTAACGATAATTTGCGTATGGTGCTTGTCGGCGCGGGCCCCGCAAGCGAGCAGGTGCTGGACGCCGTGAAAGCAAAGGGCGTCGAAATCCGCTTTGGCTACGGGCTGACCGAAACGTCAAGCGGCGTTGCCATAAGCACGGGCGAAAATCCGTTTGCGATGACGCCGTGTCCCGACGACGAAATCATGCTTTCGGGCGACGGCGAAATATTGATAAAATGCCCCGAATGTATTATGAAAGGGTATTACAAAAACAAAACCGCAACCGACGAAGTGCTGATAAACGGCGTGTTCCATACGGGCGATCTCGGCAAATTCGACAAAGACGGCAACCTTTATATCACGGGCAGAAAAAAAGATATACTCGTCCTTGAAAACGGCACGAAAATTTATCTTGCCGAGTGGGAGGCGGAACTTCAAAAAGCATTGAATATCGACGATATCGCGCTCGCGCAAAAAGACGGCGTCGTGACGTTGTTCGTCGGCGACAAGGACGGCAATATCGACAAGGACGACGTGAAAAACAAAGTAAACGAATTCAACAAAACAAAATCTTTCGACCGACAAATCGGGGACGTCTGCATCATGCCGCACGCCCTTGAAAGGACGGCGACGGGCAAAATAAAACGCTGGGCTTTATAACGACGTATTCTACACAAAGGAGTATAAAAATGCAAGTCACAAAACAAGAAATTCAGGACAACCTTACAAAGTTGGTGAAACAATACGTTCCTTCTCTTCAAAACGAAGAAATTACGCGCGAAACCCCCATCAATTCAAAGGGGTACGAATCGCTCAATTACATATATATCGTATGCACGCTTGAAAGCGACTACAACGTAAAAATTCCCGATAAGGTGTGGATGAAACTACGCAGCGTCGGCGAAGTCGTGGACGTAGTTTACGATATGGCAACGAAAAAATAATTTTGCGGAATTTTGCAAAACAGCTGCTTAATCATACCAAAAATATGGATAAAGTCAACGATTTAATATATACGGTCCGCAAGAAGATGCTTGCCGACGACGTTACGATGTTTCGGAAATTGCGCCCGTCGGTGCTTTTAAGGCTAATTCAGGAAATATCCATCGCACACACCGAAGCACTTGGCGCAGGCAGGGCGAAAACGCTTGACAAAGGCGTTTTGTGGGTTGTCGCAAGAATGAAAATCGAAATAAGCAGGCTCCCTTCTTACGACGAAACCGTTACCCTTGAAAGCTTTGCGGGCAAGACTTTGCGCGTGCTTTTTCCGCGGTATTACGAAATGCTGGACGAAAGCGGAAATACGCTTGTCAAAGCAAGCGCGGTATGGCTCCTGATGGACGAAAAAACAAGGCATATGGCGTTCCCCGAAGAGTATGGCGTTGAGATCCCGTCCCTTGAAAAAGATATCGGGATTTCTCTTCCGTGCGGCGTTTCGCCGGGCACTCAGAAAAACAAGAAAAATTTCGTGGCGTCATACAGCAGGGTTGACATCAACGGACATATGAACAACAGCAAATACGTCGACGAAGCCGAAGACTTGCTCGGCGCGGAATACCTTGAAACTCACGAAATGAAGTCGCTTGAAATCGAGTTCAAGTCCGAGATAAAATACGGCGCGCACGTACGTTTGGAATACACGATAAACGGTGACGAACTTACCATGGCGGGATACGTGAGAAAACGCCCGTGTTTTGCGCTCACGGCAAAGTTTGCGCGCACGGAAAAGAAGTAAAAATAATTTTGTGATTTTCGAGTACGCGATATTAAAAATATTTGACGATACCGCGCGATTATGATAAAATGCAGACAAATAAGGGAGTAATCGGCACCCTTCACCCGGGATGTAATAAAGCCGCTAACACGAGCGCAAACTCCGGTTTTATTTGAAATGATGAGACTTATCCGTAAGGATAGGTCTTTTTTATTTTCCGAAAGCCGGAACAAAACGATAACGACCTTACGAAAAATAAAAAACGTTACAAACAAAATTTTTAACGATAGATACAGGAGTTTTTATGAAACACTATCTTGAAAACATCGACGAAGTTTGTCGGGACGTGAAAACGGGCGTCGACGGCATAACTTCGCAAGAGGCGGAATCTCGTCTTGAATCAAACGGCAAAAACAAACTTGCCGAGGGTAAAAAAGAGCCGATTATTCTGCGTTTGTTAAAGCAGTTTATCGAGCCGATGACGCTGATACTCATCGTTGCCGCGATAAATTCGGGTATTCTGACTGCTGTCAAAAATTCTTCCGGCGGCAAAAAAGAGTTTCCGTCCGACGTCATCATAATAATGGCGGTCGTCATCATCAACGCGGTTCTCGGCGTCGTGCAGGAGAGCAAGGCGGAAAAAGCCATCGACGCGTTGCAAAAAATAGCCGCCGCCACCTCAAAGGTCATAAGGGACGGAAAACTCGTCGTCGTAAAAAGCGAAGACCTGGTCGTTGGCGACGTTATCGTCCTTGAAGCGGGCGACGCGGTTCCGGCGGACGCGCGAATTATCGAGTGCGCGAGTATGAAAGCCGAAGAAGCCGCGCTCACCGGCGAGTCCGTTCCCGTGCTTAAAACGTCGGACGCCATAAGCGCACAAAGCGGGGAAGTACCTCTCGGCGACAGGAAAAACATGGTATTTATGGGCAGCACCGTCGTTTACGGCAGAGGCAAGGCGGTTGTCGTCGCAACGGGTATGGACACCGAAATGGGTAAAATCGCGACCGCGCTCACTCAGGCGAAGGAAAGCAAAACGCCCCTTCAACAAAAACTTTCGCAACTCAGCAAAGTGCTTACGTATCTCGTAATCGGCATTTGCGCGGTGATTTTTGCGGTCAGTATGATTCGCGCCGCCGCCACAGGAACGCTTAAAGCGAACACTGCCGCGACGATACTCGACACGTTTATGGTTGCGGTATCGCTTGCCGTTGCGGCAATTCCGGAAGGTCTTGCGACGGTTGTAACGATCGTGCTTTCAATAGGCGTAACCAACATGTCAAAGCGCAACGCGATAATAAGAAAACTCACCGCTGTCGAAACGCTCGGCTGCACGCAAATCATCTGCACGGACAAAACGGGCACGCTTACTCAAAATAAAATGACGGTTGTCGACCATTACGGCAGCGACGAAAATCTGCTTGCAAACGCAATGTCGCTTTGCTCTGACGCCGAGTTCGACAAGGACAAAGGAGATGCCATCGGTGAACCTACCGAGTGCGCGCTTGTCAATTACGCGGCGACGCTCGGATTCGATAAAAACAATCAAAAAGAGATTTATCCCCGCATAGGCGAAATACCGTTCGATTCCATGCGTAAGATGATGACCACCGTCCACAAGGACGAAAACGGCAATATTCTGCAATTCACGAAAGGCGCACCCGACGAAATTGTCAAACGCTGTTCGTTTTATCTCAAAGACGGAAAAGCGGTTAAAATGGACGAAGGGAAACGCAATGAAATTCTTGCCGCAAACAAAGAGATGGCGGACAGGGCGCTTCGCGTGCTTGCAGTCGCTCAAAAACGTCTTGATTTTGAAAAAAACGAATATACCACCGAAAACGACGAAAAAGATATGTGTTTCGTGGGGCTTGTGGGTATGATAGATCCCGTTCGTCCCGAGGTCAAGCCCGCAATCGACGAGTGTAAAAAAGCGGGTATTCGTCCCGTTATGATCACGGGCGACCATAAGGATACAGCGGTTGCCATCGCAATGCAACTTGGGATCATCTCCGATCCGTCGCAGGCAATCACGGGCGCGGACCTTGACAAAATCAGCGACGAAGATTTCGCAAACGACGTGGAAAAATATTCGGTTTACGCCCGCGTGCAGCCCGAACACAAAACAAGAATCGTCAACGCCTGGCGCGCAAAAGGATACATAACCGCAATGACCGGCGACGGCGTCAACGACGCTCCGTCAATCAAAAACGCCGACATCGGCGTGGGTATGGGCATCACGGGCACCGACGTCACAAAGAACGTCGCGGATATGATACTCACCGACGACAACTTCGCGACAATCGTTTCGGCAGTGGGCGAGGGAAGACGTATTTATGACAATATCCGCAAATCCATTCAGTTCTTGCTGGCGTCCAATCTTTCGGAAGTGCTGTCCATTTTCATCGCGACGCTTGCCGGGTTCACCATATTTAAGCCCGCGCATCTGCTTTGGATAAATCTCATTACAGATTGCTTCCCGGCTCTTTCGCTCGGTATGGAATCCGCAGAAAGCGACGTTATGAGCCGTCCGCCCAGAAACAGCAAAGACGGCGTCTTCGCAAACGGTATGGGCTTTGCAATCGGATATCAGGGCATACTTATCACCCTGATTACAATCGCGTCCTATTTCATCGGCGCGGAGGTCCTTGCGAAAATGCACCACGCGGAAGCAATCGCAAACGGCGCGTACAGCGCGGAAATGCTCGGCTCGTCAATGGCGTTTCTGACGCTTTCGATGGCGGAAATCTTCCATGCGTTTAATATGCGCTCTTTGCACGGCTCGGTTTTCAAAATCAAAAAACGCAACTGGTGGCTCTGGGGAGCGGGCATACTCTCGTTGCTGCTCACAACCCTCGTCGTTGAGATCAGACCGCTTGCGGACGCCTTCGACCTTGCAAAACTCGACGGGACGGAATACGCCATTGCCATCGCGCTCGCATTTTCCATTATTCCGATGGTAGAGTTGGTTAAGGCAATCGCTCGCGCCGTCCGCAAAAAGAAAGGGATTGTCCTTTCCGCGTAATCGACAGCCAAAAACAGAATAATATCCAAAGTCGTTCCGGAACAAATAATATTTGTGTCAAAGCTTGTGTCAAAGGGTGATTTTGGGTGACAAAAGAAGAAGTCCGATGAGCCTGTAACAACCTGGTGTTCATCGGACTTCCACGTTGGTGGAGATGAGGGGGCGTAGCAAACAACGTTTGCGTAATAGCGAAGTGAGCGAGTTTACTCGCATAAACGCAGCGCCAGCCCGAAGGGGTTCACGCCGCAGGTGGCACGGCATCGCCGCGCAGAGCCCCCGAAAAGAAAAAGAACCCGATAAAATCGGGTTCGTTTTTTTCAGCTGTGGTGGAGATGAGGGGGTGCGTAGCAAACAACGTTTGCGTAATAGCGAAGTGAGCGAGTTTACTCGCATAAAC
>ENA-UOJB01002635-UOJB01002635.1-human-gut-metagenome-genome-assembly--contig:-C48-NODE-2635-length-11412-cov-41.762701_pt1 | contig 11412 bp, 8 predicted proteins | sample MGYA00242338_ERZ723885 | MGnify/ENA metagenome assembly ERZ723885
CGCTTGCAATGGCAGTTGTTTCAGAAATCAGGCAGACATTAGAGCCATTTTTGTAATCGTCCGCCCCAAAACTCCGTCCTTCTGTTACGAAAGAGTCCTTTTGATGGAAACAATACATGCTTTCCAGAAGATCTGTACCAATCACACTGACAGTATGATATTGCGTATCCAATTCTTGGGCTGCGCTCCGCCATTCAATTCCCGCATTTGAGCTTAGAAAGACATCCAGACCAGTTTCCAACGGGGTCATGTATACATCAAGGTATTGGTCGTTTAGCAGTACACCCGTTTCAGAACCGTCAATTGCATAGTCTGGCTGTGTTTCTGGGTACAGTCCGTGCCAGTGTGTAACAGTCATTGCACAGGAATCTATTGCGTCAACCATGTTCTGTCCCAAAATAGACGTTTTTTCACCAGAAGAGTATTTTGCTACTGGTATGAAATCTTGTGAAGCGGTTTTCTTTTCATCTGCCGTCAAGTCATATGATATACGAGACAAATCAATATCTTCTACAGAACACCGGTGCGATTCTGCTAATGTCGTGCGCAGTTCTAGGTCTCGGTCTATATATTCCGATCCATAAACCAAGTAGCGTCGCCCAACCTGAATGTCAAGTGCGTCCAATTCTTCCCGAGAGTTACACCCTATAGTAAGGTATAGCGTGCTGCGAACAGCATAGTCTTGATGAAGTTTAATCACGTTTTCAATCGAAGCGGTAACAGATACGGACGCAATTTCAGCAAACTCAGGCAGATTTATCTCATCTACTGACGTGATACGAACTACCAAAATCGCTCGACCATATGGCGTATCAAGGCTGGGGGCATATGTGCCATCTTCATTTCCGCTGGTAACGGTCTGAATAGAGGGGCAATATGCACTGATATATTTTTGTTGGTACGCGCCTTTTATGATCCTTCCATCAGCAGCAAGCTGATCCATATATGCCCACATATCTTGACTAATTATACTTTCTTCATGATGGAGCGTCAGCCCGTTGTACTCTGTTGTCACACCCTCTGTCTCCGTTGTGGGGATGCCAATTGTCACATAGCGTTCTTCAATTTGCGCAAGCGTTGCCTTTGCAGATGAAAATACGCCTGCGCTCAGACAGATAAAAGCGGAAGCCATTCCCACCAGCAGGATAATTGCAAGCAAGCGAACCGGTTGTCGAAAGAGCTGTTTCAAAGGGGTCATACAGTTTCCTCCTTGATTCTGCCGCTGTCCATACGGAATACGACATCCGCCGCTTTGGCAACCTCCAAATCATGTGTGACAACTACCACGCAACAGGTTTCCTCATGCGCCAGTTTAGAAAGCAGTTGAATAATTTGTGAGCTGTTTTCTGTGTCCAGATTTCCCGTAGGTTCATCTGCAAGAACGATTTGCGCATGAACAGCTAATGTTCTAGCAATTGCGACTCGTTGCTGTTCGCCGCCTGACAGCATGGCAGGGAGTCGCTTCCAATAACTTTCGCCCAGACCGACTTTTTCAAGAGCAATCTGTGCCTCTTTTTTTGCATCGGCATCGGAATGCCTCAGCAGCTTTAAGGGGTACATGACGTTTTCACAAACAGTCATAAGTGGAAACAAATTATAGCTTTGGTAAATCACAGACGCCTGCTTGCGGCGGTAGATATCCACGTCTATTTCCCGCAAACTCTGGCCGTTGACCATTATGTCTCCGCTCTGCGGCGTATCCAGTCCTGCCAGTAATGAAAGCAGTGTTGTCTTCCCACTTCCACTTTTGCCGACTAACGCATAAAGAGTTCCAGCACTCAAATCACACGAGACGTCTTTTACAGCCTGAACAGTTTGGTATTTTGTTTTGTATGAATAAGAAACACTTTGCACAGATAATACGGACATGCTACTCAACCTCCCGTAGTAATCGGATTCCGCTTTTTCCAGTTGCCATCAAGCAAGCTGTAATTGCCCCGACATTCATAGCAAAAAAGAGTGCTGCGGCCATGACATATTGGGTGGCAGTCTCTTGGACAAACAGAATGAGAATTGTTCCAATAGCTGCGCCAACCAAAAACATCAGACATATCTCGACGAATACCATAATGACCGTTTCAATGCGTTTTGTACCAAGAGATCGTGCAATGGCAAATTCCCGCCTTCGGATATGAATATAGAAAAAACCTGCGGCGGTGCCAATCATGACCTCTGTGCAGGCAAAAATTGGTTTTAGTCGATACAGTGTTTGCAAATTTCGATTCAAAGCATTCAGAGTTTCGCGGAGTGTTTCGTCATGAACTGTTATGGCAAATTGCTGATATCGGAGAGCTGGAGAATTATTGATTTCTTCTTGATGCCCGGATGGGTCCACATTTGCGAAGTGACGCATCAGTATTTTCCGGAATTCGTCCAGCTCATGATTATCGCGCACTGTGGCGCTCAAGCTATCCCCCGTAATCTTCCCATCCAGCTCTGTTTGTACTGCGGCAACGCAGCTGAATGGACAATAGATCGTTTGAGATTCCGACGAATACGTCCCAGCAATTTCGAGCGAAATCTGTGTGGCCGCTTCACCGGTCGCAGCAGGCGACATCTGAACCGTCAATATGACATTACCATTATTACCAGTATCTTGCGACAGTTCTTCTGCCGCTGCGGTCGAAACAAGACACTCTGCTTTATTTGAGGTAAAAATTGATTCGTCGTATCCTTCAAAATAAGTAATCGAATTTCCTGAAACGGGTGCCAATTCCGATGCGGCATCAACAGAAGTAATGCCAATCAGCTTTTGCCGACTCGAAAAACCCGTCCCTTGGCTGTAATAGACAGATGCTTTCAGGCAAACATCCTTCACATAGGAGGAAAATGCTTTTTCCTGAAGCTCCCCGCCATAAGCATATTTGTCAGAGAGAAAGTAGTTGATAATATAGTCTGTAATTTTCAGGTCATCGGTTTTCGTGCCGGTAAGATTGGATACGACGACAGTTACGGGAATCACTGCGTAGGCGCTCTCCATATCCTGTTCTTTCTGGCAAATGAAGCCATCAAAGAGAGTAAAAAATGCACAAAGGAAAGCTATCAGCAATACAATACTCACCGTCTGCCAAGCGCCGCGCTTTAAGCGCACCTTTTCGTAAAAGAAAACAATCATTTAACTGCACTCCAATAATGCAAGCAGCGGCAGGGGAGAAATATTCACCCATGCCGCTGCTCAGCTGTCGCTTACTTATCTGCTGGAACTGGAAAAACAGACTGGGGCAGGATGCAATATCCTATAACGTCGGACTTTTCATCTGTAAAAATCAGTTGTTTGAATTTGAGTAAGAGACTCTTGCTTCTTTAGCGCTTCTCCCAACAAAGCGCTCTCAAGCTCTACTTCACGTTGCCAATCTTCGCTACTACTTCTATCCGAAATAGTTTGTCCATTTTGAATCACGTCCAATATTGGTGGCTGGCTTAGATCAATATAGTTGCTACCCTGAGCAGCAATTTCTTTTGATTGTCTCGGGTTTGTCATAAAGCAGGCGACAACTGCCAAAACAAGTATCGCGGTCACGGTTATGATCCAAGTATGAGGCTTTCGATAAGAAAGTACAGCACGGATTCGTGTTTTCACATTCTTACTGCCGAAGGCCAGCGGGCAGGCCGCAAAAATACGCTGGTTTGCAGTGCAGGAGAGCAACGTCTGCGAATACGCAGCGCGCTGAGAATCACTCATATCCTTGATAGCGTATTCGTCACATGCCAACTCAATATCTTTACAAAGGAAATAATACGCAATCCAAATCAAAGGATTGAACCAATAAAGAGAAAGAATTAAGAACGCAATGGGCTTTAGCCAATGATCGCGGCGTTTTATATGCGCACGTTCATGTGCAATTATGCTATCCAATTCCTTGCTCTTTATATGGAACGGAATATAGATGCGCGGCGCAAACAGGCCAAGAATAAATGGAGCATTCACATGCTCGCTTTGATACACGTTTGACGAGAGCCGGACAGCAGTTTTTACTTTGCTGCGGAGATGTACATAGCTTAATGCTTCAAACAGAAGCATTGCTGCCATACCAGTACACCAGACGATTCCAACATAAGGAACAGGAGCAGTGAAACCTTTAGCAGAAAGCAGGCCCTGCTCGGATGCCGAAAAGCCACTTATATCAGGAATGACACTCAAGCGACTTTCCAATGCGTTTGGCATGAGAAGCCGAATCCACACAAAGCTCCACAATACGGGGAACAGCCATTTGGGGGCCTTACGGAATATGATGCGAACAAGCAGAACAGTCAGAACAAGCCATCCGGCATTGATGCTCATATTAAGCAGCTTCATAAACAATTCAGTCATCCGGATGCTCCTTCCGAAAGCGGTCAATCATCTGCTGCATCTCCTGAATTTCATCGGCTGTGAGCTGTTGGCTTTTGGTAAATGCAGTCAAAAAGGCCGGAATCGAACCGGCAAATTTTTTCTCGACCAATTCCTCAATTTCAGCTGTCTGTATCTGCTCCTTGGATACCAGCGAAGAAACGATTGTATTCTCATTCTTTATCACGCCACGCTCCGACAAACGCTTTATTACCGTGTAAGTGGTAGTAACCTTCCAGCCTAGTTGCTCTTCACAAAGTTGAGCTAAATCTCTGCTCTTGATGGGTTCATGATCCCAAAGGATCAGGCAAAAACGGTATTCGCTTTCAAAAACTTTTGGTATACTCATTCTAGCGGCCTTTCATTCTAATCTGTTAGTATTATTCTAACGGATTAGAGTTGGAAAGTCAATAGGGAAAATGTGCATTCTTATCACTTAGCGCTGGAAGTGCTTGGGCTTTTGCGGGTCTGACCGTTGCCGACGAATAACCATCTGCCGTGCCTGCCGCTCTTCTGTGTCCTCTCCAAGCAGTCTGGATATTTCCTGCTTTGCGCTGAGCAGCAGACTGAACGAAGGCTTCTTCTGCAAGGTTTCCTCCAACTGCCTTTCCGCTGCCTTTTCCTGCGCAGGACGGAGGACCTGCCGTGCTTTGTACAGCTCTACCGAGTCAAAATCCGCAGCCTGCGCTTTCAGTTCAGCGTATTCATCCAAAGCCTTATCCAACTCGGCAGAGTATTTTTGCTCCTGCGCCTCCAGCTTTTTCAGGCCAGCCTCCATAATAGCAATATCCTTACGGAACGCCTCTGCGCCTGCATCCTCCGCATACTCAAATTTTTGCAAAAGGAGTGCCTTTTCGGAACGCAGTTCCTCTAAATCTTCCGTCAGCTCTGCAATACGGACAGCCAGCGCCTTGTGGCGTTTCACATGGTATATTGGCAATGCCTTTTTCTCGGCAACCAGTGTTTTGCGCTCCTTGCTCTTTTCCTTGATTTGCTGCACCAGACCAGTGTAATGCTCCAGCTCCGGCTTCCATACGGCAAGGGATTTTTGAATATGCGCCTTTCCGCTGCGAATGTGAGAGAGCTGATAACAGAAGATCAGCACCCGGCTGCGCAGCTTCTCCAGCCCCTCCGCAATGGCCGGTACGGTGCGGGCGACCAGTGCGGTCAACTTTTTGATTTCAGCTTTCAGCTCCCGCAGCAGGGCATTGTCCGCCTTGATCTGCCGGTTGATCTCGCAGCGGTCAGCAATCATGCCTTTTCGTTCCAGTGCGCGTGCGGTCACACCCTCGTGAATGGTGGGCTGCTCGTCCAGCCCTCTGGCGGCGTTGCTGCGGTGGTCGATGCGCTCGTCATGCCCGTACCTCTCCAAATGACGGTTGGTCGCATCCGCCCACGCTGCCCGCCATACGGCAAGCTGCTCCTCGCTGTTCCAACGCTCGGAGATGGGATTCTGTCTGCCGTAACGGGTGCTTTTGGGATGCTTGTCAGCCCGAACAAGCCCCTGTGCCTCGGCAGCAGACGGCGTCATATACACCTTCTTCTTGCCGACCTTGTAGGGATATTGTTTCTCCCAACCCTCATTCTGCGCCGTCCGGAACTCAGCGGCAGTAAAACCGCGTTCTTCGCCGTTTTTCATGCAGAGATATTCCTTCTCGGTCTTGTACTGCCACTTGCCTTGTTCGTCCAACGGGCGCACCGTCAAGAGAATGTGGGCATGGGGATTGTGGCCGTCCGTGTCGTGGATGGCAGCATCGGCACACATCCCGTCCGAAATAAACTGCTCCCGGATAAAGTCTTGCAGCAGCTCGATCTGCTGCTCCCGACTCAGCTCAATGGGCAGGGCCACGACGAACTCACGGGCAAGTCTGCTGTCTTTTGCTGTTTCCACTTCCTCCACGGCGTTCCAGAGCTTTTCTCTGTCTTTCCATTCCTGCGGGGCATACTCCGGCAGAAACACCTGCTGCCAGACAAGCCCTTGCTTTTTTGTGTAGTCATGCTGAATCCCGTCGTAATCGTTATACAGACGGGAACAGCTCAGATAAGCGGAAGCGGCCACGGCGGAGCGCCCTGCGCCACGGCTGACCACCTTCGCTTCCAAATGATAAATCGCCATATCTTTTTCACCTCATTCTTTCTTTTTCTGTTTCTCTTTCGCAAAAGAGAAAAGGGCTATAACGCATCGTGATAGCCCTCTCTGCGGCAAAGCTGCCGGTGGCAGGTTTGCGCAGGCAGGCGGCAACAGGGGTAGAGAATATCTACCCCTGTTTCACTGCGTTCATCGCAGGGAATTGCCGTCTGCGCAGACGATGGCAGCAGCACCCGCAGGTGTTGTGGCATTGTCTGGAAGCTGCCGCAGCAGCCGCATTCGCCTCGCAGAGCGCACGATTTCCGCAGGAAATACCACTGCCCTTCAGGGTGGTGAGTAAATGCGCCCTTACGGGAGAAAAAAGAAGGAGGCCCCCGATTTCCCGGAGACCTCCTATCTGAAATTTAGATTTGTTTTCCTAGTTTCCGTGAAAGATACCCCTCCAGCTCAGACAGCTCAATAGTTTGAACCTCTGGCAGCACCATTTCCAGAATCGCACCCTCCTGAATGAGCCTGCGCGTTCGTATCTTTCGTTCCTTGACCCGATCCCGTGCCTGCGCTTCCTCCAACCGGTGCTGCGCCTGCAACAGTTTCTTCTCTGCCGCTGTCATAAAAATCCCTCCTCACTTTCTCCGTTGCCAGACGATTTCGTACCCCAGCGCGTCGGCAAGCTGGACAGCCTCGACATAGCGCAGGGACTCCCGCTGGAGCTTGTTGGACAGGTTGGAAACGCTGTCAGACCAGCCGTGTTCGTCCCGCAGCAGATCGACCACCTCCTGCATGGTCATACCCTGACGAACGATGTACGACTTGATTTCGTTTCTCAGATTGGATTTCATCAACTTTTTACCTCCATACTTTCGTGATATTTGTTTTTGAATAAGTGAACTGTGTGCGCTTTGCGGTGAAGAATCTGCCATGCCGCAAATCCGCTCAGATTTCTGCCCGTGATGCCCTGTTCGCAGCAGCACCCTATCAGCTTCATTGTTCTGCGTGAGGTCATGCGGAACGGTGGGAAATACCACATTTCGGTACAGCAGCTTCGCGTTTCGGTAAATCACCGGATGGTGCATCGTGTTCGACCTGCGGCGAAAATCTTCACGGATTTCACAAGCATTGATTTTGGAACAGCAAAATCGAGCCGTCGGTGTACGGCTTGGTACGGCAAGCCCGCCTTCTGTACGCCGGTTTTGCGTACCAGCCGTCGGTTCAGCGGCAGATTTTACACGCTGCCGTGAGATGCTTCACGGTGCGCACAAGCAAAAGCGGTTTTTAAGAATGGAATCAAAAACAGCCGTACAGAGTGTACGGCGTGTACGGCAATTTTGAAGTCCGTTTCTCGTTTTCAATACGGCAGCGGATTGACCACCTCAATGCCCACAAATCCCCGCACCCGCTTACCGCCGGCATGGACATTGTTGGTGGCCTCCACGTTGTAAAGCCGCTCATTTTGTGCAAGCTCAGAGCTGACCCGGTTGGCAGACATGGGCTTCTGTGCGTTATCGTCGCACCATCTTGTATAGGCTTCATAGATCGCCTTGGAGCTGGCTTCGCTGTCTGCCCGAAAGCGGATATAGCCCTCGGATTGCAGAAACTCGATCACATTGTTGCTGCTGCGCTTGACCGTCTCCATATTTTCTCTGGCTTTGCCCGAAATGCTGAACTGATATTTGTTCCCAATGAGCCGATGCAGCCCCTCCAGACACCAGAGGAAGATGCCCTCCTTTTCCCGCAGCAGCTTGTCCACCAGAAACGGATCGTCTGCTCTGCCTGCGGGCCGGTCTTTGGTGGTCAGCACGATCTGGCGGCGAAAGAAACCGTCGGACTTGTCGTGCAGGGCGGTCAGCGCACCGTTTCCGAAGCAGAGGAACCGGACATAGAGCTGGCTTTGGTAACTCTGGACGCCCTTGCGCTCCATGTCCATTTTGCACTCGGACGTGACGATGGATTTGATATAGTTGGTCTTGGGCAGGGCGCTCAAATCCATATCATCGTCCACCATCAGGAGCTTGTTTTCCAAGTCCGCACGGCTGAACCGGTTGCTCTCCACCTTCTGGATGCTGGTGGTATTCATACTGTCGCCCAACAGCGAGCGCATGACCAGTCCGATGCGGCTTTTGCCCTCGCCGCCCTTGCCGATGAGCATGAGCATTTTTTGCCCCTTGGTAGTCGGCAGCAGGCAGTAACCAAGGAACTCCTGCAAGGTGGGAATGTCCTCCGGTTGCAGCAGCTCGGACAGGAATTGCAGCCAGCGTTTCGGTGTAGGTGCATCAGGATTGTAAGAGACGGTCAGCCGGTTGTTGCAGTAGCTCTTGTCGGCGGTAAAGCTGCCGTCCATGAAATACGTTCCGTTGGCAACATGGATGCGGTCCGTCTCAATGGGCAACGGCGGTGAATAGGCTTGCAGCTTGATGCTGGCAAGCAGATTTGTCACGACTTTAGACAGCCCGGATGTCAGTACACCGGAGATTTCCTCCAAAATGAGATTGCCAATCTGCCCTTCGTCCTCAATCAGTCCGTCCACGGTGAAAAGCCGACCACGCACACATTTCATAGGGTGTTTCTCCAAAAACTGCTGGCAGAACAGCACCTCATTGATGTGCCTGCCGTCGTACCACTCAGGCCACGTCTGCGGTGTCATATCCATCTTCGATTTCCCCCTCGTGAATTTTCTCTAAGCGCTGCCGCAGCCTGTCCAGCTTGCCGTTCGCCATCTGCTGATGAATCACCTCGGAGCGTTCATAAGAGTTGCCGGAAGTGAGAATATCCAAATAATATTCCACCTCATCCAACTTGTGACAGGCTTCCACAAACCGCTCATCCGGTGCTTCTGCTGGTGATTGCGGCGCATACCGCACCTTCCAGTCCCGCAGGACATGGGCGTAATCGGACAAAATAGAAAAGCACAGCCGCTCGTTTTCTCTGAGTTGCTGTGCTTCTGTTCGGATGCGTTTTGCGTGGAGCGCCGCTGCGCTGGGCGGCTTGTCCGGGGAAAGGTGAAAGTCCGCTGCCAGCTTCCGCGCTGCATCATAGGGCGAAAGCTGAAACAGCCTGCCTACAAAGTCGATCACATCCCCGTGCTCCCCGCAGGTGAAGCAATAGTAATGATTGTCTGCCACATACAGACTGGGGTGCCGGTCGTTGTGAAAGGGGCAGAGAGCTTTGCTGTACCTGTTCACATCGATTCCGTACAGCTCTGCCGCTTCCCGCAGATTGACATTTTCTTTTACGATTTCAAAAATACGCATGATACCTCCATTTCTGCGCAAAAACGGCGGCCTGCCCAATCTGGGGCAAGCCGCCGTCTGCGTCTTTTCTTATGCTGTTTTCGCTTCTTTCTCGTTCTTAGCTTCTCGCAAGGCTTTCTTCCGTGCGCCCTGCCGCTTGATCTGTGCTGCATACCGGCAAGCATCGGAGCAGTATTTGACGCTGCTTCGTGTCGTAGGAAACACCTTGCCGCAGTTTTCGCAGGTACACTCCCGGCTGCGGCTCTCTGCCGCCTCCTGCCGGTAGAATTTTGCCCGGCAGTTGGGGCCGCAGAACAGGGTATTTGTCCGCTTGGATTCAAATTCCTGCCCGCAGCACTTGCAGGTCAGCGTAACCGGGACGCCGACAGCGCGTTCACCGGATTTCAGCTTCTGATAGCGCTCCCGGCTGCGGATGCGTTCTTTCTTCAAAAACTCCTGCCGCTTGATTTCCTCCTCGCTCAGCTCTGTGACAGGCAGCTCAAACCGCCCGATGAACCGCAGATGGATTTCTACCTCCTGCAGCCGGTCGCCGTCGATCTTTTCTGGGGCATGGACGATGATCTTCTCCACGAACTCGTTGATCATGGGCGTGGTCAGCTCGGAGAAGTCCGTATAATTCTTTGCCAGCTCCAGAAACTGCCTGGCTCGGTCGGTGTCCTCCGCAAAGGCAGACATCTGCGTTTCCATTTCGGAGACGGATGCTGTCAGCGCTTTCTGCTCCGCCTCATATTCTGCCAGCAGGCTGTCAAAGCGTTCATCGGTGATGCGTCCGACAGCAAAGGATTCATAGAGCTTTTTGATGATGGTGTCCAACTCGGCAATGCGCTTTTTGTCCTTGCTCAGCTTTCGCTTGGCATCTTTGGCCGCTTCCGTCTGCCGGAACTGGGAGGCAGAGCGCACCTTTTCCATAAACACCTCCTGATTGGAAATCGCAAAGGTGCTGACCGTGCGGATGGTGTCCAGAATCAGGGTGCGCAGTGCCTTGGTGGAGATGTAGTGACCAAAACAGGCACTTGTCCGTTTCTGATGCGCCAGCGTATAGGAGGAACAATCGAAGAAGTCGGAGGGATAGGGATTATTCTCCGTGCCGCCTTTGGAGCGATGGTTATACATCTTTGCTCCACAGTCAGCACAGAACACAAGCCCTGTCAGGGGATTCGCCTCACCCAGCGTGTCATGCCGCCGTGGCGTTTTCCGCAGCTTCTGTGCCAGCTCCCATGTTTCTGCATCCACGATGGCTTCATGGGTGTTCTCGAAGATCAGCCAATCTTCCTTGGGATTCATCACGGCGTTTTTATCCTTATAGGACTGCTTGTGGGAACGGAAATTCACCGTATGCCCCATATACTCCGGCTTGGAGAGAATCTGCCCAACGATGTAGCCGCTCCAGTTATACGGGTTGGGGAACTCCTCCTTGCTTTTCCAGACACCCTTGTTCTGTTTGCCAAAGTAGACCGCAGGCGTGTCGATCTTGTCATCAAACAGGATGCGGGCGATGTCGTAGGGGCCTTTGCCCTCAATGGTCAGCTGGAAGATACGCCGCACCACGGCAGCCGCTTCCTCGTCGATCAGCCAGTGGTATTTGTTCTCCGGGTCTTTCTTATAGCCGTAGATGGCACAGTTGGTGGTTGGCTTGCCGGATTCCCCCTTGACCCGAATGGCGGTTTTCTGCTTGCGGCTCAGGTCACGAAGATACCATTCGTTCATGATGTTGAGGAAGGGGGCAAATTCATTGCTGTTCTGGT
>ENA-UOJB01002645-UOJB01002645.1-human-gut-metagenome-genome-assembly--contig:-C48-NODE-2645-length-11376-cov-6.321880_pt1 | contig 11376 bp, 6 predicted proteins | sample MGYA00242338_ERZ723885 | MGnify/ENA metagenome assembly ERZ723885
TAGCATATAAGAGAAAGAATTAACAGGATAATTTTGTTTTTATCGAAGGTTTATTACTAACTTTGCTCTACCATCGTAATATGGATGAAAAGCACAACCGATATACAAATGAGCAAAATGCCTGGAAATTCTTTTAATGATATCTATACCTCTTATTATAAGAAGTCTTTTTTCTTTGCCAAATCATACGTTCATAATGATTTGGCAGCAGAAGATATTGCCTCCGAGGCATTAATAAAGTTGTGGGAAAAGTTGAAGGCCGAGCCTGTTGAAGAGAAATATATCTTACCGTTGTTACTGGCAATTTTGAAGAACAAGGCCTTGGACTATCTAAAGCACGAGGAGGTAAAACGCAGCGCTTTTGAAGTGATGGCCGACTGGCAACAACAGGAATTGTCTATCCGTATGTCTGCCTTGGAAGCGTGCAATCCTGATGAGATTTTTTCGGAAGAAGTGGAAAAAATCATCAGTGCTACTTTAAGCACCTTGTCGGAACAGACGCGACGGGCATTTATTTTGAGCCGTTTTGAAAATAAATCTAATAAAGAGATTGCCGAAGAGATGGAAATCTCTATAAAGGGGGTGGAATATCATATATCAAAAGCATTGAAAGTACTGCGGGTGACTTTAAAAGATTATCTTCCTTTATTTTATTTCTTCTTTTATTATTAAGCCTGACCGGATGGGGATACGGATGTTTTTGAGGACAAAAATGATTTTTATATATTTTTCTTCATTTTCTTTTAGGGTAATTTCTTCTTGAGTCGTTTCTAATAAAACAGCATAGAATATGAATCCTGAATTATTGCAAAAATATATAGCCGGAAATGCTACTGAAGTCGAAAAGCAGCGTGTGACCGGATGGATACAGGAAAATCCTGAGAATATGCGTGAATATATGGCACAACGGAAGTTGCATGACATGGCATTGTGGCGTACGGAACCTGTGGCGGAGGAGAATAGCCGGGAAAGGAAACATTTCTCGTTACGCGGAATATGTATGGAAGCTGCCAAGATAGCAGCGGTATTGGCGATCGTCTTGTTGGGTACACATTATTGGACAGGAAAACATCAGGTACCGGAAGACAAAACATGGCAGTCCATTTATGTGCCGGCGGGCCAACGGGCGGAATTGATGTTGGCGGATGGTACGAAAGTCTGGTTGAACTCACGCAGTACCTTGACTTTCCCGGGAAGTTTCAAAGGGGATATCCGAAATGTGAAATTGGATGGTGAGGGTTACTTTGCGGTGACAAAGAATGTGGAACAGCCTTTTATTGTAGAGACGAACAAATGTAATGTGAAGGTGCTGGGTACAGAGTTCAATGTAATGGCTTATGCAGCGGATAGCGTATGGGAAACTTCTTTGTTGGAAGGTGCTGTCGAAATTTTAGTGCCCGGTTCGAATAACAGTGGAATGAGGCTGGAACCGAACACGATGGCCAGCTTGAAAGGCAACAGACTGGTAAAAGGACGCATCAAGGAGCCCGATTATTTTTTGTGGCGTGAGGGCTTGCTTTGTTTTAATGATATATCCGTACGTGATATGATAGAGAAACTGAAACTGTATTATGGGGTGGATATTGTGGTAAATAATACCCGGATTTTAAAGAACCGTTATACAGGTAAATTCCGCACGAAAGATGGGGTGGAACACGTACTGAAAGTTTTGAGACTCAATAATAAGTTTACTTATACAAAGGATGATGAGACGAATGTGATAACAATTAATTAACCCTTAAAAGAGAATATGCCTATGAAATAACACACATGGTCTAAAAAGGAAATGGGATAGTGCTGCAACACCATCCCATGGAAACGTCAATTACGTATTGACAATTTTTTTCTCAAATAATCTTAAGTTGAACCTAAAATTAGTAATGCAAATATATGAAAAATATTTTGTATCAGGAATCTATTGTAGAAATTAAACATTTATTCCGTATGATGAGAAACACACTCTTAGCCCTGTTTGTCTTTGCCGGAACAGCTTTTGCCACTGAGTCTTATTCTCAGACAATGAAGGTGACTGTTGTGGCGGATAACATGTCAACAGGCAAGGTAATCAGTGAAATAGAAAAACAGACAGATTATCTGTTTGTATATAATGTAAACGAGGTGAATCTGAAGCGCAATGTGAAGGTGAATGCGCAAAATAAATCTGTAGCCGAAGTGTTGAATAAGGTTTTTGAAGGTACTGATATTTATTATGCCATGGAGGGTAAGAATATCATGCTGATGAGCAAGGCGAAAGATGGGGAAGTTGCCCAACAGGCAAATAAGGTGACAGGTATTGTGAAAGATACGAATGGCGAGCCGATAATCGGTGCCAATGTCACGGTGAAAGGTCAGTCAATAGGTACGATAACAGATATAGATGGGCGGTTTGTGTTGGATGCCCCGAAGAATGCCGTTTTACAGATTACGTATATCGGGTATGTTTCTCAAGAAGTGAAAGTTTCTGGAAATAAAGAACTTAATATAATATTGAAAGAAGATACAGAAACTCTTGATGAAGTGGTGGTAGTAGGCTATGGTACGATGAAAAAAACGGATTTGACAGGAGCCGTCATGCAAGTAAAAACAAATGATATCAAATCAGTCACTGCAGGTAATCCTTTACAAGCATTGCAAGGACGGGCACCAGGTGTTTCAGTCATGACTAATAATATTCCCGGTGAGTCACCAACCATGCGTATCCGTGGTTCCGGTTCTATTAGTGCGGGAAATGACCCTCTTTACGTAGTAGATGGTTTCTCTTTGATGAATGGTTCCATATCCGAAGTAAACGCTAACGATATCGCTTCTATTGAAGTACTTAAAGATGCATCCGCAACTGCTATTTATGGTTCCAGAGGAGCTAACGGAGTAGTAATGATAACTACCAAGACAGGTGCTAAAAACGCTAAAAACTTATCCTTCAATGCCACTTACGGTTTCCAAATGCCCGGGCGTTTGATAGAAACGATGAATCACGAGCAGTTTGTAGACTTTATAAACACTGCATACACTAATGCTAAAGGAACACCTGTATATACAGCAGCTAATCCCGCTCCTGATATCCACACGGATTGGCAGGATGAAATTATTAAGGATAGCGCTCCTGTTCAAGATTACAGCATCTCTTTTGATGGGACAACAGGAGATACACAATATATGGTATCAGGAGGGATGTTTTTACAGAATGGATTGATTTCCAGTGCCAAATTTGATAAATATACATTCCGTAGCAACATACAGCATAAATTCAATCGTTTCTTAACCATCGGTAGTCATCTGCAATATGCATATACCGAACAAGCCAAAGCTGGAATCGGGAATACAGCTGGTAGTCTTAGTTCCATTTGGAGAAGCGGATGGCCTACGTTGCCTGTTAAAAATGAAGATGGAAGTTTTGCAATACCAGCAGATAACCCAGCCATAGCCGGATTCTTCTCGGATGACGCAAGATGGAATCCTATAGCCAATTACGGTGAAGTCACCAACACTAGGACAACCAGTCGTTTGTTTGGAGATGTATATGCAGAACTTAAAATAACCAAAGACTTGACTTTTAAAACAAATTTCGGCATCGATATAGCCAATGTAAGAAATTACAACTATGGTTCATCCAAACAGACAACGGCTACGGGATCAGGCAATGGAGGTAATGGATATATTAAAGAATTAAGCCGGATAACGGAAAATATCCTTACTTATACAAAAAACTGGGATGAACATCGTTTTTCAGCTACAGGAGTTTATTCATGGCAAGATTATGTATATGAAAACTTATCAATCAGTGGTAAAGGATTCCAAAATGATGAAACAGGCGCATGGGATATGGGATTGGCCGACCGCGAAACTATGAGCTACGCCAGTGGAAAATATGGTAACACCCTTATTTCATTTACCGGACGCTTTACCTATGCTTACAAAGACCGTTACCTGATGACAGCGACAGCACGTTATGACGGTTCTTCACGTTTCGGAACTAATAATAAATGGGGATTCTTCCCATCTGTTGGTTTAGGGTGGCGCATTTCTGAAGAAACTTTCTTGGCGAATAACAAGGTTATTACTAATTTAAAGCTACGTGGAAGCTATGGTATTACAGGTAATCAGGAAATAGGTAATTACAAATCATTGGCACAATTAAAATCCAAAAATTACATTTATAATGACGCACTCATGCAAGGATTTTATGAAACAATAGGGAATCCAGATTTAAAATGGGAACGCACCAAACAGTTCGATCTAGGTTTCGATTTGTCATTATGGAATAGAATTCATCTGAATGTCGATTATTATTCCCGCCGTACTTCAGATTTGTTATATGATGTACCTATTCCTTCTACTTCCGGCTTTTCCACTATGTTGAGCAATATTGGTATTGTCAGCAATAAAGGGGTGGAAATAGCATTATCCGGGCGCATTGTTGAAACAAAAGATTTCAAACTGGATGCAACTGTCAATATAAGTAAGAACAAAAATGAAATTAAAGAGCTGTATAATGATGTAGAGTCAATAACCGTTACGTCTGGTTTAGGTCTAAGTAAATATTTGAAAGTCGGTGAATCATTACTTTCTATTTATGGATTAAAATCAGAAGGAATTATTAAGACAGAAGAGCAATTAGCAGCTTATCAAAAGATTGTTCCGACTGCCCAACTAGGAGATGAAATGTATGCCGATATTGATGATGATAAAGCAATAACCGCTAAAGACCAAATCAATATTGGTGAAACAGAACCCAACTTCTTTTATGGGGTGGCTCTAAACCTTGAATATAAAAAATTTCATTTAGATATTTTAGGGCAAGGAGCGCACGATTTTGCCGCAGTTGGTGCTTCAAACTCAGATATGAAGATCGGAATTCATGGATATGGAGATAGTTTTAATTATCTATTGGTAGGTGAAAACCAAACAGATAATCGTTGCTGCCTACCATCAAAATACGCCTATGAACGTATGTGGAGTCCATCTAATCCTAACGGTACATTCCCTAGAGCGGGAGCCTCTAACCTATACTTATCAGACAGAAGCAATAGTGGATGGAATTATTTTATTATCAAAAGTATCGCTCTTTCTTATGATTTTGGAAATAATCCAATCAAAGGTATTAAAGGAATAAAGGGAATCAGCGCTTTCGTGAACTTACAGAACTTTATCACTTTTGCCAACCATAGAGGGTATAATCCTGAGAATGGTGATACAAGTAATCCTTGGATCAAGACCATAACCATTGGAGTAAATGCTAAATTTTAAGTAATCATTAAATTAACAATTATATGAGATCATTATTTTTCCATATAGATGCATCCAAAATAAGATGCCAAAGTATAAAAACAACAGTACTGGCTATTTTGGTTTCTATGTTTGCAGGATGTACAGATTTAACCGAGACTCCTTATACATTCATTGACCCAGGAAGTTATTACAAAACAGAAGAACAACTGAATACTGCATTGACCGGTGTTTATGCCGGTTTCCGCTCATTTGCATCCAATTGGGCTTTAATATACCAATTAGAAATTATGACTGAGCATTACTCTCCGGGACATACCAAACAAAATTCAAAAGCTTTGAATGCATGGCAAAATGTAAACCAGTCAACCACTTATAATTTCCAAATTTGGGATAGTGGTTATGATGTGATCAATCGTGCCAATGTAATACTGGGACGTGGTGAAGGAATCGATATGGCAGAACAAACACGGGCACAAATTTATGCACAAGTACGTTTTATACGTGCTTACACCATGTTCACTATGTTACGTATTTATGGTGGATTGGCTATTCCAGAATCATATACTTCCGGATTGGATGGGCTTGAAATTCCTCGTAAAACCGCTGATGAGACTTATGACTATATTATCCAAGACTTGGAATATTGCATAGCTAATCTGCCCACTCGTTCACAGTGGGGAAGCGGTGCCTACTACAAGGCAAGCAAAGGCGCCGCACAAGCATTATTGGGTGATGTATATTTAACACGTGGCTGTATGAATAATAACAATACATCCGATTTTCAGCAAGCAAAGAAATACCTGGGCGAAGTCATCGATTCACATGAATATGAACTTTTACCTGATTATAAAGACCTATGGTACTGGTATGTAGAAGAAGCTGCAAAAAACACAAAAGAATCACTTTTTGAATGTCAATTCGGAACTAATGCCAACAATGAGTTACATTTATACTTTGGCGTTATGGATACACAAAAGTCATTAGGCAGTAAACAATACCATCGTGCATCAGTTTCTCATCAAGCTTATTTTTCTTATCTGCCTGAAGACACACGTCTGTCATGTATGCTTACGGAATACTTAACTGATGCAGGAGAAAAACGCTATTGGGTTCCCGAAAATCATGGCTTTTATGGAGGTGTAACAGGTGGATGGCTCACTTCAGGTCCTGGAAATGTGAAATTCTACGATCGTACCGAAGCTGCCTACACCAGCGGTTGTGCCAAAGCAAACTTTATTTTAATTCGCTATTCAGATGTTCTTCTGAATTATGCAGAAGTAGAAAATTATCTGAACGGTCCTACATCTGATGCCTATGAAAAATTAAATGAAGTACATCAACGCTCATTACCCACTCCCGTAACATCAGGGCTTTCAAAGGAAGATTTTGATAAAGCCGTGTATCAAGAACGTTCATGGGAACTGTTGGGGGAGGGACAATTGTATTTTGACGAGCTGCGTACTAATCGGCTGGGTAAAAATGTATATGAACATGTACGCAAATATTTTGATCTAGGGTATTATTTGTATGATAAATTGCAATTTGTTCCACAACAGTCATTCTTGTGGAAGATTCCCCAGACTTCATTGGATTCAAATCCGGCCTTAGAACAAAATCCTGATAATATATCCGATCCCAATTATCCTATCTAATTTGATAAACCATTTAAATAGAGTCTGTTGGTCGTTAATTAACAGACTCTTTTTATCAATCCTTAATTTTGTAAATAATAAATAATCAAATATGAAATCATACGTTATTTTTTTATTTTTCTTATTTGTATTTAGTGCTCGACTAGCTGCCCAACATATCTTGCCCGTTACAATACTGCCATCAGCTCAGACTGGCTCACCTGGTGTAATGTCATTAAATGGCACATGGAAATTTATGATGCTGCCTTCTCTGCAAAGCGTCATACCCGATGAATGGATAAAAAGTGAGTTTAATGATCTTAACTGGAATGAAATTCACGTACCAGGAAACTGGGAACCTCAAGGTTTTAAGCAACCTGAATATGGACATGATTTAACAGCATGCATGGGATTATATCGCACTCGTTTTTCAATTCCTTCCAATTGGGAAAAACAACGTGTCGTACTCCGTTTTGACGGAGTTCACATGGGATATGAATGTTGGGTTAATGGGCAATTTGCAGGAAATTACGGTAGTGGTTCTAATCCCTGTAATTTCGATATAACTCCATTTTTGCAGACAGGCAATAACACTTTGTGCGTGAAAGTAACGACTCGGAGTTTTGCTTGGAAGTTTGACACGATGGATAATTGGACTTTTTGCGGCATCAATCGAGATGTCACATTATTCACGTTACCACATCAATATATTGAAGACATAACCTTTATTTCTGAGAACTGCATGGACAACGAAGCTGATATTCAGGTGCGTGTACAAACGCAAGGAAATATAGACAAAGCCATACTCCGATTATCTGTTCAGGATGAAAATGGTCAGAAGATATCTGATTTTGAGCAAACTGTATCTGAAAATGGTACATGCGAAATAAAAAAACATCTTACCAATATACGTTTATGGACAGCGGAAACCCCAGTGCTATATATACTCGAGGCTTGCTTATGTAATACTAAAGGTAATATTTTACATCGTATTTCTCGTCGTGTGGGGTTGCGTGAAGTCAAATCGGTTGGTCGTGAAATTACATTAAACGGAAAGCCGATACGGCTACGTGGTGTATGTGCAAGTGAAGTCCACCCTTATTTAGGCAGTGCTTATACAATGGAAGAATGGCAAAAGCAGCTCCTTCAAATGAAGAAGGCACATATAAATTTTATCCGTACAGCTCATTATCCTATGCACCCGGCATTTTATGATCTTTGTGACGAAATGGGCTTCTACGTTTGCAATGAAATCCCTTTAGCTTCAAGAGGTGGAGAATACCTTATAGACAGCAAGTATAATAAAGAGATAGAAGAACGCACAGCTACAACAATTGCTCGTGACAAAAACCATCCGAGTGTAATTATTTGGTCATTGGGCAATGAAAACAAGACTGTTGCAGGTTCTGTTGCAACATTAGTAAAGGAAATAGATCCGACCCGTCTTCGCGGTTTCCCTCAGACAATAGGCGTCATGATGAAAATGATGGAAAATCCTCATCCGGATATTAACGTATTAATGGGACATTATTTGAATGAAAAGCAGTTGGATATAGTGGCTCAAAAGGCTACACTTCCTTTTCTTCAAACAGAATATGCCCATTCCTTAGGTCTTGGTTTTGGAGAGTTTGAACAAAAATGGGAACGTATTTTAGATACTCCTGGATTTGCCGGCGGAGCCATTTGGTGTTGGATGGATGGAGCTGCTGTGACTAAAGCTCCTAAATATTCTTGGCTAAAAGGAATCATGCTGGATTCACTTCATTATCTGGACAGTTATGGATATATCAACCCTCCGGGTGCGCTTGAACGTAATAAAGAGGCAAATGATGGAATCATCTACGCAGAAGGAACTCCGCAGGAAGATTATTGGTTAGTGCGTAAATTATATAGTCCTGTACAAATCATGGAAGATACGTTACAATATCCTTTGCAGTTAACCATACAAAACAACTATGATTTCCGTACACTGAAAGGTTATAGTTTGCATTGGTCTTTACAGAATCTTAACAGGCAAGTGGCTTCCGGAAGTATTTCATTAGAGGCATCACCTAAAGCAAAAGAAAGATTTGAAATTCCTTCAAATCTTCCCTCAAATATACTGTATAATGATGTAATGTTATGTGTATCTGTTGTAGATGAAAAAGGAACTTCCATCTATGAACGGGCACTTCCTGTCAATTTGGGAATGAAAGAGTATAAACATGTCATTCTTTCAGCCATACCCGATAAACAGATGACAGTTACAGTGACCGGTAAAGGAGATTTGGTTATTAAAGATAAAAGGAATGATAACGTACTAATGCAATCACCATTTTATTTGCGCGTTGGACGTGAATTTTCACAAGTATTAGAAAGCCGAACATCATCTAATATGTTTTGCTGGGAACCTTATATATTGAAACCGGAAATAAAGTTTTATAAAGTGTATAATACAGCAGAGGGACGTGAAACGAAGCTAAACTGTCAATGGAACCGTGTGGACAGTATCGGACAATATATTAATGGTGAGGTTACTATTCTTGTGCATAATAATGGAGTTATAGCCATTGATTATATATTGACAGCATCGCCTAAAGCACGTGGTAAATTAACAGAATGTGGTTTGACCTTAATGATGAGTCCACAAATCAACACATTTCACTGGTTAGGACAAGGAATATACAGCTCTGTTCCGGGAAAGACCAAACATAATGAACGGGGAATATGGAGCCTGCATAAAGATGATTATAGATTTTCCGGTAATCGAAGTCATGTAGAGCTATCTTTATTGTCTTCCTCCGATGAAACTGGAATAATAGTATGGGATGAACTTGGCAATATCGGTGTGGATAAAATGCACGGCAATATTATATTATCTCAAAATGTACACGTAGCTGGTTATGGGTCTAAATTTATTAATCCATGTCAGATGTTACCTTTACAAGATTTGCATGGCCAGAAAGGACGGATATTACTTCTTCCACGGAGCAAAAATACTTTGCAGCATTCCGCAGCCAAAATATTTTATAAAGATGCCACTCTTCCATTAAGGGTTCCGGAACGCCCCTTCCTTAAAGGGTATAGCTGGTAAATGTTCAATCATCTAAAATTAAATGAGGAGATCACTGAGTAAAATGATATGAGATATCCATATTTTAACTAATATAGGAATGGCCATTTGGCCCTAAAAAGAGTTCTAAATGACCACTATCTCTTTTAAAGTTATAATTCATGAAAAAGTTATTTTTTATTTTACTATTTATTACTATGCTGTTACCTAGTATGGCTCAACAAAAAAATGTTATTCCTGAAAAAGTAATGAAACAAATTTATGAAGAAGTAAAGACTCCTTATAAATATGGAATGGTAGTTGTACCTACCGATAACAAACATTTGATAGATTGCCCTACCATATTTAGAATAAAAGGGAAATGGTATATGTCGTATATAGTCTATGACGGACAACAGAATAAAGGAGGGCGCGGCTATGAAACCCACCTTGCAGTAAGTGACGATTTACTAAATTGGAAGAAAATGGGACACATTTTATCATTCCCTGATGCTAATAGTAAGCGTTGGGATAAAAATCAACGAGCAGGTTATATTGCTTTAATTGATTACAAATGGGGAGGAAGTTATGAACCAGAAAAGTTTGATGGTAAATATTGGATGTCTTATTTTGGTGGAGAAATTTCAGGTTACGAAAGAGGATGTCTCCAAATAGGTACTGCTTATACCATAGGAGATATTACTAAAGCACATGAATGGCAAGTCTTTGACAAACCTGTTCTTTCTCCACGGGATAGTTCTGCAGCATGGTGGGAAAAAATAACTCAATATAAGTCATTTGTAATAAAGGATAAGAAAAAAAAATTGGGATTTCCTTTTGTGATGTTTTATAATGCAGCGGGAGTCAATCCTAAGAATAATATAAAAGCGGAACGTATTGGAATAGCTCTTTCTAATGACATGATACATTGGCATAGATATGTGAATAATCCTGTTATTGACCATAATGAGGGCATTACAGGTGACGGTGTTATTCAAAAAATAGATGATGTATATGTGATGTTTTATTTTGGAGCTTTTTGGAAAAAACGTAAATATGGAGCATTTAATACATTTGCCTGCTCATATGATTTGGTCCATTGGACAAAATGGGAAGGGGAAGATTTAGTTTTTCCATCAGAAGAATATGATAGGCGTTATGCGCATAAATCATATGTTATAAAATGGAATGGAATTGTTTACCATTTTTATTGCGCCGTAAATGAGAATAAACAACGTGGTATTGCTCTTGCTACGTCACAAAATTTGGGGAAAAGTTCCATCTCTTTTCCAATATTTGAAAAAAACTAATTTGTCTTTCCTTAATTTGTTTTATTCAAGTAAAACGCTTAATATTTACAAATGAAAAGATTTATTTTACTATTAACCACCGTCCTTTTGTGTGTAAGAATGATAGGGGAAACCCTTGTCCCGGATTCCATTTCCAATCCCATTCGCACGGGATTCCATCCAGATCCTTCCATCT
>ENA-UOJB01002650-UOJB01002650.1-human-gut-metagenome-genome-assembly--contig:-C48-NODE-2650-length-11352-cov-16.919890_pt1 | contig 11352 bp, 5 predicted proteins | sample MGYA00242338_ERZ723885 | MGnify/ENA metagenome assembly ERZ723885
GACAATGTTTGTAAAGCCCTGCCGTGCGGCGAACTCCTCCAACATTGCCTTTTGAGACGAGATTTGTCAAGGTTATTCTCGGACATGGAATACGTATTCTGTAGGACTACAATACATATTGGACAATTGAAGAAAAAAGCTATGAGGAATATGGTCTCATGGGTTATAGTTAAGTTACCACACCAAACCAGCCCGAAAGGAGACCATATCCCTCATGAGCAAGAGTATAACACAAGACATGGCCTATCGGCAATCCCTAATGAAGTACGCAGAGAAATACGGCGTCAGCCGCGCCAGCCGGAAGTACAACAAGAGCCGGTCGTATATCTACTTCTGGAAGCAGCGCTGGGATGGTAGTGTGGCGTCCCTGGCCTGCCAGTCCAGACGGCCCCACAGCCACCCCAACCAGCACACAGAGGCCGAGCTGAAGCTCATCCGCGATATGATCCAACCCTGGGTATGGTCGAACTCTGGCACCGTCTGCGGCAGCGCGGCTACACCCGCTGCCCGGAGAGTCTGTTCCGTGTCATGCGTAAAATGGGGTTGTTTCCTGCCGAAAAGCCGAAAAATACATACAAACCCAAGCCTTACGAGCAGATGACCCGTCCCGGAGAGCGCGTGCAGGTGGATGTGAAGGTCGTGCCGCGCAAGTGCATCGCGGATCCGGAGCTTCGGCTGTTCCAGTACACCGCCATTGACGAGTTCACGCGCCTGCGCTTCCTCGCCGCCTATCCGGAGCAGTCCACCTATTCTTCGGCAGATTTCCTGCGCAGACTGACCGCGTGGTATGCGCGCCGCGGGATCAAGGTGGAGTGTGTCCAGACGGACAACGGTTCCGAGTTTACCAACCGCTTCTCCAGCAGTAAGCGCGAGCTGCCGACTCTGTTTCAGCGGACGGCTGCTGAGCTGGGCATCCGGCATAAGCTGATTCGCCCGTATACCCCGCGGCACAACGGTAAGGTGGAGCGCAGCCACCGCGAGGACCAGAAACGCTTCTATTCCTGCCATGCGTTCTATTCTCTGGACGATTTCGCAAAGCAACTTGCGGTCCACAACCGCCGCTCCAACAACTTACCTATGAGGCCCCTCCACTGGTGTTCTCCCAACGGTGCCGTCAAGATTTATGCGCAAATTTATTTGCAGGCTCCGGCTGAATGAAGTCAGCCGGCAATAGAGGCGTCGTCCATGACCGCCTCCAAGTGCTTCATGTTCATGTATTTCTTGCTGCCCCACTGGGTGCCTGCCACGTGGCGCAGCCTCGCGCAGACCAGCATCAGGGCGGAATTTCCGTCAGGGAACGTCCCCACCACGCGTGTCCTGCGGCGGATCTCACGGTTCAGCCGCTCGATCACGTTGTTGGTACGGATGCGGGTCCAGTGTTCGCTGGGAAAATCGCAGTAGGTCAACGTCTCCTCAATGCCGTCCTCGACCTTCTTGGCGGCCTCCTTCAGCTTCATGGCGCGCAACTCGGCGACCACGGCCTTCGCCTTCTCGCGGGACGCCTTCTTACTCTCCTGGGCGTGGATCGCCTTGAGCATTTTTGCCACAATTTTAACCTTGGATTTGGGCACAACAGAGAAAATATTGCGGTAGAAATGCACCGTGCAGCGCTGATATTTGGCGTCTGGAAACACCTCGCCCACGGCCTCCAGCATCCCCATGCACTTGTCGCCGACGATGAGCTTCACGCCATCCAAGCCGCGTCCGCGGAGCCACTGGAAGAAGCTGACCCAGCTGGCCTTGTCCTCTTTCATGCCCTCGGCAGCGCCTAAAACCTCACGAAAACCGTCCTCATTCACGGCGATCGCCACCAAAACAGCAACATTTTCGTACTCTCCGCCCCAGTTGCGGCGCAGGTAGATGCCGTCCACGTAGACGTATGGATAGCGCCCGCCCCGCAAGGGGCGGTTCCGCCAGTCCTCGATGTGGACGTAGGCTTTCTTGTTCAGCTCGCTGATGGTGGCGGGCGAGACCTTGCTGCCCCACAGTGCCTCCGTGATGTCCTCCACTCGGCGCACGGAAACGCCTGCCAGGTACATCTCGATGAGGGCCTCCTCCACGCTGCTTTCCCGGCGGCGATACCGCTCGATGATGGCCGTCTCGAAGGACACGCCCTTGAGCCGGGGCATATGGAGCGTGACGTCGCCGGAGGTCGTGGTGAGGCTGCGGTCGTAGTGGCCGCTGCGGTAGCCCTGACGGGCCTCGCTGCGCTCGTAGCGGGCCGCCTGCCTCAGGGACTCTGCCTCCTTTTCCAGCAGCTCGTTCGGGGTTTCTTCTACGCTGCTGCGAACTAATTCTTTGAGCTGCCCCTTGATAATTTCCTCATTCAGCTGTACAATTTTCTCGGACATAGTTTGCTGTCTCCTTTCAGAATGGTGTGTCGTGACTTCATTCTATCAGAGCCTGCAAGCTATGTCTTTCTTCATGCTCTTTTCAATTTGCGCAAGTTATTGTACATTATCTTTTCCGTTCCTAGATTTTGACAAATTCTATGTAAGCCTAGCGGATCTCGGCGAATTTGGCGCATAGCCGAATGCTATCCTCTAAGTTTGCTGAATTTAGGAAACACAAAAATCTCATTGTTTGCCGAATTGTTCAGAGCAATTGTCTCCAACAAAAGTAGGCTACTTACCAAGTGATTGATGTGCTGTCGGTGGATGCTTTCAACAGAACTCTGGCCTCTCGAACCGAAATGGAACCATCTCCATCCAAATCCGCGCACATAAACTGTTTTTTTGTCAGAAAATCTGAATCCATGGACGCTCTCAAAAGTTGCCTTGCCTCTCTGACCGTCAACTGTCCATCGCTGTTCAAGTCACCCTTCACGGCCACTGTCACTTCTGTGATGTCAACAGGTATTATATACTGGTAGCTCCCATCCTCCCCAGCAGATGCTTTCAATCGCACATAGTCTCCGGTTGCGTTCACATAAGCTACTACACAAGCATTTTTGCTGAACAGAGTCAATGTTTTATCACCAGTTTCTGAAATGTTAAAATGAGATACAATCCCTTCTTTCAGCGATGTTTCTACAGTAATACCGTCATTGTAATACAATACTATTTTGTCTCCCTCAACGGTCACATATGAAACCGGCATCTCAACAATTTCAATGTCAAAAGTAATGCTTGCATTGTTCACAGTCACTGTCAAGGTTTGCTTTCCCAATATAGTATTGTCAAATCCAGAAATCATATCTGCTGTCAAATCTGTTTCCTCTGTGGTCCCTCCGTTATAGCGAAGCATTATCCTACCACCACTTACATCCAACATGTCTCTATCTACCACATAGGAAGTTTTGGTAGGTAACGTCGATAGTATAATTTCCGCAACAGAATCTTCAGCACCACACAGGGTGCAGATATGTTTTTCATTATAAGCGTGCTTTAGAGCAAAATTGATTGCCGTAACCCGTCTCAGCACGCCCGTTTTGTCAGATAGATACACATAACACATGTCGTTATCGTCATTGGGGCATATCACAAAGTCTATCTGATCTTTCTCTGCCGTTTTTCTGGCAATATACGCAATATTATCTTCGCTCGGAACACCACTGTCATCTGTCAGCGCATACAAGGTATACGTTTCCCCATCGATTACATCTTCACAGGTAACAGTATCCTTTTGGCAGTCCTGTAACTCTGCGGCAGCGGATTCCGTTGACGTATAAACCGCATAGGCACCGTTGACAAGAATCAGTTCCTGCGTTGCTGTGTCATGACCAATCGGATAGAAAACCAAAGAATAAGTCTTTTCCGGCACAAATTCAGGGAGTTCGATTTTCTCTCTTACACTACTATTTGCAGGCAGGTGAATAGACAATGTACTCAAGCCGATTTGCTGGCCGCTTTCATAAATGGCAATATAGGCCATATCCTCAATTCTGTCTGCGGCAGAATGGTTATATATCTCCAAGCTGACCGCATTTCCGCCGAGATCGAGCTGATACATTTTCGCTTCCAGGGCGGCCGCATAAACCGTTACAAGCACTTCCGCCTGCAGCCCGTCGATCTGTGCAGTAACAGTTGCCTGTCCCGGTGCCCTGGCAGTCAGTCCTCCGTCTTCCGTTACTGTTACAATGTTCATATCGCTGGTGCTCCATTGGACCTTATGCGTAGCATTACCAGATACCGAAGCCGATACTGCATAGGTTTCTTCCACAACCATCGACAGCGATTCCGTATTCAACTCCAAGCCAGTAGCCGGCGTATAAATCGTTATAGTATGATTTTCTGTAATGCCGTCTTCTGAACTTGCGGAAAGAATCACCGTTCCCTCTGCCACACCAGTCACAACGCCATTTTCATCCACGGTTGCCACTGCTTCATTGGAGGACTTCCATGTGAGGCGTTGATTAGTTGCAATGATAGGATAAACTTTCGCAGATAGTTTTTCTGCGGCCCCAATTGCAAGTTCGCCTGCTCCCCAAACGTCAATACCTGTCACCGGTATGTACCCATCCTTTTCAATGGTAGCACCTGTGTCTGTTTTTAGGCCCTCCTCCATGTCATCAAGATTCAGTTCAAACCCTACGCCGCTGGTCAACTGAACATCCCGGAATGCCTTACCGCTAACTGTGCCATTTTCATCTGTTGTGACCACAGAAATGCTCATCGTGCCATCGCCATATGGAATAATCTTGGCATAATATGCATCTGAGTTGAGAACAAAGCACTTGGTTTCGTTGTTTTCGCCCAGTAAGTACATCGTCCCGTACTCGCTGGAGGGCAGCGCAGTGTCCTCACTGGACAAAGATGCTACCAGAGAGTTGGTTGCTGCATTATAAACCTCTACCATCACAGGGCATGATGTATTGAACTGGGTCGTTTTTTTGCTGCTGCACTCCGCACTGACATATCGGACCAGAGCGTTCTTCGCGGTATCTGCATCAAACTCCTGCGCATATTGCAAAAGCATGATGTAGTTTACAAGGTCGAACCGCAGTTGCCTGCATTTGTCTCGATACGTGTCCTCTCCCGATGTCAGAAAATATTTAAACCAGTTGCTGAGGACGGGGTCATCCTTCGAAATTCCACTATACAGCAAAGAAAACATGCTTTTCTTCGTTTGGTCAGGAAATCCCGTGTCATCAAACATTTGGTTATAAAAGTCCGGGTATTTATCTTGAATATAATAATCAGAGATAAAATAGAACGCAGCATTCATGTGTTTCGCACGCGTCTCCAGCTTGTTATACAGCTCAATAACCATCGGGAATGCGCCAATGCTGTTTCCAAGAAATGCACAAAGCTTCCCTGCCGTCATAGATGTGTCGATGTTGTCCCATGCGGTGCTTACCTCCTTCAAAATTTTGTTGTCACTATCCTTGAAGGTATCCCGCAGCAGGTCCACACCTAAGCGAACGATGACCTTGGCACTTGACAGACCGGTGTCTGTTTTTGCGAGATACACCGCTTTGCCTTCGGCCTTCAAGGTCTTTACCAGTGTGCTAAGATTTTTTGTAGCGTTCTTAAAATCAATATAATCTGCATATTGGGTCAGGCCCGCATAGGACTCTTGCGCTATGCTTGTATCAAGTGTTGCCTTCAGCAAAGGCTTTGCATAGGAATACACCGTTCCTCCGGCTGCATCGGCTGCGGTCAGCAGTGTTTGATAGGCCAAGGCCGCCGCGCTGGAGTAAAACGGGCTGCATTCGCTTCTCTTCTTCAGATATTTGTTGATTTGCGGATACCAACTGATGATCTTCTCATACAGATCTGTCTCCTGACGAATTATATTTTGATTGATACTACCCTTGTACTCTGTAACCTCGCCCAGTGCATCGTCGATCCCTGTGGCAAACGGCTTCAGACTGTCAAAAAACAGAATATCCTCCAGAGCCTGCCGCACCGTTGTCTGCTTATCGTTCAGCAGCACTGTTGCCCCGTTCATATCTGTCACCGGCAGGTACATCGGCTGATCCAGAATGGCAAGCGCCTTCTCCTTGGTCAGATTACTGATTCCATTTTCTTTTGCCCAACGGAGCAAGATCTCGGCATACTGATCGTCGGTGCCGTCGGGGATGCCGGGCTTAGTGGGGTCATCTCGCCTCCAAAACAGGATCCCCTTTTTGGAATAATCCAAAACATCATCTTCATCTGCGTAGCTGCAAACATCAAACTCCCATTCCGTCTTATCGTTCAGGCCGAAAAAGTAAATTCCATCCTTTGTCTTAAAGGCCCGTGGAGTGATGGTCGCCGTATAGGCACCGTCCTTCAGGTTCCACTCAGAAATGTCAATGGTAACCTTTTTCCCATCAATAGAAATATTGCTCGCACTGGCAGTCGTTAGGTATTGCGCAACAATGTTGTCATCCCCATCCCGCAGGTTGATAGTTCCCAGGCCGAATTCGACTTCCTTATTGAACAGTATTTCAATCTTAGTATTGGGGCGGATCGTGGCGTGGTTGGGTGTGATCTTGACGATCCGGAGAAGATTATCCCGAGCCTCCATTCCCGGATCCCACGGACACTGGTCGAGGGTCTTGAAGGTGTAGCCATACTTTTCCGCATAATCCTGCGCCGTGGAGTCGATGTAGCCATAAATCGTGGTCTGTGTGGGAGAACCAAGAGTGTCTTTATCTTCATATATTTCGCACTCTGGATTCAGCATCGCAAGAGCTGTTAGATTATCACAACCATAGAATACTTTGGACCCCATACTAGTCACGCTATTTGGAATCGTCACGCTTGTCAAGCCGCTGCAGCCAGAGAATGCATATTCCCCAATGCTCGTCACGCTATTCGGTATCATCACACTCGAACCTGTGTAGCCACAGAATGCATTGGGCTTAATGCTCGTCACATCATCTGGAATCGCCAAATCTGTTACAAGTATGCCATTCACATACAGATTATGAGCATAATACAATGGATTTGCTGAACAACACAATCCAAAATTAATTTTACACCATGTCGCAATATCTGTGATGTGCACCTCCTTTAGATTGTTGCAGTAGCCGAAAGCATTGTTCCCAATGCTCGTTACACTATTCGGAATAATTACGCTCGTCAAGCTACTGCAACTACTGAATGCATTGTGCCCAATGCTCGTCACGCTATTCGGAATTGTCACACTCGTCAAGTTGCTACAGTGAATGAATGCACCGTTTCCAATGCTCGCCACGCCATCCGGGATCACCAAATCCGTTACAAGTGTGCCGTTCACATACAGATTATGAGCATAATACAATGGATTTGATGGATACACCTCAAAAACGATTTTACACCATGCCGCAATATCTGTTATATATACCTCCTTTAGATTGTTGCAGTAGTCAAAAGCACTGTTCCCAATGCTCGTCACGCTATTCGGAACTGTCACGCTCGTCAAGCTGCTACAGCCACAGAATGCATTGGTCCCAATGCTCGTCACACCATCTGGAATCACCAAATCCGTTAGAAGTGTGCCATTTACATACAGATTATGGGCGTAATACAATGGGTTTGATGAATTAAACAATCCGAAATTAATTTTACACCATGTCGCAATATCTGTGATGTGCACCTCCTTTAGATTGTTGCAGTCCTCAAAAGCACTGTTCCCAATGCTCGTCACGCTATTCGGAATGGTCACACTTGTCAAGTTGCTACAGTGAATGAATGCACCGTTTCCAATGCTCGCCACGCCATCCGGGATCACCAAATCCGTTACAAGTGTGCCGTTCACATACAGATTATGAGCATAATACAATGGATTTGATTTGAATGATGGATACTCCTCAAAAACGATTTTACACCATGCCGCAATATCTGTTATATGCACCTCCCTAAGATTGTTGCAGTCGCCGAAAGCTTCGTCCTCAATGCTCGTCACGCTATTCGGAATCGTCACGCTTGTCAAGCTACTGCAGTTATAGAATACTCTGTACATAATACTGGTCACACTATTCGGAATCGTCACGCTCGTTAAGCTGCTGCAGTCAGAGAACGCATAGGGACGAATGCTGGTCACGCTATTCGGAATGGTCACACTCGTCAAGCTACTGCAACCACGGAATGCATAATTCCCGATGTGGGTCACACTATTCGGAATCGTCACGTTCGTCAAGCCCGTGCAGTGATAGAATGCACCGTTCTCAATGCTCGTTACACTATTCGGAATAATTACGCTCGTCAAGCTACTGCAACTACTGAATGCACCATGCTCAATGCTCGTCACGCCATTTGGTATCGTTACGCTTGTCAAGCTACTGCAGCCAGAGAATGCATATTCCCCAATGCTGGTCACGCTATTTGGTATCGTTACGCTTGTCAAGCTACTGCAGCCAGAGAATGCATATTCCCCAATGCTGGTCACGCTATTTTTTAGAATTACTTCTTTTATACTCGAGTAACTTGACGCCCATGGTGTTTTTTCTTGCCAGGTGTAATCCCACATATCCCCCGTCCCAGAAATCGTCAGTGTACCCTCCGCATCCAATTCCCAAGTCAGATTGTCGCCGCAGCTGCCACTGGAGACATTTTCCGCAGCCATTGCGCTCACGGGCAGCAGTGTCAGCAGTATGCATAGGCACAGCAGTGCACTAACAAGTCTTTTCATTTGCGTTCCTCCAAGATTATATATGTTTCTCAAGTGATCAGCGTCTGAGTGGAGCCAAAGAAGGCTATTCCACTTTTTCAGACCTTGCCGCACACGCCGCCGGACAGCAGCATGCGCGCGTCAAGGTTTCTATATTTCTAACCCCTCCTCAGCTTTTCCAGAATATCCAGGTATTCCTCCGGTAAGGTCAGCTGCGGTTGATCGGCGATTTTCCAGCCCAGCGGATCCGTGCTGCGGCGCACCTCCTCCAGCATATCCGGTATAGCCAGCAGCTTTTCCCGGCAAACCTGCGCGCTGGCGTCATCTCCCGACTGCCAATAAAACAGCATGGCCGTATACAGCTTTTGAAAATAGTCGCCGTATTCGGCAAGCGTATAACGGCTGCAGGCAATGGCCGACTCCTTCTCCTGCATCATGGCTCGTATATTCCCCGACGCATACGCTGCGTTGGCCTTGGCGTCATGGCCCAGCGCTGAGTATGGGCTGCACGCCAGCAGCTGGTCCGCCACCGCGTTCAGCTGCTCCGCGTCATCCAGGGTGGTAAGCTGTTTTTCCAGCGCCCGCGTGTAAAACGGCGTAACCCGTAAAGCGGCCTGTGCGTTGCCCGTCAAAAACAGGAGGTCCCCTATGCTGAGCCAGAAGCTCACAGCAAGAAAGCAGTAGGCCAGAAGTGTGACAGACATGGCTCCCGTTCTTCGAAGCCGGCAGCACTTCCCACCGTCTATTTGCAGCGCAGGCAGCAGCAGAAGCCAAATCGCCAAAAATTGCAGGTCAAAGTCAACCGGTGCATGCCCCAGCAGCACGACCAACAGCATACGCTGGCGCATGGATGCCGCCCGACTGAAAATTCCGTGTATACCTGCGGCAGCGCAAAGGCCAGCTGGGAGCCATCCCACGTCGATCAGCAGCTGCAGCAATTCATTGTGCACATAGGCCACGCTGTAAACACCGTGCTGGAAGCTTCCCTGCAAGGCATAATAGCCCATATAGCCTACGCCAAAGGGATGCTTCAAAATAACAGGAAGCAGGTCCTTTGCATACAGTATGCGTCCCAGCAAGGTACTGGAACCAGCCGCAGCCGGGTCGTAATGCTCACCCCCACTGAGGAAATATGTCAGCACGGCATACAGCCCTGCGGCTACTGTCAGGCAGCAGAATAAGAGAAGAGCACGCTTCCCGCTGCGACTCACTATGCCAATTGCCGCCAGTACTGCCACCAGGAGCAGCATAGCCCCGCGGCTGCCGCTTTCCAATACACCGAAAATCAGTAACGCGCAGAGGGTATATTCGCACCAGGAGCGATTCTGCTGTGTGCAGACCAGCACCAGTGCGGCAATCAGAAACACCGCGAAGGTATTCGGATATTCAAAAAAACCGGCCAGACGCTGATTCACCAGAACCATATCCTGCAGGCCGGGGATCTTTCCCATCAGAAAACTCAGCAATACCATTTCCCCCGCTCCCCAGGGAAGCAGTGCGTAAACGGAATCGCGTTCTCCCGGAGCAACTTGTAACAGGGCCAATACATACAAAAGCAACGGAAATGTGTGTACAAAGCCAAACGGAGCCATTCCCTTGTCTGCGGCCCAGGCCACGCTGCACGCATAGGCCAGCGGCAGCAGCAAAATCGCCACAGTTGATAAATTCCAGCGGAACGTGAGCTGACCGTTTCTTTTGAATGCAGACGCGATGTACCAAACCAGGTAAATACCTACCGGAACAGCGGCAAATGAATAAAAACCGCCGGAGGCAAAGGGAAGTACGAATCCCAGCCATGCCAGCGATTTTGCATCGTCCGGCACGGCGGCCTTCCGCCTATGCAGAATAAGCCACCCCAGAACACCGTTTACCAGGCAGATCGCCCCATACAGCAGGAGCTTGCGGGCAAGGGGGCCGAGCAATGTCTGAAACAGCATAATTTCCTCCGAAATCTGAAAATACAGAAAGGGAACACCCAGATCAGGGCTTTTGCACTGGGTGTTCCCTTTTCCGCTATCTTGGAAACCCAACGATTTCCTTACTGCGTTATGTTATACGGTGTGCTTTTTCTTGTTCAGCACCACTGCCCCGCCCATCGTTGCCAGGACGGCCATGGCGGCATAGAGGACTACGCCGGCATCTCCGGTTTTCGGAGTCGTGGGTTGATCGGGCTTGGCGGGTTGATCGGGCTCGCCGGTCGCGGGAATGGTCTCTGTGCGGGTCACACCGCAGATGGCGCAAGTGAAGGTTTTTTCGCCCGTCTCTGCTGCAGTGGCCTCCTTGGTGATCTTCCCCTCATCCCAATGGTGACCGGTGGCGGGGATCGTCACATCAGCAGCCTCTTTTTCACCGACCTCATCAGTGAAGTTCTTCTGGCAGCGAGCACAGCTCCAGTATTCCGTGTTGCCATCTTCGGTGCAGGTGGCAGCCTTGGCGGCATGGTGGGTCATGTCGTGGCCCAGAGCCTTGATAACCTGACCGTCAGCGATCTTTTTACCGCAGTCCAGGCACCAGGTATCGCCGCTGTAGCCGTCCTCGGTGCAGGTGGCAGTCTTCTGACCCCGCACCTCGGTGTTTCCGGCATGGTTGTCGGGGTCCACCGGCAGCGTCACATTCTGCACCTCACGGGTACCAGCTTCGTCAGCGAAGCTCTTCTGGCAGCGGGCGCAGGTCCAGTATTCGATGTTGCCCTCTGCAACGCAGGTGGCAGCCTTGGCGGCATGGTGGGTCATGTCGTGGCCCAGAGCCTTGATAACCTGACCGTCAGCGATCTTTTTACCGCAGTCCAGGCACCAGGTATCGCCGCTGTAGCCGTCCTCGGTGCAGGTGGCA
>ENA-UOJB01002660-UOJB01002660.1-human-gut-metagenome-genome-assembly--contig:-C48-NODE-2660-length-11331-cov-10.329372_pt1 | contig 11331 bp, 6 predicted proteins | sample MGYA00242338_ERZ723885 | MGnify/ENA metagenome assembly ERZ723885
TCCATGCTGCGCAGGGCCAGATAGTTGTGGTTGGGGTTCGCCTCGTTGATCATGCGGATGGCATCGGCCTGTGCCTTCTGGACGGTCAGCAGGGCTTCGGCTTCGCCCTCGGCCTCGCGGATGCGCTGCTGCTTCACGGCCTCGGCGCGCAGGATGGCGGACTCCTTTTCGCCCTCGGCGCGGGTGATGGCAGCCTGCTTTTCGCCCTCGGCCAGCAGGATGGAGGCGCGCTTTTCGCGGTCCGCCTTCATCTGTTTCTCCATGGCCTGGCGGATCTCCACCGGCGGCTCGATGTTTTTCAGCTCGACGCGGTTGACCTTGATGCCCCAGCGGTCCGTGGCTTCGTCAAGGCTGGCGGTGATCTTCGTGTTGATGAGGTCGCGGCTCGTCAGGGTCTCGTCCAGCGTCATCGAGCCGATGATGTCACGCAGCGTCGTGGCGGACAGGTTCTCGATGGCCTGGATCGGGCGGTTCACGCCGTAGGCGTACATCTTGGCGTCAAACACCTGAAAGAAAACGACGGTGTCGATCATCATCGTGACGTTGTCGCGGGTGATGACGGGCTGCGGCGGGAAGTCGGCGGCCTCCTCCTTCAGCGAGACCTTGCGGGAGATGCGCTCGACAAACGGCGTACGGATGTGCAGGCCCGCGCCCCAGGTATCCTTGTAGACGCCGAGCCACTCGGTGACATAGGCGTTGGACTGCGGCACAATAACGATGCAGCGCACCAAAACCACCAGAATAATGATGAGCAGGATGGCAAAGACTAACAGCATTTGGGGGTCCTCCTTTTTCCTTTGTGATTTAAACCGCAGCCGCGTCAGCGGTCACGGGAGCGACAATAAGGATCGCACCGTCCACGGCCACGACCTTGCAGCGGGTGCCCTGCGGGAGTGTGACCTCGGCGCGGGCCTGCCAGTCCAGGCCGTCCACGCGGACCCGGCCCGGAAGGCCGGGCTCAATGTCCACAAGCACAACGCCCTGCTTGCCGATGGTCAGCGGCGAGCCGTTCGTGACAGGGGCACGATGCGCACCGCGCCGACTGATGAGCCGGGGCAGCATCAGGCCGAGCGTAATGGCCGATACAACGGCAAAAACAAGCATCTGCCAGCCAAAGCCGACATCAAAAAAGCTGACCAGCATGGCCGCGGCAGCGCCCACCGCAAACCAGACCGAGACAAGCGCCGTTGTGGCGGCCTCGACCATGATGAACGCCACGACGGCAACCAGCCATAAAATCGTATCAAACCACATGGAAATCTCCTTTCAGGGACAGAAAGCGGCTTTGTGACCACTTTAACATTATGACGGTATTCTGTCAAGATTGCCGAAGAAATTTTACAAAACTGCAGGAAAAGTGCAAAGGATCGCACCCCCTTTTCGAGCGGCTTTGCAGGGAGGGGCCTTGCCCCCTCCGCGGGGCGTCGGGGACGCCGCCCCCTACAGCACCGACGCGCCCGGCAGGCGGGCGCTGCCGCGGATTTTCACGAAAAACATCGTTTTTCCGTAAATTATTGTAATTTCCAATCATACGGCTCTTTACCTTTTGAAAAAAAGTGGTATAACAGAAGCAAGTAAGTTGAACAAAGTATGCGCTGTAAACAGTGTACCACAAAACAGGAGGAGCGACAATGAAAAACTGTTTTGACCGCACACCCCACACGATGAAGGACTGGCTGCTGCTGGCGGCGGGCGCCGCGGCGGTGTTTGCCGCGGCAGACTGGCTACCGGGCGTGCTGCGCGGGGCCTGGGCGTTTCTCGGGCTGCTGGCACCGTTTGGCTGGGGGCTGCTGCTGGCCTATGTACTGGACATACCCACGCGCTTTTTTGCGCAAAAGCTCTTTGGCGGCAGGCGCGGCGGGGCGATGGCCGTCAGCTATGCGCTGTTTTTCGGTGCGCTGGCGCTGCTGGCGGCGCTCGTCGTCCCGCAGCTCGTGCAGAGCGTGACGACCTTTGCCGGGCGGCTCGGCGCGTATGAGGAGACCATCCGCGGCCTGCTGGTCTGGGTGCAAAATACGTTCGGTATCGATACGGCCACGGCGGAACAGCTTGTGCAGATGGTGGGCACGGCACTGCAAAATTGGTTCGGCGGTTTGTCCCACAGTGCGGCGCGTGCGGCGGCGGATTTCGTCTCCGGCGCAGCGGGGGCTGCGGGCAACGCCGTGGTGGCACTGGCCGCCAGCATCTACCTGCTCTCCGGCAAGGAGGCGCTGCTCCGCGCGGCCCGGGTGTGTCTGCATGCGGCGCTGCCGCCGCGTGCCGCGGGCAGTGTGCTGGAAATCTGCCGTCTTGCCAACAAAATTTTCAGCGGCTACATCGGCGGGCAGCTGGTGGACGCCCTGCTCGTGGGCGGGGAAACATTTGCGCTGATGTCGATCTTCGGGCTGGAATACGCGCCGCTGCTGGCCGTGCTGGTCGGCGTGACAAACATTGTCCCGGTGCTGGGGCCGTTCCTCGGTGCGGTGCCGGGGCTCATCATCCTGCTGCTGGAATTGCCCTGGAAGGCGGCAGAATTTGCCATCATTATTTTTGTGGTCCAGCAGGTGGACGGCAACTTTATTGCGCCGCGCATTCTGGGCGGGGCCACCGGCCTGCCGGGGCTGGGCGTGCTGTTGGCCATCGTGGTGGGCGGGGCGTGGTTCGGCATCCCGGGCATGGTGCTGGGCGTGCCGACGCTGGCCGTGCTGGCGGCGCTGCTCAAACAGGCTGTCGGGGCAGGGCTGACGGCCCGCGGCCTGGATGAAAACGGTGAGCCGCGCCGGAATTTACCAGGCGGGCCGCAAGAAAATTAACAAGTTATTCCTTGCAATACAGGCGTGCATAGCGTACAATACTCTTGTAAAATGATGTAAAAGGAGCGGAGCATTTGAAAGAGGAACATATCTGGACCAAAAAGCCGGAGACGATGCTGGACTGGTTCTGCGTGGTCGGGGCCTGTATTGCGCTGTATCTGACTTTGAACAATCTGGGGTACTTTCTGGGGAAAATCGGTGTGTTTATCGGCATCGTGTCGCCGTTTGCGGGCGGCATAGTCATTGCCTATGTGCTTGACCCGATGGTCAAGTTCTTCTACACAAAGCTGTTTAAAGAAAAGAAAAAGACGCGCGGGTTCGCGATTCTTCTGGCGTATCTGGTGGCAATTCTGCTGCTTGTGCTGCTGGCATGGCTGGTCATCCCGCAGATCGTGGACAGCATCGCCATGCTGTTTACGAACTTCCCAAGCTACATACACAGCGTACAGGATATGCTGGGCATGATTCAGGAGCGCTTCGGCGTTGACCTGTCGTCGGCCACAAAAGTGCTGGACGATTCCGAGGCGATGGTCAAGGAAATCTACAGCATGGCCAGCGCCGCCATGCCGCAGATCGTGGCCAGCATCGGCAGCGTGGCATCGAACTTTGTGGCGACCTTCACCTCGATTGCGGCCAGTATCTATATGCTGGCGGACAAGGAGCATCTGCTCCATCAGCTGCGCACGCTGGCGCATGCCTTCCTGCCGGAAAAGGCTGCGGAAAACACGCTGCGCATCTGCCATTATGCCAACGTGAATTTCACGGGCTTCTTTGTGGGCAAGATCATTGACTCGGCTATCATCGGCGTTATCACGTTTGTGGCAATGGCGATCCTGCGGCTCGATTTTGCACTGCTCATCAGTGTGTTTATCGGCATCACGAATATTATCCCGGTATTTGGCCCCTTCATCGGCGCGATCCCCAGCATCTTCATTCTGTTGTTGGTTGACCCGATCCAGGCGGTCATCTTCGGCGTGCTGATTCTGGTCATCCAGCAGGTGGACGGCAACTTCATCGGCCCGAAGATCCTGGGCTCGTCCATCGGCATCTCTGCCTTGTGGATCCTGTTTTCCATCGTGGTCGGCGGCGACCTGTTCGGTCTTGTGGGCATGGTCGTCGGCGTGCCGCTCTTTGCGACCTTCTACGGCCTGGCGCGGGAATTTGTGCACTATATGCTGGACAAGCGCGGGCTGGACAGCGAGGGAAACCACGTTGGTGAAGTGGTGGAGGATGAGGAGAACGTGTTTGAGTGATGCAAGGGGGGAACGGGCGGTGTAATTCACGCCCGGCAAAGCCCCTCCGGCCATCGCTGGCGCTCGGCCACCTCCCCTGTGAGGGGAGGCTTTTGACGCGGGCGAAGCCGGCCTGAAGGGCTCTGCCCGTTTACGGCTGCCCGGCACTTGACCCCCTCTGTCCTTTCTTTATAAAGAAAGGACCAAAGAAATTTCAGCGTCTTACCCCAAAAGCAAAGCACCTGTTTACTGCTTTTTACCGCAGCAAACAGGTGCTTATTTTTTATGGCTTTGTCTGTGGCTGATTCTGTGCGCCCGGCAGCAGGGTCACCACATCCCGCAGCAGTACCAGCGGGCTTTCGCCCTTCTGCACGCGCAGGCTGAAATAAGGTCGGCCCAGTGCATTGTACAGCACCCGATGCGGGAACTTTTCCATGACCTCGCCCAGTTGCTTTGGCCCGACGATGTCACTATACAAAATCAGCTGGTCGCCGCGCTGGACGATCTCCGCAATGCCGACGCGGGCTGCGGTCACGCGCACGAGGGAGACGTCCACCAGCCCCTGCACGCTCTTGGGCGGGCTGCCGTAGCGGTCGATCAGCTCGTCGAGCACGTCCTCGGCGTCGCTCGTCGTCTCGATGGCCGCAATGCGCTTGTATGCCTCGATGCGCCCGGCAGCGTCCGGAATATATTCCTCCGGCAGGAATGCGTCCACGGTGATGTCCACCAGGCAGTCGCTCTTGTCGGGGGCGGGGGCCTCGCCGCGGGCCGCGGCAATGGCCTGACCCAGCATCTTCACGTACAAATCGTAGCCGACGGCCTCCATGTGGCCGTGCTGGCTGTGGCCCAAAAGACTGCCCGCACCGCGGATCTGCAAGTCGCGCATCGCAATGCGGAAGCCCGACCCGAACGACGTGAACTCCCGGATGGCCGAAAGCCGCTTGGCCGCGATCTCGGTCAGCACCTTATCGCGTGTGAAGGTGAAATACGCATACGCCTTGCGGGAGCTGCGTCCCACGCGCCCGCGGATCTGGTACAGCTGGCTCAATCCCATGCAGTCCGCATTTTCAATGATCAGCGTGTTGCAGTTGCGCACGTCCACGCCGGTCTCAATTAAGGTGGTGCAGACAAGGATGTCGATCTCGTTGTCCAACAATTGCTGCCACACCGACGAAATTTGCTCCTCGGTCATCTTGCCGTGGGCAATGCCGATACGCGCCCCGGGCACGAGCTTGCCCACCCGCGCGGCGCATTCCTCAATGTTGTCCACGCGGTTGTGCAGGTAGTATACCTGCCCGCCGCGGGCCAGCTCCTTGCGGATGGCCTCGGACACGATGCCCTCGTCGTACTCGAGCACATAGGTTTCAATCGGCTGGCGCTCAAACGGCGGCTGCTCAATTGTGCTCATATCGCGGATGCCCGACAGCGCCATGTTCAGCGTGCGGGGGATCGGCGTGGCCGACAGCGTCAGCATATCGACGCCGATGAAGCTCTCTTTGAGCTTTTCCTTGTGCTTGACGCCGAACCGCTGCTCCTCGTCGATGATGACAAGGCCAAGGTCCTTGAATTTCACATCGCCGGACAGCAGCCGGTGCGTGCCGACTACAATGTCCACGGTGCCGTCCTTCAGTCCGCGCAGCGTCTCCTTCTGCTCCTTGGCGGTGCGGTAGCGGGACAAAAGCCCGATGCGGATGGGGAAGGACTCCATGCGGGTCAGCGCGGTGTTGAAGTGCTGCCACGCCAGAATCGTCGTGGGGGCCAGGATCGCGCACTGCTTGCCGCCCATCACGCATTTGAACGCGGCGCGCAGTGCGACCTCGGTCTTGCCGACGCCGACGTCGCCGCAGAGCAGCCGGTCCATCGGCCACGGCTCCTCCATATCGTGCTTGATGTCCGCCGCGCAGGTCAGCTGGTCGGGCGTTTCCTCATAGGCAAAGCGCTGTTCAAAATCACCCTGCCAGGTGTCGTCGGCGGGGAAGGCGTAGCCGTGCGCCTGCTTGCGGCGGGCGTACAGCTCGATCAGCTCCTTCGCCATCTGCTCCGTCGCAGCCTTGACCTTCTTGCGGGTCTTGGCCCAATCGCTGCCGCCCAGGCGGCTCAGCTTCACGTTGTCGCTGTCGCCCGGCGCAGTGTAGCGGGACAAAAGGTCCAGCTGGGTGACGGGCACGTACAGCACGTCCTTTTTGTCGTACTCGATGCGCAGATAGTCCTTTGTGACGCCCTGCACGGCCATCCGCTGGATGCCCGCGTACCGCCCGATGCCGTGGTTCTGGTGGACGACCAGATCACCCACCGAGATTTCGCTCAGGCTGTTCAGCGCGTCCTTATTGCGCTTTTTCTTCTTCTGTGCGCCGCTCACGCCGAAGGCGCGGGCCGTAAACACGGCGTATTTCGCAAACGGCAGGCTGCACCCGGCGGAAAGCTGCCCCGGCAGGATCTGCACCAACCCGGCGCTCGGCTCCGCCGCCGCGTCCGTCGTGACGTTCAGCCCTTTGGTGCGCAGGTCGGCGGCCAGACCTGCCGCCGCACGGGGCGTGCCGGCCATGACCGTGACCGCCGTGCCGCCGCTGCAAAGCGGTTGGATATCCTCCAGCAGCGCCGCGACCTCGCCGCCCCAGGCGGGCAGCGTGTGGGCGGGTGCGTTGACGATGGTTTTCAGCGGCACATCGGGCATGCTGCGGGCAAAGTTCTCGGCACAGAGCGTGCGGCGCGCGGCGCACTGCGCCCAGAGCCAGCCGCTCTCGGCGTAGAGCTTATCCAGCCCTGCCGCCAGCACGCCGTCCTCCAGCAGGGCGGAAAGCTCCTCGTCCCGGCGGAACGCAGTGGCGCGCTCGGCCTCCCGCAGGGAGGCCGGCTCCTCCAGGATCAGCAGCGGATCGTCAAAGTAGTCTAAAATCGTCGCGGGCTCGGGATAGCGCAGCGTGAGATATTTGTCCATGTTGACGGGCATCACGCCGCCGTCCAGCTGTGCCAGGTCCGCAGCGGTGCAGGTCTCTAAGGCGGTGCGCCGCCTGCCGCGGGCCTTTTTGATATAGGAGCGGATCTTCTCCGCTGCGTCGGCGGGCTGACCGAACAGTATCTCCCGCGCGGGGGAGACGTAGATTTTTTCAATCGGCTCGTCGCGGCGCTGGGTCGCCAGATCGAAGGTGTGCATCGTGTCGATCTCGTCGCCCCAGAACTCCATGCGGGCGGGCTGCTTCATGTCGGGCGCGTAGATGTCCGCAATGTCGCCGCGGATCGAAAACTGACCCGGGCCGTCCACCTGGTCGCGCCGCGTATAGCCTGCGCCGTACAAAAGCGCGGTCAGCTCGGAGCGGGGCAGTGTGTCGCCGGGGCGCAGGCTGCGGGTGTTCGCGCAGAAATCCGCCCGCGGCGTCGTGTATTGGGTCAGGCCCTCGTCAGGCACGCAGACGGCCTGCAGCCGCCCGCCGACGAGGTCGCCCAGCACGGCCAGACGGCGGTATTCGTACTCACGGCCCGTGCCCTCGATGGGGCGCAGCACATAGTCGCGGGCAGGGAACACTGCCGCCGCCACGCCCAGCGCGTTCAGGTCGCCCGCAAACCGGGTCGCCTCGGCCTCGCCGGGCGTCACGATGCAGAGCGGCTTGTCGAGGGCCTTCGCCAGCGCGGCATAGACCATCGCCCGGCCCGACCCCGGTATGCCAAATAAGGCGCAAGCCCCCGGACCCCCGAGCGCCTGCGCCAGTCTTGCGTATTCGTCTGTTTTGGTGAAAAGTGCGTTGAACATAAAAGAACCCATTGTATAAAGCAAACGTAGGGCGGGGTGACCTCACCCCGCCGCGGCGGCCTGAGGTCAGGCCGCCCCAACACAGACCGAAAATTGGCTTCTTGCTTATCAGCCGTTCAAGAACTCCGTCTTGAGCCAGCCGTAGGTGCCGTTGTAGTTCACAACAACCCAGCTGCCGTCCTCATTGGTGCCCAGTGCGGTCACGCCGGTGGAGGCGGGCACCTGACCGATCTTGTCATAGTCGGTGCCGGGGCCGCCGCGCATGTTCAGGTTGTTGCCGTCGGTCACGGTGTAGGTCGGCTGCTCACCCTCATTATAATAGGTGGTGGGCTGCACGCTCAGGCCCTCGTACTCGGGCACGGGCGTGGGCTCCGGCGTCGGCTCGGGGGTGGCCTCGGGCTCGGCGGGCACCTCCTCGGCAGAGGCGCTCTCTGCGGTAAAGCTGTCGGCGGTGGGATCGTCAACGCCCTCCGCGGGGGCACTGCTGCTGATGATATCGCCGGAGGCGGGCTCGCTGCCGCCGGTTTTGCCGTCAAAGGTGCCGCTCAGCAGCAGGACACTGAAAATGATGCAGGCGACGAGCGCTACAGCGCAGAGCACCAGACGGGTCATTGCTTTTTTACGGATTTCACTCATGATTCACGTCCCCTTAGTGGTTGAACTTGTTCTGGGCGTACTGCAGATTGTCGTCCATCAGCAGCTTGCAGGCTTCCTCAATGTCCGGGTAGCGGTCCGTCATGGCCTTGCGGTCTGCGGCAGGCAGCTTGCCCAGCACCCAGGCGGCCAGGTCGTACTGCGGGTTCGGTTTAGCGCCGATGCCGATGCGGATACGGCTGAAATGGTCGGTGCCCAGGCTGGCAATGATGCTTTTCAGCCCGTTGTGCCCGCCGGCAGAGCCGTGGGGCCGGATGCGCAGATGCCCCGGCTCCTGGGTGATGTCATCGCACAGCACAATGATGTGGTCTGCCGGGATCTTGTAAAAGTTGGCGGCGGGGGCAATGCTCTGGCCGCTCAGGTTCATGTAGGTCAGCGGCTTGAGCAGCACGACCTTGTGGCCGTTCACCTGTGCCGTGCCGTACAGGCCCTGCCATTTGGCTTTGGCAATGTCGCACTGCCACTGCGCGGCCAGATAGTCCAGCGCCTCAAAACCGGCGTTGTGGCGGGTGCCGTCATATTTCGGTTCGGGGTTGCCCAGTCCGGCAATCAGCCAGTCCGCCCCGGAGGTCATTTCGAACATAGATATATCCTTTGAAAAATCGTGAAGTACCGTAGGGGCCGGGCATGCCCGGCCCGGCAGCGTAAGATAAGCGGCTGCTTATGGGAAGGCCGCGGGGCGTCGAGGACGCCGCCCCCTGCAACGCTTTACTTCCCTTTCTTCTCCGCTTCCAGCTTCTGCTTCTTGGCGATATACTTCTCCAGCTTGCGCTCGCCCCAGCCGTCGATCTCGGCCTGCTTGGCGCGCTCGATGCCCAGCGCACCGGCGGGCACATCATGGCCGATGGTGGAGCCGGCAGCCGTGAACGCATGGTCGCCGATGGTGACGGGTGCGACCAGGTTCGTGTTGCAGCCGATGAACGCATAGTCGCCGATGGTCGTGTGGAACTTGCCCTCGCCGTCGTAGTTGCAGGTGACGGTGCCGCAGCCGAAGTTGCAGTACTTGCCCACCGTGGCATCGCCGATGTAGGTCAGGTGGCTGACCGTGTTGCCCTCGGCAAAGTCGGCGTTCTTCGTTTCGACATAAGCGCCCAGATGGCAGCCCTCGGCGGTTTTGGTGCCGACGCGCACATGGGTGAAGGGACCGATCTTGTTGTTGGGGCCGATGTGGCTCCCATAACACTGGCTGGCATTGATCGTGGACCCGGCGTCAACGACGGTATCCTCCAGCAGGGTGTTGGGGCCGATGACGCAGTCCGGGCCGATGACCGTCTGGCCGCGCAGGATGCAGCCCGGCAGGATGGTCGCACCGGGGGCAATGACGACCTCCGGCTCAATGCAGACGTTATCACTGATAAAATTCACGCCGTTATCCAGATGGCGCTCAAACGTGGCGGCATAGCGCTGCTGTGCCAGCTCGAAATTCTCTCTTGCGGTAGACATATAGCGGTTCTTCCTTTATACACTCATTTATACACTCATTTCGTGCCCGCGGCGCACGGGGGCTGCCGACGGACCTTATACCTATATATTGTATAACATGCGGCGCATTTTAGCAAGCCGAAAAACGCCGTTCGCCGCAAAAATTTACCGCGGCACTCAAAAAGAAAAAAGTGACAGTTCAAAAAATATTTCGAACTTCCCACCCATTATAAAATACACGATTTTTGTGCAAATTGCAATACCTGAACCAAAAAAGTTTGGCAACTTTTCAGCGAAACTATTGAGCATTTTTTTAACAATCTACTGGAAATCTGTCTTTCGGTCTGTTATAATGGACTATGCAAACATGATTTATGTGATGCAAACACGTCACCAATTTGGGAGGTAACTATGAGCAAGAAATTCTTGTATCTGTTCAAAGAGGGCCATGACGCCTTCGGCGGCGACCAGACCACCATGAAGAACACTCTGGGTGGTAAGGGTGCCGGCCTGGCCGAGATGACCCACGCCGGCATGCCGGTTCCGCAGGGCTTCACCATCACCACCGAGGCCTGCACCCAGTACTATGCTGACAACCGCGAGATCAACGATGAGATCAAGGCAGACATCTTCAAATACATGGGCATCCTCGAGGAGCAGACCGGTAAGACCTTCGGCTCCATCGAGAACCCCCTGCTGGTTTCCGTCCGTTCCGGCGCACGTCAGTCCATGCCCGGCATGATGGACACCATCCTGAACCTCGGCCTGAACGATCAGGCTGTTGAGGGTCTGGCCAAAAAGACCAACAACCCCCGTTTTGCCTACGACTGCTACCGCCGCTTCATCCAGATGTACTCTGACGTCGTCATGGAGCTGGGCAAGAGCTTCTTCGAGGAGCGCATCGACGCTATGAAGGAGCGCAAGGGCGTCAAGCAGGACGTTGAGCTGGACGCCAACGACCTGAAGGAGCTCGTCAAGGAGTTCAAGCAGATCTACCTTGAGAAGCAGGGCGAGGAGTTCCCGCAGGACCCCAAGGAGCAGCTGATCGGTGCCGTCAAGGCCGTTTTCCGTTCCTGGGATAACCCCCGCGCCAACGTGTATCGTAAGATGAACGAGATCCCCTACGAGTGGGGCACTGCCGTCAACGTGCAGCAGATGGCCTTCGGTAACTCCGGTATGCGTTCCGGCACCGGCGTTGCCTTCACCCGTAACCCCGCCACCGGCGAGAAGAAGCTGATGGGCGAGTACCTGATCAACGCTCAGGGCGAGGACGTCGTCGCCGGTATCCGTACTCCTTCTCCCATCAGCAAGCTGCATGAGGAGATGCCCGAGGTCTACGATCAGTTCGTTGAGATCGCAACCCGCCTCGAGAACTACTACAAGGATATGCAGGACATGGAGTTCACCATCGAGGATGGCAAGCTCTTCATGCTGCAGACCCGTAACGGCAAGCGCACCGCACAGGCTGCTCTGCAGATCGCCT
>ENA-UOJB01002661-UOJB01002661.1-human-gut-metagenome-genome-assembly--contig:-C48-NODE-2661-length-11331-cov-3.799574_pt1 | contig 11331 bp, 13 predicted proteins | sample MGYA00242338_ERZ723885 | MGnify/ENA metagenome assembly ERZ723885
CCAGTCTGATGATCGCGGGCGGCACGGATGTGGCCACGGTAGCGGGCATCCTCGGCCACAGCCAGCCCTCCACCACGCTGGACATTTACACCCACGCCTTCGACAAGAACAAAAAGGCCGCCAGCGCGTGCTTGCAGGGAATGTTGGAGATTTGAATCACACTTCCGCACACATAGGTCGTCAGGATTAGCAGATGAAGATATTTCTGGTTCCTTTTGGAACTATATCTTCCTTCAATATGGTTTCAAGTCAGAAAATTCCGAGGCTGCAGCCAATAGATTGTACAATTATTTCAGAGGTGCAATCAAAGTTACATTGGCACACTACAAACGTTTTTTCGCGCCTGAAGGGACTCAGCAATATTACACCTCTCTGCTGCTCCACGCTCTGGCACCAAAGCAAAGCATAGAATCTCTCTACTCCATTCTATTTGATTTTTATGTGAAAAACTTAGATTTCCAATATGTAACGGGCTATGGAGATCGTAAATACTGAACTGATTTACACAGTATAAGCGCAACGGCGGCAGGGAGAAACCCCTGCCGCCGTTTTTTTCTGTGCCATCTAAGTGAGCAGACCATTTTTACTTCCGCAGAGCAAAACGGTAAAATCTTGTTAGGACACCCTAAGACCCGTTAGCGCGTTATAGCTACACAGGTTAGTTTCCATAGTAGACAGCAATAGGATGGATTACGCACAGGTTCCTTTCTTTTGTTGGTAGAAGTTGTCGTAAAACTTCATTTACGCTAAATTGTAGTGTAGCAAATATGTTCTGCGAATCATTGGGATCGGTATCTTCGCCGATAATATTTGTAATCATCCCAACGCAAGTGATTTCACCACCATATTTGAATCCTAAGTTCTGTGCATCAATACGGAAATAACGATCATCCAAAGGGATAAGGTACCCATCCGAAGAAATCAGCATTCGGTTATAAGGAATAATCTGGCGAACCATATCGATTATCTCTTTGATTCCATCATACTGTTTCCCGCTGGCAGCAACTGCTTCTTTAATCTTGGCTCGGATTGCGTTGCTATTTGATCTTTGTTGTGAACGATTAAGACTTTCTGTTGCAACGGATGCGGTGGTTTCAATTTTCTCTTTCTCTGTTTTCTTTAAATACTCAATCAGACCGCCTTTTGAAAAAATTCTCTCCAGATAATCAAAATCAACGACATCGAAAACTCTTGTCAGCTCAACATATGCACCATAATCATCTTGATCCTGCCCATTAGAAGTCAAACATACAGGGGTAATACTATCATACGCAATGTCGAATGCTGCATCGTGAAGTGTTTTGGTTATAATCTCTCGAGATGCCGAATGTACTTCCTTTTCCGTGCCAATGCCTCCTCGGATATCAAGTTTAAGCTCTGCATTAAAAACTTTTAATAGCTTTCCCCCAGCGTCACCTTCGAGATTGCCGGAGATTGACTTGTTTGTGGATTTCTGCTCGCCATTCTCTTCTTCAGTAGAGAAGCCTGTGATAATGCCTTTTTCACTTTGTGCAATAATTGAGTTAACGATATCTGTATCCAAGTAAAGAAACTGTTTCATAGAAGACACTTCCTTTCTATGTAAGCCTTATTTTACGACAGCTTTAGTTGCCTTAATCTTACGATTGCTATATGCCACAACATCTTTGATAACCAGCTTATGAATAGCAGAAATGATTATCGCCATTTTATCATAATCAGGGTTGCCCGCTTCATTCACCGGCAGAGATATGTAAAGTGCATCTGCATCCTTTGCATAGAAATTATGGCCGTAATCGAATTGCCCATTATGGGAAGATTTGTGAATTGCTGTTGTAACAAATATCGATGCGTATTTCGGCAAATTCTCCGTATGTACGACTGCGATATGATCATCACCGCCATAAATATAATTTCTATATTTCGCAGAGCCGAACATATCGATTGTGGTTGTATTCTTCTCGAACACCTCGACCTCGTTGCTGATATATGCAGAAATGCCTTCTGATGCTTCGCCGGCAGTGACAAACGGAAGCGTACCTGCAATGCGGTCATCGCCTTTCAAACGCTTTCCCCGTGTCGATTTGCCAAAGAGCTTCTCAAGATTATAGGTATCCCATTTAAGCGATTGGTAGTTTTTGTGGGTTTTTTATACATCACTGTATATTTCTTAATTACCCAGGCCGTTTAGTTTAAATAACGGGCACAACTCCGCCACACGCTCCGCTTCCAGCTCCGCTATAAAGGACTCCATAAAATCAAAGTCGATATAACCATTATTTTTTATAGGAAGTGAAACCATTTGCTTTTTTAATGTTTCGACGTTGAATCTTGAACTCCCCCAAGCGAAAGAGCAAAATGCTTTTCTCATAGTCGAAAGGAAGAATTGAGCGTTATTCTTGCCAAATTTAGCATACTTCGGCCTTAGTATTTTTATTTTATCTCCCGTAAAATATGGTTTCTCTTGATAAAACATTGTAGCAGTATCTTGCCCAAAAGATATTGTATTTCCTGGATTAAGATATTTAATGGGCTCATCAATGTTACCCTTTCTCCCGTTTTCTGTACTTTGGCGAACTATATATGGATGTCCCCTATTTTCGATAATTGCTACTTTGTTTGCATCAAAACATTTCTTATAAGATACAACTTCGAACAAGTCTCCAAGTTTAAATTCGCCCCACTTAACAGTCCCCAGCTTTTCGTTAAGTGAGGCATTCATTTTCCCAGGCGGTCATCCTCCGTGGATTGATTTTTCAGCAAATTTGATACTTCCCACGCCAGATAATCGCTTACGGTTTTCTTGAAATCATCCAGTGTCGGTTTTGTGTCGATTGGAGCCGTCTGATTCCAGTCTGCGCCGTTATTGGGATCAATTTTACCTTCGTAGTATTCCTTTTCGGTAAAAATATTCAGCTTAGATTTGCCGAAGCGCACCAGATCCACTATCTCGGCATATCGCTCCTTTGCGTGATCGGTATCCCGCAGGTTACAGCTTGCCTTTTTGCGATTTGTTCGCGTATACCCGTCAACGGAAAAGTCGATGAACTTTACAGTGTCGTCTTTCTGGTGCGCTTCACCGACTCGGAAAACATATACATTGGTCTGGACACTTGACTTGCCGATGAACAGGTCGATCGGCATTTTGATACTGGCAAGCAGAGTGCTGTGCTGCAAAACTCTCTTATTATATTCTGTTGCCTTGCCACTGCCTGCGGAGTTTTGAATGATAATTGCGGCGTATCCTTTGCTCATCATCGAGAGGGCTTTTTCAACGAAAACCATTCCATTGCCGGGGGCTGAATAAGGCGGGTTCAGAATAAAGGCATCAGCAGGGAAATCGATAGTTTTCTCCACTTCATGCCCCTCTGCATCCACTCTCTTGATTTTATAAGTACCGTCATACTCTTTTAAAGAGTCTTTGTTCAAAATATGTGAACTCCCGTCACCCATCAAAATCATATTGAGGATGGCAAGCATATAAACTTCCGAAAGGATTTCAAGACCGAGAAGCTGATTCGCCTTGATTTGAGCAGATTTCAAGGCAAATTCATCGGGAGACTTGATCTGCTCTTTGGCATCTATCAGCATTTCGTTCATAGCGGCGACAAGAAGACCCGCAGAGCCGGTCGCAAAGTCCCACACATAGGAATCCTTATTTACCCTTGCAAGACGTGCCAAAAGGGTGGCTACATAAGAGGGGGTCAGAACAACATCGTTGAGTTTATCCTGAGAAAAGCCGAGCCAGCTATACATTTCATTGAATAGCTTACCGGTAAAATCGGTACTTAACCCGATTTTATAGTAAATGCCCAGATCGTCAATGATTTTTGTAAAGACCCGTTTAAGCTGGCTTTCTCCGTCTTCAACCTTGTTGATATTATCGGTTGTCAGCGTGTTCTGTAAGGTACGAACAATCAGATCACGTTTTTCCTGCGGCAAATTCTTTTCGCCCAAGAACGCTTTGATTTTCCGAAGGATAATATCGCCATCACGGTTGCCTTCCTCGGTCGAGGATTTCAGTTCTGATTTCTCAAGTGCAGCAACCTTCCCGGGAACGCCGAGCGTTGCAATAATGGAAGCCGCCACAAGGTAAACACGGTCGCGCTCACTTAACCCTTTTTCGTTGTTGTAGATGTCATTGTTCAGCTTTACAAGGCTGGCGTTGATTTCCTGCTCACGGTGTTCCCTGAGCTTTTCGATTTCTTCCTGCGAAAGCTGAAGCTGTTTCACTTTCTCGATGAAAGCATCGAAATTACTCTTTTTCAAGAAAGATAAGTCAGTGAAATCATCGACCTTTTGACCGACACCGAAATTACTTTTGGAAACATAGTAAACGCCGATCTCATATTCCAGTTTTCCGGCATCATTTTTGTAGCCGGTCATTCCGATGGCAATAATATCAGTATAGCTCGTATAATGCAGAAGTGCGTTTGCATAATGAACGGCACCATTTACGGCATACGAATTGATATTCCTGAAGTCGGGCTGATTCTTTGCGGTTTTGTTTGCTACTTTGCCATCCGCGTCAAGCTTAACGAGCTTATCCTTATAGCCCTTATATTCAATCAAAATCGGATAATTGACCAAATTCTTGTCCTGCAAAAGGAGCTTTGCATCGGGACGATTTCCGCCGACACCACCATTTTTAGAATAGTAGTCATTAAGCGCCTGGTCTATTTCTGTATTTAGCGATTCCTGCTCTAGTTTATAATCACGCTTATACGATTTCAGCCAGCCGTTTGCAAGATCGGCAATATTCGGCTCGACAGATTGAATTTTAGCCATTGTTATTTCCTCCCTGTGTCCAGCTCCCGTTATAAGCGGACCAAGATTCTGTGTATTTTTTGCCAGCAACCGCTGCCTTGTACGGATCTACCAAGAACGCTTTTATCGTGCTCAGTACCGTGTTATAATCGTCGGTCTTTGTATCAATTTTTCGGCAGAAGGCTTTCCACTTTTTCTGCATTGCATCGTCGCTGCCAAAGGCCATGACCTGCTCAAACTGCTCCACGGTGAAGAGGTGTTCCCTATTTTCAAAAGTCTTTTGCAATGCCTCTGTCAATGTTGCTCCGTCAAAATCAAACTTGTTTGCAAGATAATAGAGATCGTAATAATCCTTCATCCGGCTGGAGAACTCCATCAGGCTGAGGATCGCATCCAGCTTTTCGGCAACAGTCGTTTCCAGCGAATAGGTATTGACCGTCGGCGCCTCAAAACCGTCAAGCTGCGTTGGTATCTTCCGCTTTTCCTGTCTCGGCACGATGATATCCCCCACACCGAAATCAATGCCAAAAGGAGTTTTTGTGTTCTTTATCCTTGCTACGAGGGAAGCGCCAATACCGGCGTACTTCTTTGCCACAGCAATGGGAGCCACAGTTTTGATTTCAAATGTGATAAAATCGTTGCCTGTTTCGGTTGCAATAATCTCCTCCAATATCGCCTGAAGCTGTTCCGGTGTATTGGGCATCTTTCTGAGCAGAAAATCCACATCAGCCGTAACACGGCTATCGAAATCCGTGAGGGAATAGAGAAACAGTCCGCCTTTGAGAACCAGGTTTTCCGCATATTTTGACTTTTCCAGTCGGCGCAGGAACTCTTCCTGGCAGAAAAGCTGTAAGCAGAGCTGATAGCTTCTGCCGCTTTTTGCGGCTTTGTTTTTGAGCCGTGCAAGCACGGATGCAGCCACGTCAGCCATTCAGCAGCACCTCCATCACACTCATCATTTTCTTATAAACACCCATTTCCTTTGCGTATTTGGAAAGGTTGGCAAGGTTTTTCTTTTCATCCGCCACATAAGCATTGACGGCTTTGTTGAATATCTCGTTATCCAGCTTCGTGCGGTACTTGAAGCAGTCGCAGACGGTGCGTTCACGGTCATAGACTGGAAGTGTTATGCCATTGAAGGTGCCAGTTGTTTCCCCCAGGTGATACATCGGATTCTGCACATAATACGCTTTCACCGGCACTTCCGTCTGAATCGCCTTCACCGTTCTGGAATAAGAGCGTGGGACGGCAATCGACCATTCTCTGGGCGCAAAGTCGCTATAGCCGTAGTAGAACAGAGCTGATTCAACGCAGATGACCCCGTGCGTCATCAGTTCCGAAAGGATAAGCTCCTCTTTGGGCTCGTCCCCGACAGCCAGCTTGTAATACCCTTTTTTCACACGCTCGAGATAGCCCTGCTTACAAAGCGCATATACATCTTGGTCTTTGAGTCCGGCAGAAATAAAATCCGATTTCTTTGCAATTTCTCCGATGGCATCAAAAACTTCGTTAACGATATCGTACTTGCTCAACCTGTCACCAACTTTCTGCACGCAATATTTGCATTATGCGTGTTTATATTATAATGCCCAGGCCCTCAAAAATCAATATGTTTTGCACGCTTTTTAAAAATTTTGCGTGTAAATTTTGAAAAGTGGTATTGCAATTCAAAGAGCACAGCGCTATAATATCCATACAGATTGGATCTACACCAACCTATCTGCCTGACAACACAATGACAACAGGAATTATGATACACCGTAATTCTTGGATAATCTAAGCAATCCCGATAATCGGAGCTAAACGGTCTATACAAAACTGTTTAGGTCATGGTTTCAGGGAGCGAATAAAATATTTTCCCCCTGCTATAGCAGGGGGTAAATATTATGGTACGCCCGACTGGATTCGAACCAGCGGCCTTTAGAGTCGGAGTCTAACGCTCTATCCATCTGAGCTACGGGCGCATATTCTGTTTTATCAACTTACAGCTTCACTACTATACCACCTTCCCGGCGCAAAGTAAAGAAAATTTTTCGCTTCACTTTGTTAAAAAAGTTGACAACTTCGCATACTTGTTGTAAAATAGCCACAATACATCGAGCGCTGTGCGCCGCATTCCACACAAAAGAAGGTTTTTCTATGAAGAAGCAAAAAATCTCCGATGCTGTCATTCATCGTCTTCCCCGGTACTATCGGTATCTGGACGATCTGTACAACAAAGGCGTGGTGCGTATCAGCTCCAACTCTCTGGGCGCCAAGATGGACATCACCGCCTCCCAGATCCGGCAGGACCTGAGCTGCTTTGGTGAGTTCGGCCAGCAGGGTTACGGCTACAATGTAGCCGAGCTGCGTGCGGAGATCGGCCACATCCTGGGTATAGACAGCGGCCACCGCATCATTGTGATCGGTGTGGGCCATCTGGGTCACGCCCTGCTGCAGAATTTTGATTTTGATAAGGTCGGTTTCCGGATCGACTCCGCTTTTGATGTCTCCCCCGCGCTGATCGGCACGGAGATCCGCGGTGTCTCGGTCCACTCGATGGATGAGCTGGAGGAATATGTCGCCAACTATCACCCCAACGTGGCGGTCCTGACCGTCCCGCAGAATGTAGCCCAGCCGCTGGCGGACCGTTTGATCGGTCTGGGTGTGCGCGGCTTCTGGAATTTTACCAATGTGGAGCTCTCCACCAAGGAGGACGGCGTTTTCTTCGAGGACATCCACTTTGTGGACACCCTGCTGACGCTCAGCTATCGCATCTCGCAGCTCTGAGGCGCACACTTTACCGCAGCCGGCATACTATGAGAATGAGACCGATGTGGCGGTCAAATTTTCATAGGAGGTTACGGTATGTGTAATCAGAATTCCTGCTTTGGCGGCAGCAGCTGCTGCTGGATCATCATCGCCATCATCCTGCTGTTCCTGTTCTGCGGCAACGGCTGCGGCAATGGCTGCGGCTGCGGCGGCAATAACGGCGGCTGCGGGTGCAGCTGCTGAGGATCTACCGCGCATTACGCGTCCCCGCCGCAAGGCGGGGACGTCTTTTTTCGCAGGCCGCTCTGCGATACAACCACACATCGATAAAAACAATGCGGACAAGCACCGCTTTTGACCGAGAGGAGGCCCGATCATGGATATTTCCCCCCTGCGCGGCTACTACGCGGCGCATACGCCCACGCTGATGGGCGAGAGAGGCGGCTCCGCCGTGCTGGTCCCCCTGGTCCGTCAGGACGGCGAATACTGCCTGCTGTACGAGATACGCTCCGCCAGCGTCCGGCAGCCGGGCGAGGTGTGCTTCCCCGGCGGCAAGCGCGAGGCGGGGGAAACGGCCATCCAGTGCGCCCTGCGGGAGACCTGGGAGGAGCTTGGCATCCCGGAAAGCGCCGTGACCGTGATCGGCGAAATGGACTTCATCCACATCCGTGCGGGCAGCCTGCTCCGGCCGGTGCTGGGTGAGGTAGACCCTGCGGCACTGGCAGCCATGCGCCCCGCGCCGGAGGAGGTAGCCGGCACCTTCCTGCTGCCCCTGCGGGAGTTGAAGGCGCACCCGCCGGAGGTCTACCTGTACCGGCAGCCAGTGGAGGCCCCGGATTTCCCCTATGCGGACGCCGGCGTCCCTGCGGACTACCCCTGGCGTCCCTGGCGGCTGGAGGTCCCGGTGTATCACGGCCTGCCTTACCACCTGTGGGGCATCACCGCCCGCATTACTATGGATCTGCTCGCACATCTGTAAAAAGATCCCCCGGCGATATACATCGCCGGGGATCTTTTTACAGCACGCCAAAATGCTCCAGAATGATCTTCACACCTATCAGAATCAGGATAGTGCCTCCCACGAATTCAGCCTTATTCTTGTACTTTGCGCCGAACACATTGCCCACATACACGCCGCCCAGGGATATCAGGAACGTGGTGCAGCCGATAAGACAGACGGCCAGCCAGATGGACACGGACAGCTCCACCATGGAGAACGTGACGCCCACGGCCAGGGCGTCAATACTGGTGGCCACGGCCAGCACCAGCAGCTCCTTGTGCTTCACCTGCCCGTCGGAGGGCTGCTCGTCCTCATCTTCCTCGGCGCGGCTCTCCCGAATCATATTCCCGCCGATCCATGCCAGAAGCACGAAGGCGATCCAGGGCGCGAACCGCGTCACATAATGGGCAAACTGTGAGCCCAGCAGCCAGCCCAGCGCGGGCATGACCGCCTGAAATACGCCGAAATACAGGGCGATGAGAAACGCGCTCCTCTTATGCACCTTGTCCGGCATGGCCAGTCCCTTGCATATCGCCACGGCAAAGGCATCCATACTCAAACCGATGCCGATCAGGAATATCTCCAGCAATGTCATACGGACACTCTCCTCACAAAACCACCGGCACAGGGTGATCGATATACATGGCGTCCGGCGCAACACGGCAGCTGTAAGCGGCAATGCTGACCCCCGCCTCGCGCGCCTGCCGCAGGGCCGCGCCGAATGCGGGATGTGTATCATCGTTGGGCGCAAAATCAACGACCTCCGCCATCTGGATGACGAAGAAGGCCGTAGCCCGGCAGCCCTGCTCCACAGCGCGTATCAATTCATGCACGTGCTTCACGCCCCGCTCCGTAGGTGCATCCGGGAAGCGGGCGTGTCCGCCCTGCTCCAGCGTGACCCCCTTGACCTCCACCAGGTGCAGCCCGTCGGGCCGCGTCAAGCAGAAATCAAGCCGCGACTCGCCAAAGCGAAACTCCGGCCGGATGCTCTCGGCCTGCGGGTCGAAGGTCCGTGCAAACTCCGCAAACGCCCGGTTCGGTGCCTGGGCGTCCATATTGATCAGCCTGCCGCCCTTATTCACCGCGACAAGATCGTAGGGTGTCCTACGCCCCGGCGTGACACCCGGCACCAGATACACCTCAGCCCCCGGTACCAGCAGTTCACGACAGCGTCCGGTGTTCTTCACATGGCAGACCGTCTCGGCGCCGTCCAGCTCCACCAGCGCAATGAAGCGATTGGGGCGAGAGAGAAAGCGGCCCTGCACCACATTTTCGTACCGCATAGCCGCGCCTCCCCTGCTTTCGGAATAGAAACACAGTATAGCACAGACAATAGCGGATGGAAAGTATTTTCTTCCAAGGAAAGGTCGTTTCCCTGTGGTTTGTGTATTCCGTCAATGAACCAAAAAATTTTTTAGGACTTCTCACAATTTTGCAGTTTTAGCCGTTTTCGGATTGCATTACTACCAAATGTTTGGTACAATGTGGGTAATCTATATTAGTATGGGAGGAGATCCAAACCATGCCTGAATATTCCAACCTGTTCGTCGTGCTGATGGGCCTGGGAACGGTGTTTGCCGGGCTGCTGTGCATCATACTGCTGGTCACACTGATGAGCTGGGTATGTGCCCGCACCTCCGCGCCCAAGACCGTGCCCCAGATGCCGGCGGCTCCCGCCGCCATGCCCGCATCTGGCGCCGTCACCCCCGCGATGATGGCCGCCGTAGCCGCTGCCATCGCCGAGGACATGGGGACCGATGTCTCCGCCATCCGTATCGTATCCATGAAGAAAGTGTAATGTGTGAGGAGGATTTCACCATGAAAAAGTACAGAGTCAATGTCAACGGTACCGTGTATGAAGTCGAGCTGGAGGAGATCACCGGCGCAGCTCCCGCTGCCTCCGTGGCCGCCCCTGCGGCTGCTCCCGCCCCCGCCGCAGCCCCTGCCGGCGGCGAAAAGGTCTGCGCTCCCATGCCCGGCAACATTCTGGCGGTGAACGTGTCCAACGGCAGCGCCGTCAAGAAGGGCGACGTGCTGATGATCCTGGAGGCTATGAAGATGGAGAACGAGATCATGGCTCCCTGCGACGGCACCGTCACCTCCGTGTCTGTGACCAAGGGCGCCGCCGTGGAGTCCGGCGCGCTGCTGTGCACCATCGGCTGACGCCGGAGGACTGCACATGGAAGCTATTGCCAATTTCTTTGTAAGCACCGGCTTTTACCAGTTTTTCCAGGGCGACAACTGGAAGAGTGCCATTATGCTGGTCATTGCCGTTGTGCTGCTGTTTCTGGGTATCGTCAAGAAGTTTGAGCCGCTGCTGCTGGTACCCATCGCATTCGGTATGCTGGTGACGAACCTGCCCGGCGCGGAGATGTTCCACGAGATCCTGTTCGCCGGCGGACACGTCCACTGGGACCTGTTCGGCGGGCAGCCCATCACGGCACAGTTCCTCTCGGAAATGCTGGCAAACGGCGTATCTGCCGATATGCTCCAGCCTTACGCCGACTCCCTGATGACGGCGGCGCAGAGTACGTTCGACCCCGGTGTGCTCGATAACCTGATGGCACAGCTTGCCGCCAGCGGCTCCGAGGCCGTGGGCACGCTGTCCAACCAGCTGGACGCCCTGGTAACTGCCGAGCAGTACCTTGCCTCCTATGGCATTACCCTCAGTAATGTCACTGTCAGCGTTGGTCTGATCGATGTGCTGTACCTGGGTATCAAGCTGGGCATCTATCCCTGCCTTATTTTCATGGGCGTGGGCGCCATGACCGACTTTGGTCCCCTGATCGCCAACCCCAAGAGCCTGCTGCTGGGCGCTGCCGCCCAGCTGGGCA
>ENA-UOJB01002672-UOJB01002672.1-human-gut-metagenome-genome-assembly--contig:-C48-NODE-2672-length-11286-cov-8.516250_pt1 | contig 11286 bp, 8 predicted proteins | sample MGYA00242338_ERZ723885 | MGnify/ENA metagenome assembly ERZ723885
CAAGGGATAGAACGAGGGTTTCCTAAACCCTAAATTCGCGTTCGAGTCGCGGTGGGGCTACAAGAAAGGAGGAATCAATATCCCTCCTTTTTTTGTGCCCCTGAACCCATGCAGCCCCCCAAACCTCCCTTTGAAAAGGGAGACTTCCGCACATCCATGCCGGGTAAAAAGCGAGAAAAGCTTATTTCTCCTTTTCTTGTGGAATTTTACCTATCTTTGCTCCCGTAAAATCACGATTATGGAATCGCTTAAAGAGTTATACAGGATCGGCAGCGGCCCGTCGAGCAGCCACACGATGGGTCCCAAGCGGGCCGCCGAACGGTTTGCGGAACGTTGCCGCGACGTCGACGCCTACCGCGTGACCCTCTACGGATCGCTGGCCGCCACGGGCAAGGGCCACCTGACGGACGTGGCGATCCTTTCGGTGCTCGAACCGGCCGCCCCGACCCGGATCGTCTGGAAACCGGAGGTCGTGCTCCCCTTCCACCCCAACGGCATGCTGTTCGAAGGGCTGAAAGGCGACGAAGTCGTCGATTCCTGGACCATTTACAGCGTCGGCGGCGGGGCGCTGGCCAACGAGGCCTCGCGCCTCGAAACGCCCCGGAGCATCTACCCGCTGTCGACCATTTCGGAGATCAAGGAGTGGTGCTACCACGAGGGCAAGACCTTCTGGGAGTATGTGAGCGACTGCGAAGGTCCCGAAATCTGGGACTACCTCGACACGGTCTGGGAGACGATGTGCGCAACCATCCAGCGCGGCCTGAACAACGACGGCGTGCTGCCCGGAGGGCTGAAGGTCGCCCGCAAGGCCTCGACCTACTGGGTCAAGTCGAAAAGCTACACCGACTCGCTCTCCTCGCGGGCCAAAATCTACGCCTACGCGCTGGCCACCTCCGAGGAAAACGCCTCGGGCGGCACGGTCGTGACAGCCCCCACGTGCGGGTCGAGCGGCGTCATGCCCGCCGTGCTCTACCACCTCTCCACCTCGCGCAACTTCCTGCGCATCCGCATCCTGCGGGCGCTGGCCACGGCCGGACTTTTCGGCAACGTCGCCAAAACCAACTCCTCCATTTCGGGCGCCGAGGTCGGCTGCCAGGGCGAGGTCGGCGTGGCGTGCGCCATGGCTGCCGCCGCCGCGTGCCAGCTCTTCGGCGGAACCCCTTCGCAGATCGAATACGCCGCCGAGATGGGTCTCGAACACCACCTGGGCCTCACGTGCGACCCCGTGTGCGGACTGGTGCAGGTCCCCTGCATCGAGCGCAACGCCATCGCCGCGGCCCGGGCCTTCGACGCCAACGCCTACGCCACGCTCTCCGACGGCTCGCACATGGTGAGCTTCGACAAGGTCGTGGAGGTGATGAACGAAACGGGCCACGCCCTTCCGAGCCTCTACCGCGAAACCTCCGAAGGGGGCCTTGCCAAACGCTTCAAACGATAAGGTTTCGGGCGCGCCGGAAGCATCCTTCCGGGCGTGTGACGATTTTTCCCTGTAAACGGATAAATTTTCCCCGTCGGACAACCTCCGGCGGGTTAATTTTGTTATCAGCAAACGTCAACCGAAAACCACAATACGTATGAGACGATTCTTACCACTCCTGCTGGTCCTCCCGCTGCTCGCCGGAGCGTGCGGCGACGACGCCACCGAAGACAGCCCCGATCCGCCCGCAACGACGCTGCCGGCCGGGACCGGGGACAATCCGTTCGGCGCGGGAAAGTCCGTCACCGTCAGCGGACTGCCCGACAAACTGCTGATCGGCCTGGCGGCCAACAGCGGCGACAGCAAGAAGACCTCGGAAGCCGTCTTCAGCGACGTGAAAATCAACGGTCAGACGGTCGCCTTCGAATAAGCGGCCGATCCGTCCCAATGAAAAAGCCGCACCCTTTCGGGAGCGGGATTAAAAGGGCATAACGACCTGATTTATCGGATCATTACATTTTTGTATAGGGATAATAGGTAACGAAAAGGCAACGGTTTATTTTCAGCGTCTTGCGCTCAAATACCGCATTTCAAATAACCGATTACAAAATACAAAAAAAATGCGGATTTGACAAATTTGCTAAAAGGGCAGCATTCTAACGCATGGATATTCCATTTTCTCAAGCATACAAGGTTCTTGTTGGAAGAAATAGAACAAGAAGTTATCATTAGTGTCAAAACACAAGATGCTTGAACAGTTTTATGTGTCAGTTATGATGAAGGAAATTCAACCGAATAATCATCGCAATAAAAACAATCATTCACTTATTTTCTTCCTCTCAAAGAAGGGTTCGGGCAATATGATTTTATCTCTATTGCAGCATTCTCGCTCTGTCAACAAACAATGAAATTGATCATTGAACGCTTGAATCGTACCCTTGTCGTGGCAACGTACAGTCATCGGGGCCTTTCGTCCGAAGATAAATTGAGGTTGTTCAGCATCAAAAAACCAAACACCTTCCCAGTTTACTACTGTTCTGAAATACAGCCTAAACCCCCTCTTCGCCTGATCCCATACATCATCATCGATTAGGAAAATATCTTCCACCGAATATAACTGGGAAAGAAAACATTGATTTCATCGAGTTGCAACAAGCTGAATCCGCTGACTGCTGCTATTCAGCATAAAATTATCGTAATTATCTTTGTCGAGCGGAGAAAGATAACCGTTTATTTTCGCAACAAGTCCCATCTGGTCGCGCCGGTAATAACAAGTGTCGGTACTATTGTGTTCTCTTAACCCGGAAGGGCATCCAGATCGACGAAAAAGCTATACTATTGATTTACGGCTAGCAGGAATCGGATAAATTAGTTCTTCGCCACTTGCGAGCGTGAAGGTGATTGTAGAGTTCAGAAGATGTCTAAAACTCGAATGCATGGGTCCAGACATCAAAGATAGGGGTATTCCTCAAGTTGAGCCGCTTGAAGATCAGGAGCTGCTGGCATATACTACGAGAAAAGAAGCAGAGTGAGATAATGCAAATACTCGGTCAAAGCACGGGTAACATTACCAGCCAGAAAACATATATACACAGGGAACTCGGGGCTGACAGCCTCCGACAACCTATACCTTTGTCTGCGGGAGTAGATGAAGCCCGAGGCAGAGCCTGAAGAGGCAGAAATGGAGGTGCTGAAACTGAAGTTAAAATCGAAAACGAGAATCGGACTGCAGCAGAGGCGGAACGTAACTGAAAAAGATAAGGAGGAATCTTACGGGGGCCTTATCAAATTAGGCCGATATGCTCTACCGATACAGATAAATTGTAAATACCACCTGTTTTTATCCAGCACCTCATTTGCTTGGCGACATAATAGTATGGCAAGTTGCACAGAACGATAAACTCGGATTCGGAAATTTATAGCATCTACAGGAATAACCCTATTGCTACATCTTATTTACATAACTCGTAAGAGAAACTATGAACACTCTATATACGGGGCACTGTACCGGAGCCGAGGTCAAAAAAAGCACAGGTTGCAGAATTGCCCGAGGCAAGGGTGTTCCATACCGGATCGGTGATCGAATTCTGAAACCGAAGACGGGAACACTTGCCGATCCAGAAATCGATAAAATGAATAAAGTTTCGGATTCTCATGAAGGGCCTGGTGTCAAATCGTTGGCGGAAGAGGTTATCGCCGTTTTATACGGACGGTTCCGGCAAGGTTCTCTGCGGGCCTAAAGAATCCGGAATTGGAGTTTGGACAACGGAAGTAAGGGCGAAATCTGTTATAGCGCAAGAAAAGGGTAAACCGGTTCCTGCTCGATGGAAGCGCTGCCGACCTCTGTCCGATCTGGGTCTTGTCTTTCAGCGAGTTCCAACGTTACAAGCCTTCGCAAAGTCCACATCTTTTTCTTAGGGAAAACGCTAAAAAGTTTACCGCAAGTGGTTTATTCCCTAGTTTTTGCCTATCTTTAACGTCGGTATGAAATTTCTAAATGAAACCATATTATAACCAAAGCCGATAGCGTATCCGGGATCGCCTTACGACACACTATGCAGGCGCAAGCCGAAAGGCAAAGAACAACCATCTTAAATATTTTATAGAATCATGAAAATTGCAATTCCTACAAGAGACTGTCACATCGACGACCACTTCGGCCATTGCGACCATTACACGATCTATACGATAGAAAACAAAACCATTGCAGTACGCGAAGAGCTGCCCTCGCCGCAGGGGTGCGGCTGCAAGTCGAGCATTGCCGCCGACCTGCAGCGTCTCGGCGTTACGGCAATGCTGGCGGGCAATATGGGCGAAGGGGCCAAAAACAAACTCGAAGCCCACGGCATCACGGTCGTGCGGGGTTGCAGCGGCGACATCGAGACGGTAGTCAAAAGCTACCTCGCAGGATTCATTCTCGATTCGGGCAAGGGGTGTGCCGGACACGACGGAGCGCACCGATGTGACGGGCACGGACACGAACATACGCACGAGTGCGGACACTAAGTTCCAGGAGCATGAAAAACAGGCTGAGAACGAATATCCTGATCGACGCCGGACTGCTGGTCGGCATGGCGGCGGTCAGCATCAGCGGCTTCGTGATGAACGTCATCCTGCCTTCGCGCCACGCCATTCGCCATGCCGGAGCCCGTGCCCATGCATCGCAGCTCCTGGGCATGGGGCGGCACGACTGGGGTACGATACATACCTGGGTGGGCGTGGCATTGCTGCTACTGTTGATCTTGCACGTCGCGTTCCACTGGAAAACGATTGACGCCTTCTTCCACAAGAACCTCCCGAACAGAGGCGTGCGAACCGCGGTCGTCGGACTGTTGACCCTCTTTGCACTCATGGCGATACTGCCATGAATCTATGCATTGTAGGCGGGCGCATGGGAAAGGCGGAGCAGAGCGAAACATGAACGGATAGGCCCCTGAAAGTCGGAGATGATTTTCGGGGGCTTGCTTATATCCAGGGCTTCTGGACAAGGGACACTATACAGAGGTAGCCGGCCGTGCCGTTCGTCCATTAAACCGTTCACGCCGACGTCGTCGGCATTCCAGAATTACCGGATTTTTCGCCGACCACCTTTTCTGCGCCGGAATTTCCGGCTGAAATATGAACGGGATGGCCCTGGCCTTGACTCGTACGGTTTTATTGAGTACCTTTGTGAATTCCAAAATTTTCAGATCATGCACTTAAAAATCGAACCGAAAAAGGTGGTCGATGCTTACAGTACGCCGATCGTCCAGCAGACATCGTTCTGGTCGAAAGTGAAGGAGCTGTTGGGAATGGATTCCCGGGCATTTGATTTTTCGGTCCGCAACAGCGAAATTTACACCAATGTAGGCGGCTATGCACATACGCAGGGCGACTTCATCACATTCTTTCAATACCTGAACACCGAGGATTACATCGCCTATTTCCCTTACGGTCCAGAGATCGAGCCTTCGGAAGAGAACCACGGCCGTTTTCTGGAAGAGTTGTCCGAATCGCTGCGTTCGTACCTTCCGAAGCACTGCGTGGCCCTGCGCTATGATCTGAACTGGGAATCGCACTGGTGCAAGACTGAAAATTTCGATACGAAGGGCAACTGGCTCGGACTGCCAGATAAGGAGTTTCAGGAGTTTAAGCTCAATTACGGCACTGCGGAGTGGAATCTGCGTAAAGCCAATACCAACATTCTGCCGGCCAACACAATCGTCGTGGACCTGACGCCCGATGAAGCGACTATTCTCGACCGCATGAAACCCAAGACGCACTACAACATCCGTCTGGCCCGGCGCAAGGGAGTCAATGTGCGTGCGGTCGGCATCGAAGGACTGGATGTTTGGTACGAACTTTATATGGAAACCGCCTTGCGAAACGGACTTTACATCAACGACAAGAGCTATTTCCATTCGGTCTTCGCCTCGAAGATGGAGTGTCCGGACAAGGCGGTGCAGGTGAAATTGTTGGTCGCCAGTTTCGACGACACACCGCTGGCGGCGATGTTTCTCATCCTTTCGGCCCACCGGGCGACCTACCTCTACGGAGCCTCTTCCTCACGGATGCGCAACCTGATGCCGACCTATGCCCTGCAATGGCGGGCTATGCAGATCGCCAAGGAGAACTGTTGCAGCGAGTACGATATGTTCGGCATCGCCCCGTGTCCGGATCCGTCACACCCGATGTATGGCCTTTACAAGTTCAAGCAGGGATTCGGCGGCGATGTGTACCATCAGCTCGGATGCTGGGACTATCCGCTCGAAAAGGAGAAGTATGACTATTTCTGCGCCTGCGAGATGAACATGCAAGGCTATTACCGGAACTGAAATACGAAGGTAGGACCTGTTTTCATGGAGCATCCATTCGAAAAGGTTGAACAATGCCGCAGGTTGTCTTTGCCCTTACCCCCCCCCGTCGGTGAACACTAGCTGGCGGGAGATGGCTGACTATTAAAAATACGATAACAGATGAATATGACTTTGGAAGTAACGCTTCGACTTTTCGTCGCTCTGTTGCTGGGCAGAATCGTCGGAATAGAACGGGAATTCCGTTCCAAGGATGCGGGGTTCCGCACGCATTTTCTCGTCGCGCTGGGCAGTGCCCTCTTCTGCGTCGTTTCGCAGTACGGATTTGGCATAGATCTGAAAGATTCGTCGCGGGTGGCCGCGCAGGTTGTCTCGGGAATCGGATTCCTCGGCGCTGGAACCATCATCTTTCAGAAAAATATGGTACGCGGACTTACGACAGCAGCAGGACTGTGGGTAACGGCGGCTATCGGACTGGCTTGCGGTACGGGAATGTATGCTGCGGCCGCGATCGCTACGGTGATGATACTGCTGGGACTGGAGGTACTCAATGCCCTGATCCCACAGGTGGGAACGACGACTGTGAGCCTGACCTTTTCGGCCACGTCGAAAGAGAGCGTCAAAAGAGTGGTCGATCAGATCAAGGACGACTGCATCGAGCTGTATTCCTACGAACTGAGGGATCGCCGTACCTCGCAGGGCGAAATCTTCGAAGCCCGGCTGGAGATGAAGGTGAAACGCGGCAACCACAACGAGCGACTTATCGGTTATATGGACGAATTCGACGACGTCATGATTTCGAGCATCGAATAATATTTACGGGTTCATACGCCGGTTCGGACACGACCGGATTATTACGGAACCACGAAGGCCCGACCGTATTCGGGTCGGACTTTCGTGGAAATTCCGATGCGATCCGTCGACCGGATTATCTTTTCACCCGCACCTCGTACAGATCGCTGCGGCGATCCTTGAGGTTACGGACGCTGCCGTAGGTATGCAGCTCGTTCAAAAGATTCAGATTGACGTCCGAAATGAGGATCATCTCCGTGTTGGGTGTCGCCTCAGCCCGTTTCCCATCTGTCGGGAAGGCGAAGTCGCAGGGAGTGAAGACTCCCGACCGGGCGTACTGGATATCCATGTTGTGCACCTTCGGAAGGTTGCCTACGCTGCCGGCGATCACCACGAAGCATTCGTTCTCGATGGCGCGGGCATGGGCGCACACCTGCACGCGCGAATAGGCATTTTGGGTGTCAGTAAGGAAAGGCACGAAGAGGATCTGCATCCCCTCGGAGGCCATAATGCGCGAGAGTTCCGGAAACTCCACGTCGTAGCAAATCAGCACTCCGATCTTCGCGCAGTCCGTCTCGAATGTTTTGATCGTTTTGCCGCCGCTCAGTCCCCAACATTTCATCTCGTCGGGCGTGACGTGTAGTTTCTCGTACATCTCGTAAGTCCCGTCGCGGCGGCAGAGGAAACCCACGTTGTAGAGCAAACCATCCTCCTTGATGAACGGCATACTGCCCGTGATGATGTTGATGTTGTAACGGATGGCCAGTGCGATGAAACGCTCGCGGATATCATCCGTATATTGCGCCAGTCCGCGGATGGCCTCCGATTCGCTCGCATCGTTGAACCGCGCCATCAGCGGGGCATTGAAGTATTCGGGAAAGAGGACGAAATCGCTCTGGTAACCGCTTACGGAGTTGACAAAAAACTCCACTTGCTCGAATAGGTCATCGAGTGTCTTGTAGCTGCGCATCTGCCACTGCACGATGCCCACGCGCACCGTGGTTTTGGCCGACACATACTCCTCGGTCGGCGCCTGATAGTAGATGTTGTCCCACTGGAGCAGGCAGGCGTAGTGGAGCGACTCCTCGTCGTTGGGAAGGTAGTTCTTCATTACCTTGCGGACATGGAAATCGTTCGAGAGCTGGAACAACAGCACGGGATCGACGATCTCCCGCTGGCGTACTTTATCGATATATTCCTTGGGACGCATCTGGTCGGCGTATTTGTGATAGTTAGGCAGGCGGCCGCCAAACATGATGGCCTTCAGGTTGAGTTTCTCGCACAGTTCCTTGCGGTATTCGTACATGCGGCGCGCAAGGCGCAACCCCCGGTAATCGGGATGGATGAAGACCTCGATACCGTAGAGGATGTTACCTTTACGGGTGTGGGTGTCGAAGGTCTCGTTCCCTGTAACCTGTGCGTAGGTATGGTCATTCTTTACCTTGTCGTAATCGACGATGATCGAAAGGGCGCAGCCCACGATCTTGCCGTCCACAACCACAACGATTTGCCCTTCGGGGAAGATGCGGATGAGAGTGTCGATCTGCTCCGGCGTCCAGAAGACGTCGCTTCCATCAGCATAGACTCGGGTAAAGGAACTGGCCAGTTGGTCGTAATCCTCTTTCTGAAGATTGCGGATTTCTACTTTATTGATTTCTAACGTTTCCATAAACACATGGGTTGAAAAAAAACGTACAAAGATACTCTTTAACTTCCGAAAACGCCAGAAAGGGGAAAAATATAAGCGTTAAAATGAGAGCGGCACTTGAAATTCACGCCGCTCTCCTCTCTGCCGGTGCCGCAGACTTTATCTCCTCGAATGAAAGATCGTAAGCTGCGGAAACGGGAACGAAATACCCTCCTCGTTGAAGGTGGCGTAAATTGTAAGTTTCTTCATGGTTAGTATATGGAATTCAGCAGGTCCGTTTTCCCGTCGTTTACGAGCTTGAGAATCAGCTCCCCGAAGAGTGTGTTCTGCCAGGCGAACCACGCGCGGGTGAAATCATCGGCATCGTGGCGCGAGAAGGATTCATGCATGAAGCCCGTCCCGGCATCGGTGGTCATCAGGGCGACGATGCAATCGCGGATCTCGGCGTCGTCCTCCGACGTGAAGGCCCGCATCATGATGCTCATGGGCCAGATCATCTCCACCCCGATATGGGGGCCGCCGATGCCCTCTCCGGCAGCTCCGCGCCAGAAATAGGGATTTTCCGTGCTCCACACGAACCGGCGCGTGTTCTCGTAAATCGGGTCCGTGCGCTCCACGTCGCCCAGATAGGGCATGGCCAAGAGCGACGGCACATTGGCGTCGTCCATAAGCTGCGTGCTGCCGAAACCATCGACCTCGAAGGCGTAGATTTTTCCGAACTCCGGATGCTCGACCACGGCGTATTTTTGCAGGGCCTCTTCCACCTCTTCGGCCAGCGCCGTGCACTCCGCGGCCAGCTCCCGCTCGCCGTTCACCGCCGTCAGGATCTCGGCGGCCTTGCGCAGCGACGTGACGGTCATGAAATTCGACGGGATGAGGAACCCGAAGGTCGTGGCGTCGTCCGAAGGACGGAACGCCGAGACGATCAGCCCCACGGGTTTCACGGGGTTGCCGCGCCCCACATGGCAGCGGGTGTCCAGCTGACGGTCGGTCGTGCGCAGGAAGGTGTAATCGCCCGGCCCCTCCTTCATCTGCTGTTCGCGCAGCGTCTTCACGATGTTGCGCATCGCCGAGGTCCACTCCCCGTCGAAGACCGACGTGTCGCCCGTGGTCTTCCAGTAGTGGTGCGCAAGGCGGATGGGATAACAATGGGAGTCGATCTCCCACTTGCGCTCGAAGACCATCGGGTCGGCCTGCGGAAAATCCGTCTTGTTGTGCGCCCCCGTCGGCGCAACGTTGAAAGCGTTGGCATAGGGGTCGATGTTGATCAGCTTCAGCTGGCGGCGGATCACCCCCGCGATCATCTTCTGCAACGCCGGGTCCTCCTTGCACAGCTGCACGTAGGGCCACACCTGCGCCCCCGAGTCGCGCAGCCACATGGCCGGAATGTCGCCCGTGTAGACGTAGGTATCGGGATTGCCCGCCTCGTCCTCGCCGTAGTGCACCGTGGTGTCGAGCGTGTTGGGGAAGCAGTTGGCGAACATCCACCGCAGGCGTTCGTTGGTCAGAAGACCGCACACGCGGGCGATCTCCCCCTCTACCGCTTCCGACTTAAAAAGCCGCTGTTCCTCCGCGGGCCGCTGGTCGGCGTACGCCTCCGGTTCGTCGGGGCAGTACCACACCTTCTCTTCGGCCCCCATCTCGAAGCGCAGCTCCCCGCCCTTCATCAGGTCGGCATGACCGATCCAGGGCTTCGTGTAGGGTTGGCCGTTGAGCCAAACACGCTGGATATATTTGTTCGCAGCGGAGTTGTTTTCGGCCGTGATCGTGAATACACCGCCCGGGACCGTCACTTCGGCCCGGTCGAAGAGCGGCGAGCCGAACCAGTAGCGTCCGCCCGCAGGCTCGGCTTCGTACATGCCCAGCGACGAAAGAACGTACCACGCCGACATCTGACCCACGTCCTCGTTGCCCGACAATCCGTCCGGCCGGTCGTGGTAGAGCGTCGTGAGCACCTCGCGGACCTTGTCGGCCGTCTTCCACGGCTGCCCCAGCATCGTATAGAGGTACAAAATATGGTGGCTCGGTTCGTTGCCGTGGGCGTACTGGCCGATCAGCCCCGAGATGTCGGGCGAGGTCTCGCCGCCTTCGATGACCGAACTTACCGTAAAGAGCGAATCCAGCTTTTCAATCATCTTCGCACGCGAGCCGAACAGCCCTTCGAGGCCCTTGACATCGTGCGGAGCCAGCCAGGTGTACTGCCAGGCGTTGCCCTCGCAGTAGTCGTCGGCGCGGTGCGTCGAGGCGAACGCATTGAAGGGCGTGCGCCAGCCTTTTTTCGAATCCCGGCCCCGCATGAAGCGCGTCGCAGGGTCGAAATAGTTGCGGTAGCTATGGCTGCGCTCCTCGAAATACTTCGCATCCTCCGCCTTGCCCAGCGTCTCGGCGGCACGCGCCGCCGCGCCGTCGGCCAAAGCGTACTCCATGTCATAGGCTACGGCCTCGTTGAACATCTCGCACGGGATGTAGCCGTACTCCATGCGCAGGCCGTTGCCCCGGTCGGGGTTCATGGCCGTCTTACGGATCGTCTCGAAGGCCTTTTCGCGGTCGAAGCCCCCGATGCCCTTCACGATGGCGTCCGCCACCGCTACGATGCCCGGGTTGCCAACCATGCAGTCGGTCTCGTTGCCCCACAG
>ENA-UOJB01002677-UOJB01002677.1-human-gut-metagenome-genome-assembly--contig:-C48-NODE-2677-length-11249-cov-8.532249_pt1 | contig 11249 bp, 10 predicted proteins | sample MGYA00242338_ERZ723885 | MGnify/ENA metagenome assembly ERZ723885
TGCGGAGCGTATCGACGAAAACGGATTCGCGTTCGATGCGCTCGTTGAGTTCTTTGATGTTGATGACTTCGCTCATTGTATTTGTCGTGTTATTCTGTTTGTTTTTTCAATTTTGTTTTTCCAACGTTTTTTCATCGAAATTATTGCAAATTTAATAAAATAAAACGGGTAAAACAGTCCGGTTTCATCGGTTTTTTTCTATCTTGTTATCTGTTAACCTTTAATCCCGATTTTCTATGCGTAATCTCATAAGCAGGAGGGGCGATGAATCTCTCCTTTTGCATTGCAACTGGGGTTGGGGTGGAAAGTATGACGGATACTTTGCCAGCAAAGCTTTCGATGCAGTGAAAGGGTGTTATTTGGCAGACGATAACGCTGCCGTTTCGCAGACGCGAGGTGCGAACACGAAGAATTACACCTGGTGGTTCCGGATCGTTACTTATAATAAACCGTAGCAATTATGAAAAAACTTGTTCTTCTACTGTGTGTTTTGTCGGCTGTCGGTTGCGTCAAATCGTATGAGGATTATTACACCCGTTCATTTGTACTTTCATATGGGAATATGAGGGGAATATCCGTTGCTATGACAGATTTCGGATTGGGGTATTCTGTCGATTTTGTTGGCGAGGGCGAATGGGATATAGCTATGAGCGGTAAAAAGAAGGATTTCTATAATCAATTGTGCGAAAAACACAACGATGTATTTTATAATCGTCGGGTTCGGGTTTATTTTTATGATCAGGGACTCAACCCGCGGTGTTTCCGGGATTTCGTTAATCTGGAGGTGTGGAGTTCCGCGGACTGGGATGCCGAACATCCTGCGGGGACGTCGCTCAACGATCTGGCTCGCTTTTCCAGCAATACGCCCTGGCCCTATATTCAGAGCGGCTATACGCAAAAATACCATGAACAACTGAACGGTGAATATTATCCTGTCGATAAATTGATTTCGGAGCTTACGCCGGATGATATGACGCTTTTGCCCAGAGGGGGGGGGTATTTTCGGTTTGTCACCCGGCCGGCGCAGCCCGGAAAGCATACGCTTTTCGTGCGCCTGACAGCCGATGACGGAAAGGTGTTCGAGGCGAGTTGCGACGTGGAGCTTCAATAAGCGTGTCGTTGCTGTCGGGGTGCGGCGGGTCGGTAAAATTTTCCGAAATCGGCGGAACTTTGTCCGAAGGGCGTGCAAAAAAGTATTAACTTTGCGGTCATGGAATCCAAAGAATCGCCGATATTACAAGGTCTGAACCCCGCCCAGCGGGATGCCGTGGTCAATTACGACTCGCCGTCGCTCATCATCGCGGGCGCGGGGTCGGGCAAGACCCGCGTGCTGACCTCGCGCATCGCATACATGATCGAGCAGGGCATTAAGCCCTGGAACATTCTGGCCCTGACCTTTACGAACAAGGCCGCCGAGTCGATGCGCGAACGCATCGCGCAGATGCTGCCCGACAACCGCAGCCGCTATATCCGCATGGGTACGTTCCACTCGGTCTTTTCGCGCATCCTGCGGGAGAACGCCGAAAAGATCGGGTTCACCGATTCGTTCACGATCTACGAACCCAGCGACTGCAAGAACCTGCTGAAGACCATCGTGCGGGAACTGAACCTTCCCGACGAGAAGTACAAGCCCAACGTGCTCTCTTCGCGTATCTCCTACGCCAAGAACTGCCTCGTCACGCCGGGCGCCTATCTGGCCAATTCGACCTGCGCGGCCGAGGACCGGCAGGCCCAGATCCCCGAATTCGGCAACATCTACAACATCTACTGCCAGCGTTGCAAGCGCAACGGCGCGATGGACTTCGATGACTTGCTTTTGCAGACCAACATCCTGTTGAGGGATTGTCCCGACGTGCTGGCCCGCTATCAGGAGCAGTTCCAATACATTCTGGTCGACGAGTATCAGGACACCAACTATGCGCAGTATACGATCATCCGCCGGCTGTCGCAGACCCATTCGAAGGTCTGCGTCGTGGGCGACGACGCGCAGTCGATCTATTCGTTCCGCGGTGCCAAGATCGAGAACATCCTTTCGTTCAAGAAGGATTATCCCTCGGCGATGGTCTTCAAGCTGGAGCAGAACTACCGTTCGACGCAGACGATCGTCGACGCGGCCAACTCGGTGATCGTCCGCAACTCGAAGCGCATGGAGAAGCATTGTTTCTCGGAGGGCGACGTGGGCGACAAAATCCGCATCCTGAAGGCATACACCGACCGCGAGGAGGCCGAAATGGTCGTTGCCGATCTGCGCGACAAGGTCCGCGCGGCGGGCGACGAGTGGTCGGAGGCTGTGATTCTCTACCGCACCAACAACCAGTCGGCCGTGCTGGAGGACAACCTCCGCCGCCGGGGCATTCCCTACCGCATCTACAAGGGTTCGTCGTTCTACGACCACAAGGAGATCCGCGACATGATGGCCTATATCCGGCTGGTGATCAATCCCCGCGACGACGAGGCGTTCAAGCGCATCGTCAACTATCCGGCCCGCGGCATCGGCGACACGACCGTGCAGCGTATCGCGGCATTGGCCGCCGAGCGGGGCGTCTCGATGTGGGAGGCGGTCGACGCGCTGGTCGCCGAACCCGTCACGGACCCCGTGCAGCGCACCATCGCCCGCAAGGTGGCGGATTTCGTGGCGATGATCCGCGCGCTGTCGCTGGCGCGCAACGACAAGGGGCTGTACGATTTCGGACTGGAGATCGCCTCGCGGTCGGGCATCATCGCGGCCTACCGCACGGAGAACACCCCCGAGGCCGCTTCGGCGCTGGACAACATCGAGGAGCTGCTGAACTCGATGCAGGAGTTCAAGGAGCGGGTCGACGCCGAAATCCGGGGCGGCGAGCGTCCCGAAGAGGAGGAGGCCACCATCGAGGAGTGGTTGCAGAACATGATGCTGATGACCGACATGGATCAGGACGACCCCGACAGCAAGAACAAGGTGACGCTGATGACGGTCCATTCGGCCAAGGGGCTTGAATATAAGTATGTGTATATCGTGGGTCTGGAAGAAAACCTCTTCCCTTCGCAGCGGGCCGTCGAGTCGCCCGACGGCATCGAGGAGGAGCGGCGCCTGTTCTACGTGGCCCTGACCCGCGCCAAGGTTTCGGCGACGATCTCCTACGCCGAAATGCGTTTCAAGTGGGGCAATATGGAGTTTTCGCGTCCGAGCTGTTTCCTGCGCGAGATCGACCCCCGGTACATCGAGTCGGACGCCGATTTCGCGGAGACGCGTCCGCAGCGTCGGCCCGGCGACGACGGACCCGCGGCCATCGACGAACTGCGCCGCCGCTTCGACTACCGCTTCCAGCAGAAACAGCAGGGGGGCGGACGTTTCGGAGGCGGCGGAAACGGCGGTTCGGGCGGTTACGGAAGCCGCAGCGGCTCCGGCGGAGGTTTCGGCCGTGCGGCCGACGGCGAGTCGGGTCCCGCGCGTCGTTTCGCGCGGGCTGCGGAGTCCCGGCGTCCGGCGGCGGCTCCCGATCCGGCGCTGGTGCAGACGCCCCGGCCTTCGACCGACGGCATGCGCCGTGTCGGCGTGCGGCAGGCGATGGACGGCGGCCTTTCCTCCGGAAGTGCGGCGGCGGTGAGCGGCGAATACGTCGTGGGACAGCGCGTCGAGCACCCGAAATTCGGCGTGGGCATCGTGCAGCGCATCGAGACGCTGTCCACGGACCACAAACTCGTGGTGGCTTTCGACAATGCGGGCGAAAAGACCCTGCTGGCCAAATTTGCGAAACTGACCAAACTCTGATCGCGATGGAGACGCCGCTCGTATCGGTCTGCATGACCACCTACAACCACGAACCCTATATCGCCGAGGCCATCGAAAGCGTGCTGGTGCAGCAGACCTCGTTCGGAGTCGAACTGGTCGTGGGGGAGGATTGCAGCACGGACCGCACGGCGGCGATCTGCCGCGAATATGCGGCGAAATACCCGGACCGCATCCGGCTGGTGACCTCGCCGGAGAATGTCGGCTGGCGGGCCAACTACCGGCGGACGTTCGAGGCGTGCCGCGGGAAATACGTGGCCTACCTCGACGGCGACGACTGGTGGTGCGATCCCCGGAAATTGCAGATGCAGGCCGACCTGATGGAGTCGGACCCCGGGTGCGGCATGTGCTATACGCGCGCCTCGAACTACTGGCAGGCCTCGGACCGCACGGAACCCGACCATCCGGACCATTACACCGATTTCGGGCGTCTGCTGTGCAGCCTGACCATCGCCAACTGCGCGACGCTGGCCCGCCGGGAGTTGATCGCACGGTATTACGACGAGGTTCGTCCCGCGGAGCATCCCGAGTGGAAGACCGACGACGCCCCGATGTGGCTCTGGTTCTCGGTGCGCAGCCGCATCAGCTATCTGCCCGACATCACGGCCGTCCACCGGCGCCTGCCCGACAGCGTGAGCCACAGCACGGCCTACCGGAAACGGATCGCCTTCTGCGATTCGCTGATGGACATAAGCCTCTGGTTCGACGCCCGCTACGGTGCGGGCCGCAACCGCTTCCGCATTCTCCGGCGGCGCAGTTCGGTGGCTTTGTGGGTCCTTTCGTGGGAAGGTCCGGTCGGGGAATACGTGACGCGCTGGCGGCGCGACGTTGCGGCCTGCCCGCGCCTCGCGCTCTGTCCCGAAGGGCCGGGACTGCTGGTGAAAAAGATTCTTTTCCGACGTAAAAAACAGCATTTATGACGACCAAACAACGTTATGACGGCGTAATCGCCTGGTTTTCGGAGCATATGCCCGTGGCCGAAAGTGAACTGCACTACTCGGACCCTTATCAGCTGCTGGTGGCGGTGATCCTCTCGGCGCAGTGCACCGACAAACGGGTCAACATGACCACCCCGGCGCTGTTCGAAGCCTTTCCCACGCCGTACCACATGGCCCGCGCCACGGCCGAGGAGATTTATCCCTACATCCGGAGCATCTCCTACCCGAACAACAAGGCCAGAAACCTCGCGGGAATGGCCCGGATGCTCTGCGAGGAGTTCGGCGGCGAAGTCCCGAGCGACCTGGAGCAGATGCAGCGTCTGCCCGGCGTGGGCCGCAAGACGGCCAACGTGCTGGGGGCCGTGCTGTGGCAGAAGGAGGTAATGCCGGTCGACACGCACGTTTTCCGCGTCTCGGAGCGTATCGGGCTGACAACCCGTTCGAAAACCCCGTTGCAGACGGAGCTGACCCTCGAAAAGAACATCCCCGGCCATCTGCTGCCTCTGGCCCACCACTGGCTGATCCTCCACGGGCGTTACGTCTGCGTGGCCCGTGCCCCCAAATGCGACGAATGCGGCATTGCGACCTGGTGCCGCAAATACGCCGCCGATCACCGCCAACCTAAAACCTTGAAGATATGATGAAACTCGCTTTCCGCCTTTTGCTGATTCTGCTGCCTCTGGGCGGCATGGCCCAAACGCCGCAGGATTCCCTGCGGGTGCTGTGGGTCGGCAACAGTTTCTCCTATTGCAACGATTTGCCCGGCATGGTGCAGAAGATCGCCTCGACCCAGAAGATGAAGATCTCCTGCACGCGCTTTCTCAAGGGCGGCGAACGCTTCTCGGGGCACCTGAAAAACAAGAAGCTGTTGCAGGCCATTGCCGACGGCGGCTGGGATTACGTCGTTCTGCAGGAGCAGAGCACGGCTCCCGCGATGCCGACCGGACAGGTGGCCCGCGAGGTCTATTCCGCGGCCCGGACGCTCGACAGTCTGGTGCATGCCGCGTCGCCCGACGCCCGGGTGATCTTCTACATGACCTGGGGGCACAAGTACGGCAACCGCAAGCCCGTGGCCGAATACCCGCTTTCGAACGGATACGAGGGGATGCAGGAGCGGCTGAAGACCAGCTACCTCGAAATGGCCTACGACAACGGCGCATGGTGCGCTCCGGTGGGCATGGCGTGGCGCGCGGTGCGCAGCGAGCGTCCCGACTGCATCCTCTACCGGCCCGACTGCTACCACCCCGCGGTTCCGGGCAGCTATCTGGCTGCCAACGTCATTTTCACGACGATCCTCCAGCGTCCCTACCAGACGGCCTTCACCGCGGAGCTTCCGGCCGAGCAGGCCGAATATCTCCAGCGTACGGCCCAGCGAACCGTGCTCGACAACCTCGTGCTGCTGAATATCCGGTAGGCCGGTTGGTTTATCGCCTGTTTTTTTCTATCTTTGTCGGGTCCACCAATGCGGACCAACCCGAATGAAGTTATCGAAAGAACATATCGAACGTCTGCGGGAGATGCTCGCCCGACCCGGGCAGCGCATCGTCGTCGTCTCCCACACCAACCCCGACGGGGACGCCGTCGGATCGTCTCTCGCATGGGCCGAGGTCCTGCGTACGATGGGACATGCGGTGACCTGCGTCGTGCCCAATAAATATCCCTATTTCCTCGACTGGATGCCCGGGATCGACGAGGTGGTGATCTTCAAGACCGACACCGAAGGGCGCGCACGGCGCGCCATCGCGGAGGCCGACATGATTTTCTGCCTCGATTTCAACGCCGTTTCGCGGCTCGAAATCCTCAGCGACACCATCGCGGCCAACACCACGGCCCGCCGCGTGCTGATCGACCATCACCTCTCGCCCGACGAGGGCTTCGACCTGATGTTCTCGCATCCCGATTCGTCGAGCACGTGTTTTCTGGTGTACAGCATCGTCGAGGCGATGTGCGGCGCCGGGGCTATCACACGCCGCATGGCCGAGTCGCTCTACGTGGGCATGATGACCGACACGGGCAATTTCGCCTTCTCGTTCCTCACCCCGGAGCTGTTCCGCGCCGTGGCCGTGCTGGTCGAGAAGGGCATTTCGATCCCCGACATCCACAACAACGTCTACAACGCCTATACCGAGGGCCGCGCGCGGCTGTTCGGCTATGCCATCAACCGCAAGATGGAGGTGATCCAGGACGGGACGGTGGCCTACATGTCCTTGCTGGAGAACGAGATGCGCCGCTTTCAGTTCCAGCAGGGCGACAGCGAGGGATTCGTCAACTACGCCCTCACGATCAAAAAGGTCAAGATGTCGGCCATGTTTCTCGCCCACCGCAAATTCATCCGCGTGTCGCTGCGCTCGCGGGGCGACGTCGACGTCAACCTCTTCGCCCGGAAGTATTTCAGCGGCGGCGGCCACAAGAACGCCGCGGGGGGCAAGTCGTTCGTCTCGATGCAGGAGACCATCGACCACTACGTCCGTTCGGTCAGGGAGTTCGCCGACGAAGGGCATCTGGGCTGACGCCTTATGGACGATTTCCGCCTCAAGGTCTTTATCGCCGCGGCCCGGACGTTGAGTTTCACCCGGGCCGCCGAACAACTCTACATTTCGCAGCCCGCCGTCAGCAAGCATGTCGGCGAGCTGGAATCCCGTTATAAGGTGCAGCTTTTCACCCGCCGCGGCAGCCATCTGGAGCTGACCGATGCGGGGCGTACGATGCTGGAGGCGGCCGGGCGGCTTCTCGACGACTACCGCCGCCTCGAATACGAGATGAGCCTCTGCGCCGACCAGACCGGGGGCGAACTCCGCCTCGGGGCCAGCACGACCATCGCGCAGTACCTCCTTCCGCCGATTCTGGCGCACTTCACGGCGCGCTTTCCCGGGGTGCGGGTCTCGATGTCGTCGGGCAACAGCGCCGAGGTTGAGCAGGCGTTGGGCGAACATGCCGTGGATCTGGGGCTGGTCGAGAGCCTCAGCCGCCGGCAGGGGCTGCACTACACGCTTTTCAGGCCCGACGAATTGGTGCTGGTGGCCCGTCCGGGCGGGAAATACGCCCGCCGGGAGACGGTGACGCCCGAGGAGTTGCCGCGCATCCCGCTGGTGTTGCGCGAAAGCGGCTCGGGGACGCTCGAAGTGATCGCCGCGGCCCTTGCGGCCAGAGGCATCCGTCTCTCGCAGCTCGATGTGACGATGCGCCTCGGGTCGACCGAGGGGATCAAGGCCTTCGTCCGCAACAGCGACGCCATGGCCATCGTATCGGTGATTTCGGTGGTGGATGAACTGCGCAGCGGCGCGCTGCGGATCGTCGACATCGAGGGGCTGACGCTCTCCCGCGATTTCGTTTTCGTGCATGCCGAAGCCGAACCTGCGTGTCTGGCGTGGCGGTTCATCGACTTCGCCCGGGCGGATTTCTGATTGCCGGCCCCCGGTTTCCTTATCCCTGCGTCATAACTTCAGGTTATCCCGGATAACCAAATCTTGTTTCGTATTCCGATAAAAGATGCGACCTTTGCCGTCGCAATGAAGCAAAAGTTATCGGTCGTCATTAAAATTGCAAGGATATGTTGGAAAAAGGTAACAGGGCGAACACCCTGCACGGAATTCTCCTGATCGCGCTGTTTTCGTTCGCGGCATTTTACATCGCCGAAATCCCCGTTGTCAGACGGCTCTCGTTCAGCCCCTTGATCGTCGGCATCGTGCTGGGCATGCTCTACGCCAACAGCCTGCGCAACCGGCTGCCCGAAACCTGGGTCCCGGGCATCCGGTTCTGCACGAAGCAGGTGCTGCGCTGGGGCATCGTCCTCTACGGGTTCCGCCTGACGCTGGCCCAGGTGGCGGCCGTGGGCGTGCCGGCCGTCGTCGTGGACCTGATCGTCGTGACGGTCACCATTCTGGGGGGCGTTCTGCTGGGCCGCCTGCTGAAGATCGATCGCGACACGGCGCTGATGACTTCGACGGGCAGCGCCATCTGCGGCGCGGCGGCCGTGCTGGGGGCCGAGCCGGTGGTGAAGTGCGAGGGGTACAAAACCGCCATTGCCGTCTCCACGGTCGTCATTTTCGGAACCCTCTCGATGTTTCTCTATCCGGTCATGTACCGCATGGGCATGCTCAACGGGATGACCGACACGGAAGTGGCCGTCTACACGGGCAGCACGCTGCACGAGGTGGCCCACGTGGCCGGGGCGGGCAACGCGATGGACCCCACCGATGCGCTGGGGATCGCCGGAACGGCCACCATCACCAAGATGATCCGCGTCATGCTGCTCGCGCCCGTGCTCGTGATCATGGGCTTCGTGCTGGCGGGCCGCCGGAAGGAATCCGGGGGCGAAACGGGAAAACGCAGGATCGCCGTGCCGTGGTTCGCCTTCGGGTTCATCGGGATCATCGGTCTCAATTCGCTGCTGCAAAGCCTCTGCGGGGTGGAGACGGTCCGGGAAATTCCGCTCAACGGGACCATCGAGTACGTCGATACCTTCATGCTGACGATGGCCATGACGGCGCTGGGGGCCGAAACGAGCCTCGACAAATTCAGGCAGGCGGGGGCCAGGCCTTTCGTGCTGGCCGGCCTGCTCTACGTCTGGCTGGTGGCGGGCGGTTACTTCGTCACGAAATACGTGGTCGGCATGTTGTAGCGGCCGCTTTACAGTCTCGGCAGCTCCGGATTCTCGTGCTCGGAGTAGCGGAGCACCCGTTCCCGAATGAAGTCCGCGAAACCGCGGGCCTCTTCGTATGTAAGGGCCTCGGGATAGCTCATCAGCACCAGCCGGTGGGGATGGAACGGCCGCCGGAACGAGGGGTGGATATACGCGTAGGGATTGGCGACGAAACCCAGCCGCTGGTAGAAATGCTGGCGGCGGACCGAGATTTCATCCTCCGGCGGGTCGATCTCCAGAATGACGCGCCGCCCTTGGCAAAAGGCCGCGAGGGCTTTTGAACCCATGTTCTGTCCCCGCAGGCGGGGCGAGACGGCCAGATGCTCGACGTAGCGGTAATCTCCGGCGTTCCAGTGGAAGAGGATGCCGATGAACTCGTCGCCGCGCCAGATGCCGTCGGCCTCGAAATGCGGGTCGCCGAAAGCGCGGTCGTAACCCGTGCCGTCCCAACGTTCGCAGTCGGGGAAGGAGGCTTCGTAAAGCGCCCATGCTTCGGCCCAGCCCTTGTCCGAGCGTGATTTGAACGGTATGAATCGCAATTGCTGTGTCATGGTTTCCAATTTTCGGCAAGATACGGCAAATTTCGCATAAAACCCAATTTTCACGACTGCCCGAACGAGCCGCAGCCGCTTCTGCGGCGCCCTGCCCGTTTGCCGGGAGCGGAAAAATCCCCGGAGCTTCGGCCCGGGGATTTCCGGTTTCCGGGGGGGGCGGAAAGGGACGCTCCGAAAAAAAATCGCACGGCGGGGGTCGGTATCCGGAAAAGGCGTGTCTACCGGGTGAAGACAAAGAGAAAAAATCTGTTTTGTGTAAATGATATGCAGAAAGAGATAGACAGACTGATCAATTCGTACCGGAGCAACGCTTTGAGTAAGGAGGAGGCCGGTATGCTGGCGGGATGGCTGGAGGAGTCGGATGAAAACCGGGCTTATTTCAGGGAGTGTCTCGCCAGACGGGAGCTGCCCGCGTCGGCCAAGGCGGAGCGGGAATGGGCGCGTTTCGCAGCCCGCAACAAGATCCTGTTCGCTGTCCCCGAGGTCGCCGGACGGCGCCGGAGTCGGTTCCTGCGCTATGTGGCGGCGGCCGCCGTGGTTGCGGCGGGCGTTTGCGCCGTGTGGTTCTGGCAGCGCACCCCCGATGTCGCGTCCGAAGCCGGGGCCAGGGCGGAGATCAGCGCCGCACAGCCCCTGGAATACCGCACGGCGTGCGGCGAGAGGCTCGACATCGTGCTGCCCGACGGGTCGAAGGTCTGCATGAATTCCGAGGCGACGCTCACCGTGGACCCGGGATTCGGGAAGGCGACGCGCGAGATCGAGTTCGACGGCGAGGCGTTTTTCACCATTTCGCCCGACAAAAACTGTCCGTTCATCATCCACAGCGCCAACAACAACTATACGGTGCTGGGAACGTCGTTCAACCTGCAATCCTACGCCCGGGAGAATTTCGCCGTGGTGACGCTCCATACGGGGTGTTTGCAGGCGCAGGCCCGGAAGGACGTCATCATCCTCGACCCCCTCGACACGGCGATCGTCTTCTGGATCGCAGCCTCGGCCCTGTCGTTCATCCTCGCGCTGTTCGTCTCGAAGAAGTCGCACGCGTAAGAACCTTCAGACTGAAACGATGTGCGTGCGATTCGATCTCATGCGCCCTTGCGGCGTGAATCGCTATGCGCTGGCCCTTGTTGCCCGGGCGCCGGCCGGGGATGGGGCCTTGCTGTCAATGTGGCGAGCGGTGCAAGTGGGGGGGGCGAACAAAACGAAAATGAAAAACCGCAGCCGATTGATAATCAGCTGCGATTTTATTTCCGTGTGCCCAGGACAAGACTCGAACTTGCACGAACGTAATTGTTCACTACCCCCTCAAAGTAGCGTGTCTACCAATTTCACCACCTGGGCATTGC
>ENA-UOJB01002683-UOJB01002683.1-human-gut-metagenome-genome-assembly--contig:-C48-NODE-2683-length-11213-cov-8.768507_pt1 | contig 11213 bp, 10 predicted proteins | sample MGYA00242338_ERZ723885 | MGnify/ENA metagenome assembly ERZ723885
TCAATCGTTTCTTATTCTTTACTTTCAAATTTTATTCCTCCCAAAATTCCGATTTGTTCCATTATACTACACCAAAAGCCCCCTGTCCAACAACATTTGCCGTGCGGACAGGGGGCTTGTTTGCTTATAGTGTGTGATGAAATTGACTGTGAAGCAACTTTGCTTTACAGCGTGACCTTGTGGTAAACCTTCTTGCCTTTCTTGATGACAACGCCCTTATTCAGCGCGTCAACGGTCAGAACAGCCTTCGGGTCGGTGACCTTCTCGCCGTCGACGAGGACGCCGCCCTGCTGGACAAGCTGGCGGGCTTCACGGTTGGAGCCGCACAGACCCGCGGCGACCATGGCGGCCAGCAGGCCGACACCACCGTCCTTGACAAGCTCGGCGTCCAGCTTTGTGCTGGGCATATTCTCGTGGTCGGCGGCACCGCTGAACAGGCCGCGGGCAGTGGCCTGCGCCTTTTCGGCCTCCTCCTCACCGTGGACCATCTTCGTCAGCTCGTAGGCCAGAATCTCCTTGGCCTTGTTCAGCTGCTCGCCCTCCCAGTGGTCCATCTCGTCGATCTGCTCCAGCGGCAGGAAGGTCAGCATACGGATGCACTTGAGCACATCCGCGTCGCCGACGTTGCGCCAGTACTGGTAGAACTCGAACGGGCTCGTCTTGTTGGGGTCAAGCCAGACGGCGTTGCCCGCGGTCTTGCCCATCTTCTTGCCCTGGGAGTCGGTCAGCAGCGTGATGGTCATGGCGTAGGCATCCTTGCCCAGCTTGCGGCGGATCAGCTCGGTGCCGCCCAGCATGTTGCTCCACTGGTCGTCGCCGCCGAACTGCATGTTGCAGCCGTAGTGCTGGAACATGTAGTAGAAGTCGTAGCTCTGCATGATCATGTAGTTGAACTCGAGGAAGGACAGGCCCTTCTCCATGCGCTGCTTGTAGCACTCGGCGCGCAGCATGTTGTTCACGCTGAAGCAGGGGCCGACCTCGCGCAGCAGCTCAATGTAGTTCAGGTCCAGCAGCCAGTCGGCGTTGTTCAGCATCAGGGCCTTACCCTCGCCGAACTCAATAAAGCGCTCCATCTGACGCTTGAAGCACTCGGCGTTGTGGTCGATGTCCTCCTTGGTCAGCATCTTGCGCATATCGGTACGGCCAGACGGGTCACCGATCATCGTCGTGCCGCCGCCAATCAGGGCAATGGGGCGGTTGCCGGCCTGCTGCAGGCGCTTCATCAGGGTCAGGGCCATAAAGTGACCGGCAGTCAGGCTGTCCGCCGTGCAGTCAAAGCCAATGTAGAACGTGGCCTTGCCGTTGTTGATGACCTCCTTGATCTCCTCCTCGTCGGTGACCTGGGCAATCAGGCCGCGGGCCTTCAGTTCGTCATAAATCGTCATGAGTTTTACCTCCGTTTGTTGCGGCAAGGGCAAAAATAAAAGCCCCTGCCAAATGTGAATTTGGCAGAGGGCGAAAGTTCGCGGTACCACCTCTGTTTGCCCGTCCCTCACGGCGGCGGGCCTTCGCGGGTGCGGCAGACAAAGGGCTGCGTACACCCCAAGCGCTGTAACGTGCGCACACGGCACAGCCTACTGGCTTTCGCGTTCAGCCTGCTGCTCCGGGCTGTATTCCGCCGCCTGCACTGCCGACCCCTTGCACCAACCGGGGCTTCTCTGAAGCATAACAGACGGGTACTGGCTCCCATCACTGCATTTAACAAAAGATACTGTATCATATCCCACACGGGTTGTCAAGGGGTGGTGCATATAGAATGCGCCCGCAGCCGGCGCGAGGGCTATTTGGATTTCTCAATCAATTCCCGCGCACTGGCCAGGCTCAACTCGCTGACCTTGTCGCCGGAGATCATCCGTGCCAGCACCTCCACGCGGCCATCCATGTCAAGCGTGTGGATCTCGGTGAACGTGCGGTCCTTGCGGACATTCTTCGGGATCAGCAGCTGGTTGTCCGCAAACGCAGCGACCTGCGGCGTGTGGGTGATGCAAAGCACCTGATGCCCCCTGGCCGTCTGGTGCAGCAGCTGCCCGATGCGCCCTGCGGCCAGGCCGGAAACGCCGGTGTCGATTTCATCGTAGATGACCGTCGGCAGTGCGTCACGGTCCGCCAGCGCGCTCTTGAACGCCAGCATAATGCGGGAAAGCTCACCGCCGGACGCAATCTTTGCCAGCGGCTTCGGCTCCTCGCCGGGGTTCGTCGAAATCAAAAATTCCACGGTATCCTGCCCGTGGGAGGACAGCGGCCCCCGCGTATGCTTGAGCGCAAAGCGGATGCCAGGCATGTTCAGAAATTCCAGCGCCGCCTTCATCTCCTTGTTCATGGCAGCAAAGCCTTTCAGGCGGCTCTGGGTCAGCTTCTCGGCAGCCTCCTTGGCGGCGGCATACAGCGTCTGCATCTGCGCTTTCAGCTCGGCGATCTTCTGCCCAGACGACTGGAATGTCTCCAGCTCTGCAGCGGCGGCCTCGCGCCGTGCCAGCAGCTCGTCGACCTCCATGCCGAACTTCTGCTTGATGCGGTAGATCGTATCAAGCCGCGTTTCGATCTGGTCCAGCTCCCCGGCGTCAAAGCCGTAGGCGTCCAGTCGGTCTGCCAGGTCGGTGGCCAGCTCGCGCGCGCTGTAGTACAGGTCGTTCAGCCGCTCTGACATGGCCGTCAGCGACTCGTCGAGCCGCGCACTGTTCTGCAGCCCGTCAACGGCCCCGCCCAAGAGGTCTGCCGCGCCCGCCTGCTCACCGTCCTCGTCACCGGCCAGCGCCAGATGGGCGGCGGTGATGCCCGCCAGAATGCTCTGAGCGTGGGTGATGACGTTCTTGCGCTCCTGCAGCGTCTTTTCCTCGCCGGGCTGCAGGGCCGCGGCGTCGATGGTGTCGATCTCGGCGGTCAGTGCCTCAATGCGGCGCTGTTTGTCGGATTCGCTTGCGTTCAGGGCATCCAGCTGCCGCTTGACCGTGACCAGCTCGCGGTAGCGGCGGTAATACTCGGCGAACAAATCGCGGTTCTGGGCATACTGATCCAGCAGCCCCAGATGCAGTGCCGGGTTTGTCAGGCTCTGGCTGTCGTGCTGGCCGTGGATGGAGAGCAGCCCCGACGAAATGTCCCGCACCACCGCCGCCGTGGCGGGCATGCCGTTGACGCGGCAGCTGCCCTTGCCCTCGGCGTTGATCTCGCGGTACAAAAGCAGGTCGTCGGTGACCTCGTAGCCGCATTTTTCCAGCTGTTTTTTGACGGAGGTCGGGATACTCTCAAACGTTGCCCAGATGCACGCCTTCTGTGCGCCGCTTCGCACCAGCTCACGCGAGGTGCGGTTGCCTAAAATCGCATTGATGGAGTCGATCAGGATGGATTTACCGGCACCGGTCTCACCTGTCAGCACGTTAAAGCCGGGGGTAAAATTCACCTCGGCTTTTTCAATAACGGCTACATTTTCAATTTTCAGGCTTGCCAGCATGGGGCAGCTCCTCCCTGTCGTTAAAATTACCCGCGGCGGGTGTACTGCTGCAGCTGCTTGCAGATGGCGGCTGCGTCATCCTCGCTGCGCATCAAGATAAAGAACGTGTCATCGCCGGAAAGCGTGCCGACGACATTGTCCCACTGCTTGGCGTCGAACACCTCGCACGCAGCGTTGGCCATGCCGGAAAAACACTTGACCAGTACCATGTGCCCGGCGTAATCCACCTTAAGCACCGACTCGCGGAAAATCATCTCAAACCGGCTGGGTGAATGCGTTACCTTGCCGGACGCAGACGCCGGCACGTAGCGGTAACGCCCGTCAGCGGTGGCTGTTTTGACCAGCTGCAGCTCACGAATATCGCGGGATACCGTGGCCTGCGTCACGTCAAAGCCTTCCTCCCGCAGGTGGGCCAGCAGGTCCTCCTGCCGGTCAATAGGGTGCTGTTCGATCAGGTCAAGAATTGCCTGATGACGTGCACTTTTCACAGGGATCATCTCCTCATCAATTTGTTTTCAATCGCATGGAACTGCTCCGCGTCGTCGAAGGCAATCAACCGCAGGCGCTGCCCACAGCCGGTCACCAGCAGACTTTCACCCGGCAGCAGATCGCACTGGGCGCTGCTGTCCGCACAGACAAAGCTGCCGTCGCGGTTTTCGGCATCGGCGATAATTTTCAGATGGCGGTCAGCCGCAAACACAAGCGGCGCGGCGTGTACATTGTGCGCACAGACCGGCGTCAGAACCAATACGTCCGCGGCGGCGTCCAGGATCGGCCCGCCCGCCGAGAACGAGTACGCGGTGGAGCCCGTCGGCGTTGCCAGAATCATGCCGTCGCTGCGGTAGCTGCCCACCAATGCGCCGTCGCAGTACACCTTATAATCCATCGGGTGCAGCCGGGTCTGACCGAACACCACAAGGTCATTGATGGCGTCAGCTTGCCAGCCGTGGGCCGGGGCTTCGGCGTGGAGCAGACGGCGGCTGGCAAGGGTGAACTCCCCCGCGGCCAGCCGTTTGAGCTTGGCCGTAAGCTCACCGACCTCGCAGGTCGCCAGAAAGCCGGTGCGGCCAAGGTTGACACCCAGAACGGGCTTGCCGTGCTTCATGCAGGAAAGCCCGGCGCGCAGTAACGTGCCGTCACCGCCGATGGTCACGACCTGGTCGGCGGCGCGGTAGGCATCTGCCTCGGGCAGAAAATGCACACCCGTCAGCCCGGCAGAACCAAATTCGTTCGCAAAGGGCTGCGGCATCAAGACCGGCACGCCCAGCCCGGCCAGCACAGCGGCAGCCTGCCGCGTAACGGCAAGCCCGGTGTCCTTGGTCGGGTTGGGAATCAGCAAAACCGACATTGTGTCAGGGTCCTTTCTCAGTGCAGATTGGGCGCTTTGTCCAGCGTATCGTGGGAGGCTGCGACGACCTTTTCAATCAGGCCCTCCGGCAGCGGCTGCGGGGTATCGCAGTGCTGGACGTACATCAGGTATTCAATGTTGCCCTCGGGTCCCTTGATGGGCGAAAAGTCCAGGCCCGCGGGGGTAAAGTGGTTCGCCATGGCATACCCCTCGGCCATTTTCAGTACCTCGCGGTGGGTAGCCGGGTCGCGCACGACGCCCTTTTTGCCGACCTTCTCGCGGCCAGCCTCAAACTGCGGCTTGACCAGGCAGACGCCGACAGCGTCCGGCGTGCAGATGGCGTCTGCCACCGGGAAGATATGCTTGAGCGAGATGAACGAAACGTCCACGCTGAAGAACGCAACCGGCTCTGTCAGGTCCTCAGGCTTTACATTGCGGATGTTCGTTCTTTCCATATTGATGACGCGCGCATCGGTGCGCAGGCTCCACGCCAGCTGACCGTAGCCCACATCGACGGCGTAGACCTTGACCGCGCCGTTTTGCAGCATACAGTCGGTAAAGCCGCCCGTGGACGCGCCAATGTCCATGCAGACCTTGCCGTCCGGACGCATCGGAAAGACCTGCATGGCCTTTTCCAGCTTGAGGCCGCCGCGGCTGACATAGCCGATGTCATGCCCGCGCACCTCGACCTTGGCGTCGGGTGCAATCATCTCACCGGCCTTGTCGACCTTCTGCTCGTTGACAAAGACGATGCCGGACATGATGAGCGCCTTGGCGCGCTCACGGCTCTGTACCAGTCCGTTCTGGCACAGGTATTGATCCAGGCGAATCTTACTCATGCCTGTTTCTCCTTTAAAGCGTTCAAAATATCTGTGCAGAGGGCCGCGGCGTCAAGCTGCTGATCCTTGCGCAGCTCGGGCACATTGGCGTGCAACAGATGGCTGTTGTCCACGGCATGCAGCAGGAATTCGCCCTGCCAGCCGCATTGCTGCATGGCAAAGCCCAGCTGCTCGCCGATGCCGCCGGTGCGCACCGTATCCTCGGCAAACAAAATCGTGTTGTAGTGCTTCAGTGTATCGCACACACCGTCCGGCAGCGGGTAAAGCTGCGTCAGCTTGACGCAGTCCGCCTGCACGCCATGCTGGGCCAGCAGATCCTTGGCGGCAATGATCTCCTCGGTCTCGGCACCGTAGCTGACAAGCGCGACACGTGCGCCATCGACGGGGTCCAGCACATCGTAGCGCGCGCCTGTGCAGGGCAGCGCCGCCAGTGCGGGGTTCTCGCCGCCGCGGGCATAGCGGATCATCCGCGGGCCGTGTGCCTCGCGCACAAGATAGGTCAGCCAGTAGCGCAGCTCCGCATAGTTGGCGGGGGCAAAAATCGGGATGTTCACATTCGAGAAGAACGCAACATCGTAAATGCCCTGGTGTGTGGCACCGTCGCCGGGCACCAGCCCCGCGCGGTCCACAGCGAACAGCACATCCAGCTGCATCAGATTGACATCATGGATGATCTGGTCGTAGGCGCGCTGGAAAAATGTGGAATAGATGGCGACCACGGGCAGCAGCCCCTGGCTGGCCAGGCCCGCCGCAAACGTGACAGCGTGTTCCTCCGCCATGCCGACGTCAAAGAAACGCCCGGGATGGCGGTGCTTGAAGAAGTTCAGGCCGGTGCCGTACTTCATGGCGGCGGTGATGCCGCACAGCCGCGGCTCGTCGTCGCCCAGATCTGCCAGCGCACAGCCGAACGTAGACGAGAAGGAATCCTTCGGTGACAGCTCGGGGTCAGTCAGATGGTTCAAATCGATGGACGATACGGCGTGGAACTCGCCGGGGTTCTCCTCGGCGGGCTTCAGGCCCCTGCCCTTTTTGGTGACGACGTGCAGGAAAACCGGCGCATACTGCTCGCCGCGCAGGTTCGTCAGCGTGTGGGTCAGCATGCCCACATCATGGCCGTCGATGGGCCCGATATACTGGAAGCCCATCTCCTCGAACATCGTGGACTTGTAGATGCCGCGGCGGATCAGCTGCTTGCCGCCCTGCAAGACCCTGACCAGCGCGTCACCTGCCACGGGGATGCGCTCGAGCGTCGTCTCCATGTGGGCCTTGACGTGGGAGTATTTCGGGTCGGTGCGCAGCTTGGTCAGATAATTCGCCATCTGGCCGACATTTTTGGAAATCGACATCTTGTTGTCGTTCAGGATAACGATCAGATTGTTCAGCTTGCTGACATTGTTCATGCCCTCGTAGACCATGCCGCCGGTAAACGCACCGTCGCCAACGATGACCACGACCTTGCCCGGCTCGTTCTTGAGCTTTTTGGCGCGGGCAATGCCGATGGCTGTTGACAGCGCCGCACTGCCGTGGCCGGCAATAAAGGCGTCACAATCGCTCTCCCGCGGGCTGGGAAAGCCGGAAATGCCGTTTTTGCGGCGCAGCTGGGCGAAGCCCTCGCGCCGCCCGGTCAGCAGCTTGTGGGTGTAGCACTGATGGCCGACGTCAAACAGCAGCTTGTCCTGCGGAAAGTCCAGCACGCGGTGCAGGGCCACCGTCAGCTCCACAACGCCGAGGTTCGACGACAGATGGCCGCCGGTCTCGGAAACGCTCTTGATCAAAAACTGCCGGATCTCCTCACACAGGGCGGGCATATCGGACGCGGGCAGATTTTTTATTTCTCCGGGCGCATTGATGCGCTCCAGCAAGGGATAGCTCATATACGCACCTCGTTTTTACACCATCGGCATGGCAAAGCCCAGCACAATGCCGAGCGCCGCACCGGTCACAACTTCGATCGGCGTATGGCCGACCATTTCCTTCAGCTTTTTGCCGTGGGGCAGCTGGAACTGCTCAAACCCCTGATCCATCCATTCGGTGAACATCCGGTTCAGCACCTTGGCCTGCTCGCCGGTCTCGTAGCGCACGCCCATGGCGTCATACATGACAATGATGGACAGCACCGCCGCAATGGCGAAGAGCGGGGAATTGACGCCGCAGTACCGCCCCGTGGCAACGACCATGGCACAGACCGTGGCCGAGTGGGAACTGGGCATGCCGCCCGCACCCCACATACGCTCGGCAATAAAGCGGTGGAAGATAAACAGATTCAGAAGAACCTTAATAAGCTGGGCCAGCAGCGATGCACAGATCGCCGTAGCCAGCACAAAATTCCAACTCAGCGCAGCGCGCAACAGTGGCATGGAATCACATCCTTATTTCTTACGTTCCAGCAGCTCCGCTGCCATCAGGCGCAGAAAATCTGCCCCGGGGCCAAGCGCATCCAGCGCGGCCAGCGCTGCGGCATTGTGGCGCTCGGCTTCCTCGTGTGCGCCCTGTAAACCGTACAGCGTGATAAAGGTGGTTTTGTCGTTGTCGGCGTCGCTGCCCACGGGCTTGCCCAGCTCCTCCGTCGTAGAGGTGACGTCCAGAATGTCATCGACGATCTGGAAAACCAGGCCAAGCTCGGCAGCGTAGCGCACCAGCGCCTTGCGGGTGTCCGTGTCGGGGCGCACACCCGCGGCGGCACAGCCCAGCTCGACGGCGGCAATGATGAGCGCACCGGTTTTGTGGGCGTGCAGGTTTAAAAGCTCGGCCTCACCGGCGTGCACAGTTTCAAAATGCTTGTCCAGCTCCTGGCCGTAGAGCATGCCGCGGTCCCCGCCACCTCTGGCCAGCAGCTGCACGGCCTCAATGCGGCTCTCGGCAGAGCACTTTGCATGAGCAAGGACCTCAAACGCTGCCGTGACCAGTGCGTCCGCGGCCAGCAGGGCCGTAGCCTCGCCAAACTGCTTGTGGCAGCTCGGGCGTCCGCGGCGGAAATCATCGTTGTCCATGCAGGGCATATCATCGTGAATGAGCGAGTAGCAGTGCAGCATTTCCAGCGCACAGGCATAGTCCAGCGCATCGGCAGCGTCGGCACCGGCCAGCTGGCAGGCGGCCAGCGTCAGCACGGCGCGAACCCGTTTGCCGCCGCCCAGAAGGCTGTAGCGCGCGGCCTGCCCCAGCTCAGACTGCTGCGGCAGGTATTCATCGCACAGTGCGGCCAGGCGCTTTTCAGTCAGACCGGCCCAGGCGGTAAGCTGCTGCTTATATTCCTCATGCGTCATGGGGCACCTCCACATCCGGGGCAAGGCTGGCGTCGATCTCCTCGACCTGCAGCCGGGCCTTGTCCAGCGCTGTATTACAGTAATGGATCAGCCCGGCGGCCTCGGCGTACAGCTTGACGGAATCAGCCAGCGGTGTGGTTTCATCCTGCAGCTGGGCCAGAAGTCCCTGCAGGCGGTCCATGCCTTCCTCGAAGGATTTGGGCTGCTTCATCGGGTATCACTCCCCTGTTTTTTGTTCCAAAGTGTGTACCGCTTCCACGCGGCATTCGGCGGCGGCTCTGGCGCCGCGCAGCGTCACGGCCTCGCCGGGACGCAGTGTTTCGACGGCGCAGGGCGTGCCGTTTTGCTCCGGCAGCGCGTAGCCGCGGGCCAGCACCGCGTAAGGGCTCAGGGATTCCGCCACCGCAGCGGCGCTTTGCAGGCTGCGCCGGGCATCCTGCACATGGCGCTGTGCGGCCTGCCGGACAGCGGCCTGCGCAATGGCAAGCTCCTGCCCGCGGCGGTCTAACTGCTGGTGCTGACGCTGCAAAAGCTGCGCCGTGGCCAGCTGGTTAAACCTATTATAGCATAGATTGCAGCAATTCTGTATATTTTTTTGAATATTTTGCTGCAAAATGAATATTTTCTGCCGTACATCCCCCTGATCGGGCACGCAGAGTTCCGCCGCGGCGGACGGTGTCGGCGCGCGCAGGTCGGCAACATAGTCCAGAATCGAAGTGTCGATCTCATGCCCTACCGCCGAGACCACCGGCCTGCGGCAGGCGGCTGCGGCGCGGGCGATACGCTCGGAGTTGAACACCCACAGATCCTCTTTGCTGCCGCCGCCGCGGGTGACCAGGATCAGGTCGGGCCGCGGGTCGCGGTCCAGCCTGCGGATGCCGTCCACGATACTCTTTTCAGCCTCGATGCCCTGCACGCTGACGGGGGCCAGCAGCAATTTCACCATCGGCCAGCGGCGGCCAATGACGTTCTGCACGTCCTGCCACGCTGCGCCGGTCTTGCTCGTGACAACGCCGATACACCTCGGTACGGCGGGCAGCGGGCGCTTGCGCTCGGGTGCAAACAGGCCCTCGGCCTCCAGCTTTTTGTACAGCGCGTCGAACGCCATCTGCGCGGCACCCGCGCCGAAGGGCTTCATATAGTCAGCGTAGAGCTGGAACGCGCCGTCCCGCTCATAGATCGTGGCGCGTCCGTAGACGAGCACCAGCATACCGTTCTGCGGTTCGAAGTTCAAAAGCTGTGCCTGGGAGCGGAACATGACAGTTTTGATGGAGGCGTTCTCATCCTTGAGCGTGAAATACAGATGCCCGCTCTTGTAATGCCGCGTAAAGCCGGAAATCTCCCCACAGACGATCAGATCGTTCAGCGGGTCGCATTGCTCCAATACGCGCTTTGCCAGCCGGTTCAGGCTGGTTACATTGATGTAGTCGGCCATGCGCCACACTCCCTCGCCGCCAGGATCGAGATGCCAATGGCATTGTCACTGGCAAATTTTCCCGGTACAAAATGTGCGTTCGGCACGCGGTTCGTCACATAGGTGCGGATCAGATCGCTGCTCATAACGCCGCCCGCAAAAACCACGGGCAGACCCGGATGCTCGGCCAGGGCGTTGTTTGCCATCCGCACAAGCGTTTCGCCCACGCAGAGCAGACAGTATTTGCAGACATAGGGCGCGTCATGCCCGTCGGCCAGCAGCTTTGCGCACTGGTTCTCAAGGCCGGACAGACTGCACGTCAGCCCGTGTACACTGACCTTGGGATGGACTTTTTCTTTACACAAAGCGGCCTGCTCGCTGACATAGACGCCCGCCGGGAACGGAAAGCCCAGCTTGACGCCGAGGCGGTCCACAGCCTGCCCGGCGTACAGATCGCTGCTTGTGCCCAGCGGCGTGATGCGCTCGGCCCCATGGCACAAAAGAAGGTCGGTGGTGCCGCCGGAGACATGAAATACAAGTGACTCCCGCTCAAACAGCGTGAAATCCCCCGCCGCGTACAGCGCCGCGGCAATATGCCCCTGCTGGTGGGTCAGCGCGATGAGCGGCAGCGCGCGGGACAGGCTGAACGCCGTCGCGGCGCTGACACCGGCAAGAAAGCACGGCATATACGACCCCTCCACGGGGCGCGGCCTGGCGGACACGCCAACGGCCCTGACCTGCGTCAGGTCGGCCCTTGCGCCCAGCTCCACCAGCATGGCGGGCAAGGCTGCCGTGTGGTGGAACAGCGCGTCGCTCTGCCGCAGACCGAGCTGCCCTTCCTTGACTGGCAAAAATTTTTTGCAATCGCAAACAACCTCTCCGGCGTCTGTGTCAAACACTG
>ENA-UOJB01002685-UOJB01002685.1-human-gut-metagenome-genome-assembly--contig:-C48-NODE-2685-length-11206-cov-10.521568_pt1 | contig 11206 bp, 7 predicted proteins | sample MGYA00242338_ERZ723885 | MGnify/ENA metagenome assembly ERZ723885
ATTGGTTCGAGTGACCGCACACCAAAAATCAAGTCTTGGAGGATACGACTATGACAAAATTGCTTTCCTGCCACTACAACATGGATACCAACCGGGTGGAAGCCCGGTTCGAGGATGGCATCACCCTTGCCATCAACTGCATCGCCGTCGAGGACGAGTACGGCAACACCCCGGCACAGCGGGCAGAGCTGGACTGGCTGCTCTACAATAAGCCCTTGGAGTATGCACAGATGGTGCTGAGAGGGGAGATGGAGCACTATCTGTCGCTGGGGTGTGACCACGGCAGGCTGGGGGATTGATCTACGAGATCGCACGGTTGATTGCACGCGTGCATTCGCCGTGCGATCTTTTCAGCGTAAATTCAGCGCAAACCATGCCAAGTCAGCGTATTTTCAGCGTAAATCCCGGAAAGTCAGCGTAAAAGTCAGCGTAAATCCAAGAAGTCAGCGTAAAAGTCAGCGTAAAATTAAAAAGTCAGCGCAAATTTTCACTTAACGCTTTTGTACTTCGTTCCTCGGCCTACACCATCAGGCCGCAATATACCGTCCTTGCACATCTGATGCAGGATATAATAGGTCTGGTTTTTGTTGAACCCACAAACCTCTTGCGCTCTTACATTTGTAATGCTTTCTTCCTTCTCAAGGTATTCAAGAATTTTCACTTTTGCTTTTGCTTTTGCCTGAGCTTCCATCCTTACACAGTTTGTTTTGTCGGATTCATTGACATTATTTATAGCATCCGTCAACCGCATCTGCACAGGTGAAACCTCATAATTTCCATTCAGTTCGTAGGTTGTCCAGCGGCCATTCGGAACACTCAGCAACATCTTCTTTTGCACAAGCCCCGACAATAGCTTACCAACATCCGTTGGATGAAGATTCAAAATTGTTTGCATTCGACTATTGGACACTTCTTTTTCCAAATAAGCTGTTGAAAGAATTATTTGCTCATTTGCCGACAGTTCTCTATAGTCATGTCCCATTAATCGCTGCAAATATTCCGAACAATCTGGCGGCATCAAAGATACCATCCACAAACGCAATTCGACCTGTTTTAAATCAACATTGTCTTTCAAATCCGGTTTTCGCCAATTTTCCTCTTTCCACGCGGCTAAAATGGTCGGAAATCCAGACCCTGCATTGTCTCCGTAACCAATCATCCGCAACATCATTTGAATCCGTGGATTTCTCGATTTTGAATTACCACCTTCATAAATTGCTTGAATCGGCAGTTTCAAACTTCCCGGATTTGAAAATAGAAATGCATCGTCTGTTTTCTCTACCTTTAATGTGCCTGTAATCAGATAATCACTGTGAATCATTAGATTAATGAGAGCTTCACGGATTGCTTTATGCACTGGCGTATCATCCACTCTACTCATGCCTTCTAGTTTGAATGGCCGCTTTAAATTGCTAACCAGTTTTGGGATCAGCCGATGCAGAAAAGTGTATAAGTTATTTTCCCACGTTCCATCATAGGTCAGCCGGTCCGACCACCGTTGTCCCGGAAGTAAATTGGTTTTATCCAGATAGTCCATATGGATATTATCAAATCGCTCTCGAATTGAAAGTCCGTTGCCAAACATTAGCAGCCCTGCCACCGTCAGCCATTCTTTTCCAGTTATGCGCTCTTTCGCTATACCGCCCAGTTTTCGCAAGAACTCCTTATCTTCAATATTACTCCACACATGTCCTGGATTTTTTGTATCGAACTCTATCCGGTATGCTTTCAATGAATCTTCGTCAATATCATCCATTGTATACCCTTCCAGCAGTCCACCATCGTTTCCAGTATCGCTGGCATCACGGAGCATAGCCTTCACTTCATCTTCTGTGCAGTGATAGTCCCCATCGTGATTACGTTTAAATGTTCCCTTAATTGGATTTTCGTTGATATAGACAGGGCGTTGCTTATAGGTTGCTTGTGGAACATGAACACACACTAAAGTTTTACCATCATAGTCTATCGATGTCACATCGGCATCCACTAATATACTTGTACTAACTTTCGCACTATTCAGTGTGTTCCAAAAGTCTTTTATAACTTTATCAGCATTCCTAACGCCTGTAATTTCAAATCTTTTAGAAAAATCTTCCTCTCCTATGTTTTCTTTGACACCCAGCAAAATCAGGCCACCGTTGGTATTCGCAAATGAAGAGTATGTCTCCCATACTGCCTTGGGCACATCGCTCTTAGCTTCTTTGCATTCAAGGTTAATTCGTTCGCCGTATTGAAGCATTTCCAAAATGCTCTTTACTGTCATACAGGGCCTCCTTTCTCATGTTGTTCATGCTTACTTTTTAGAATAAATTCCTCATTAATTTTTATAATAATAATCGCCATTACGAGCAACAGACGTAAATAATCCTGATATTGTGTGCGCTCATCTAGCGAGTTCGTTGAGTGTGCATATTTATTTCTTAAATCCAGACCGTTAGAGAATTCTGCCTTATTTAGAAGATAGTTAAAATATTTTTGCTCAGGTACCGAAAACAACGTCTTTTCAAACCTGAGTTCTTTTTGACTAATAAGCGTATTCAACGGTTCACTCTCAGTATTTTCATATGCTATACACAAAAAATCTTTTTTATATATTTGAATTAAAATTTCAAAGCGCTCTTTATTAATCAAAATAATTCCATCTGCGCACTTGATTATTGCACCTCTTTGCAGCAAGTATTCTATTCTCGTTTGTTGTATCTCATTAAAATCTTTATAATATACTTTCTCTTTAGAAATCATTTCAAAAAGAGAATCATAACCCTTTCCCAGACGTTCCAAATATGTCAACATTGATTGTGAGGAAAAAAGATAATACATTTCATTTTTCAGTTTCACATCATTACAATACGCATATTTATTCTCAACAAGACTTGGAACAGTTGAAAAATTTGTTTGTTGAGAAGAAAATTCCAGATATTCACGATCAATTCTTAAATCAGCGCAATATAAGCTAAACTGCTTTAAAACATGATCAATCTTACTGACAATTAACTTATTGCGTTCTCCAAATTTTGCGTTTGAGGAAGTCTCATCATACACATATCCATCAATTCCAAATTCTTCTTTCAGATAAACTTCAAAAAACCATTGGTAAACGCTTTCCAGCTCAACACCATGTCGTTTCAGAAATTCATAGTATCCACGTATTTGTAGAAGTGCAAACGAATTTTTTATTTCAAAACTTTGTCCTGTTGCATATTCCTTTCGCCCATGTAATCCAAACACCGTATCAAATATTCCTAGGTCAGACTCATTTGAAACCAAATTACATCGACTTTTCAAATCAACGACCTCAAACCAGTAGAAATTTTGAAGAATTGTCGCATAATCCAAATTATTTTCAAGCCATACCGTATCATATTCTATTAATGGTTTTAGCGGTTCGCTTATATCATACCTTATCTCACCGGTTCCATCCATTGGACGAAAGCTGACCCCCATAGTTGTTTCTATCGCTCTATGTGATGTCAAAAATTCGCTCCTCATTTTTTCGAGGCGTTTGTATGCATTGAATTTTGTTCGATCACTTAACCGTAGCTTGTCCGGATTATCTTCTTGCGCAATCAACTCAAGATAATTCATATTCGGTTGCGGCAAATCAATATATTTTTGTACCAAAATCTCTTTATCGCTATCGGTAAGTTCCTTTGGCAAGAAATAATTTTGCTTTGGTTTTTCACGCTTTTCCAAAAAGCTCGATACCAAAAACTCTGCATTTCGAACATCTTCCAATATATATTTCCGTATCACCGCTCCAAACCTAGCGACAGTTTCTTTCTGTCCAAGAATACATCGAAGCGGGGCGCCTGTTTCAAAAACCATTTTCTCAAATGAAGCATCATCAAATTTTTTATACTGTTTTGTCTCAGCAAAAATATCCCAAAAAATCTCCTTATACAAAACATCCGTTTCCTTGTACAATCCAGCATATTCTGATAACTCAACTGTTGAAAAGAATCTGCCTATAACTCCTAGAATTGTTTTTGCTCGCTCCTGATAAACGGAATAAATCTCATCTGTCCATTTCTGCAGTCTGATTCCTGAATCAATATAGCGTTTTACGTTATAGAGTTCTATAATTTGGTCAATGCTCTTGTAAGAATTCCATTTTCCAAAGTCATTTAAAACTTCTTCGCACTTCATTAATTCGTTTGGAATTGCTAAATCACCAAAATCATAGTATTGTGTACGATATTTATTCATAGTTACACCTCCACTCTACCTCATATACTATTTTACATTAAGCTTCCCGCAAGCTCTTATATATTTCTTCTGTAAAAATACCGAGCACCTGCCGTTTGATTTCTTCATTGCTTAGCAGAAGTGAGAAGAAATCCTGGTTCTGTTCCAATCCTTCAATCAAGGCATCGTCAATATCATCAAAATAAGAAAATTCAAAGTCTTTGACGGTATTGTTTCGCGCACTGGTTTTCAGTTTATCCGATTTTAAAAGGATGTCCCTGATCTGTAACATAGCCTTAACCGCCACATCATTGTTATAGGCCTTTCCGGTACGGCTATTGATCTCCGCAATGATCTCTGAAAGCCGTTCCTCTTTTGCTTCAGTAAGCCCGAAATTTTCGGCAGTCGGCAATTTCACCACCGGCTGTGCAACAAGGTTTGACGTTGTATGTTCCTCGACCTTTTTCTGAACAAAATTGGTTGCCTTAATCTTTCCGTCTAGGTTGTATCCACCGCCCGGATGTTTGATATTGATATAGGCCAGAAGATATGTGATAAAGTTGTATTTCTTGTGCAGATCAGTATCCTCAAAGCAGGATGCCTGCAATAGGAACTCATAGAATCGGACAAAGTGCCGCATCGCAGACACAATCTCCTGCTGTCTAACGAGATCGTATTGCTCAATCATGTTCTTTGCACGCTTGAAGTAAAACGTCAGCTTCTGCTTGTCCTTGGCAGATATATTCTTCTTATACAGCAGCTCGTTGGCTTTTTCGATATCATCCGGGTCAAGCACGGTGTACGCATCGATTTGAGCTTCCAGATCATAAATCGCCGTCGGCGTTACGGAAGTGGAGAGCAGCGTAGTCGTATAGTACGGTGCAAATGCCGCTTTGATATCTTCGTATGTATTTGCAAAGTCCAGCACGAAGGTTTTCTTCTCGAACGGCGGGCAAATACGATTCAGGCGGGAAAGCGTCTGAACAGCAGATACGCCCTTCAGCTTTTTGAGAACATACATAGCGCAGAGTTTCGGCTGGTCAAACCCGGTCTGATACTTATTCGCAACCAGAAGTACCTGATATTCGTCCTTATCAAATTCTTTTGTCAGACGATCCTCCGGGAAACCGTTCATGGAAGCCTCGGAATATTCGGTTTCATCGTCCGGGAGCTTTACTTTGCCAGAAAATGCAACCAAAGCTTTGATATCGGTATAGCCTTTTTTCTTTGTATAATTCTCAAACGCCTGACGGTATTTGACCGCGCCCTGCCGGGAAGCAGTGATGACCATTGCCTTTGCCATACCGCCAAGTTCCGGCATAACTGTTGTGCGGAAATGTTCAATGATAACCTCTACACGCTGTGCAATGTTCGTCTCGTGCAGTTCCACAAACCGCGCAATTTGCCGCTTTGCATCAGCAGTCTTGCATCGAGGATCTTCTTCAATCTCCTTGTTCAGCTGATAAAAGGTATCATAAGTGGTATAGTTCTGAAGCACATCAAGGATAAAGCCCTCCTCAATGGCCTGTTTCATAGAATAGATATGAAACGCCTCACGCTGCCCTTTGGTGTTCAGTCGACCAAACAATTGAATCGTTGTGGGCTTGGGGGTGGCGGTGAAAGCGAACATGGAAACATTCGCCTGTTTGCCGTTTCTGCGGATTTCATCCGTAATCATATCTTCCACATCGATGCCTTCTTGTTCTCCTGCACCCAGCGACTTTGTGACCGCTGCCATGTCCTTACCTGCCGTGGAGGAATGTGCCTCATCGATAATAACCGCAAAGCGCTTGTTTTTCAGCCCGGCAACACTGTCTACAATATACTGGAATTTCTGAATTGTAGTGGCGATGATTTTCGTATTGCCGTTCAGAGCAATGGCAAGGTCTGCCGAGTTACACTTATCGTCCATGACACGGATAAGCCCCGCTTTATGCTCCATGCCCATAATCGCTTTCTGCAGCTGACGATCAACCACAACTCGATCAGTGATGATCACAACATTGTCAAAGATGATTTTATTATCCGCATCGTGCAGAGAAGTCAGGCGGTGCGCCAGCCATGCGATAGAGTTCGTTTTGCCGGAGCCTGCGCTGTGCTGGATCAGATAATTCTGCGTTGTGCCATTATCACGGACATCACCCAGCAATTTGCGGATCACATCAAGCTGATGATACCGAGGGAATATGACATTTTCGGATTTTTTCGTTTTCCCTGTCAGCTCATCCTTGCTTTCCTTAGTTTCGATAAAGATGAACTTACTGATGAGATCAAGGACGGTATCCTTGGTCAGAATATCCTCCCACATATAGGACACGCTGTATTTGTCTTTGAAGGTCGGGTTTCCCGCACCGGCGTTGACCCCTTCACCGTTGCCCATGTTGAACGGCAGGAAGAAGGTGGCGTTGCCTGCGAGTTTAGTGGTCATATAGACCTGTTCCAGGTCCATAGCGAAGTTCACAAGGCAACCTGCTTTAAACCAGAACAGACGGGTTTTCGGATCACGGTCAACACGATACTGATAGATGGCATCCTGATAGGACTGACCTGCAGCATTGCATTTCAGTTCAAAGGACATGATAGCAAGACCGTTCAGGAAAATCACCAGATCAACGCGCTCTTTGTCGCTTGCCCAGACCTCCTCTATAACGGAAAAGATATTCTTTTCATACTTTGCCAGCAGTTCCCGGTTAAAGGTAGTAGCGGGTTTGGTATACATAAGTTCCAGCTTCATGTTGGAGATTTCTATGCCATGCTTCAGCACATCCAACAAGCTGCCGCGCGCTTTGGTGACCTCGGTATTGATGAAGCCAACAATCGTATCCTCCAGATCCGTTTTATAGATCTTGCGGAGCGCATCCATCTCATCCGGCTGTGTATCGTTCAAAAATCGAAACAGCAGTTCCCGATCCATAGCAAAGAAGCGGTCATAGCTGGTTGCCTTGCGGACGATGTAACCGTTGTCCTGCGAGAGCCTGTCCATGATGAAATGCTGATATTCTTTTTCTGAGAGGATATTATTCATGTCTATCAATGCCTCATCTCACGGTTTACGATTCAATTCTCGTTTTGTCTTTTCTGAATAGTTGATGTTAAAATTTTCACCGTCACTGCTTGTGAGAACTGGAATAATTTTGTTATCTGTGATAACATATATCTCACACCACGCAAATTCCCCGGCCAATTTAGTTGCAAGAACAATGGTTCCGTCTTTTTTAATATGTCGGAACGCTTCTTCTAAATCTCTGCTCTTGATCTTATTCCTGCTTTGATTTGTTTGAGTATAGGATCGTACTGCAAACATCAGGTTTTGACGGTCACTCCACCCATCTTTGCTGTTAACTCGCTTATACTCGGCGGCAGAAATATAAAGTTCGGTTCCTCCGCCAATAGGTGATGTTACATATTCAACTTTCATGATGTGGGTACCTCCTTCTTGCCAGTTACATACTCGAAAATTAGCGATTTTTTGTATTCTTCAAGAATTGCAAGCTGATTATTCTTATCTGCGATTGTTCGGCCGATTTTCGAGCACTTATTATCGAGATATTCTGCGATTTGAATCTGTTCATCATAAGGCGGTTTTGGTGCTTTGATTGCTCCAAGCTGATCCTCCGTTAGCGAATGGCGTAGGTTCTTTGCCATGTGGAGAAGTTCTTTTGTATAGTCCACCATGAGGTAGTAATAATGGTAATATGGTGCATACGCCCCATCCTTCATGACAAACTGGCTATACGCAGGGCTTGTTAATCCAAAGTTCTTTATCAATCCAATACAGCGAGGAGTCACATCAATGTCGAATAGGCACATAAGCAGGTTGCCCGGAACGACTTTTTGATATCCATCAAATGAAGTGGGCATTTTTCCGCCGCCATTCAGGTCACGGATGATAACTCCATTAGTAGTGAGCGAAAGAATATTTTCACCATTGTAGACTGGACAAACACTCTTAATTTTGTACATCAGGTATTTATTGGGAACAATGCTCCACGAACTTGGCATTTGACCAATCCACTCAATTCCGCTGTCCTTCATCTCCGCATCCGGGTCAAGCCCCTTAGTGACGGTTTCGGTAATGACAGACCTCTTGTATTGTTCCAGCGTATCAATCTGGGTTTGAATATCGGCGGTCAGTGCGTCAATCTCGGCACATTTGGTGTCAAGGAAGTCAGCAATGCGCTGTTGTTCTTCTATAGGGGGAACAATTACAGGAATTGCTCCCAGCTGATCTTCTGTTAATGAGTGTCGAAGATTTTTTGCCAGATGAAGTAGCGTCTTGTCGTTATCAAGCATCGTGTAATAGTAACAATAATATGCAGCATCTGCCCCCTTACGAAGCACAAACTGGCTATACGCCGGGCTCGACACTCCTGCCTGCTTGATTAAGCCAACACAACGTGGTGTCACATCTATGTCAAAAAGGCACATAAGAAGATTGCCAACTTCCAGCCTCTGATATCCATCAAAGGAAGTAGGCATTTTTCCACCAGCATCTAAATCTCTGACAATAACACCTTTCATTGTCAAGGACAAAATATCTTCGCCATGATAAACTGGGCATATTTTCTTTTCCTTCCGCATCAAGTACTTGTTCGGCATAATCTTCCAAGATACCGGAATATCCCCAATCCACTCAATCCCACTATCCTTCATTTCACGCATAGTTTTACCGCCTTACCCAAACAATTTAGCGACACGCTCAGAGACAGACCGTTCCAATTCTGAAAACGTTGCTTCCAGTTCTTCACTTGCTGTCGGCTGCTGATATTTATAGAAATACCGTGTGAACGGGATCTCTGCACCGGTTTTGATAACAGGCTTCTTGGCGCTAAGGTTCTCCTCGAAGAATGCGGCGGCATCCGGGATGTGCGGCAGGACTTCTCTTGCCATATAGTCCTCGATATTCTCTTCCCATTTTACCTGTTCGGTATCCTTGGTTTCTTTGTCGTAGATGATGCTGCCCTTGCGATCCCGCTGAATCTCAGCTTTTTTATCCATAACGGAAAGGCCGTCTGCAATCTTTTCCAGCAACTTTTTGTCGGCAGTCACCGCAGACAGTGCTTTGGACAGCACCGGAGTAAACTCTGCCGGGCAATTATAAATCTGCTCCGAAACTGCCGCTTTCAGTGTGGCGACAATGGCATCATAAACCGGCTTATTTGCCTGATATGCCTCCAACTTCTTCTGATCCTTGCCGGTCAGTTCTTCGGCATTTTCCAGTTCGTCTACCTTGGACTGGTCATACAAGGCAGATAGCGATCCCTTGGAAAGCATGGTTTCAATGCGTTCCTCCGTAATAGCATAGCTGCGCTGAAGCGGCTGCATCACCGTGTACTCACGATAAATAAACTCCTCGTTAGGGTAAATCTTGCAATATTCATTCTCTGCAAAATCCGCATACAGCTTTGTAACGGCGCTGCGATCCTCAGGAGAAATTTCATTTTTCTTATCGCCCAGTGCTTTCCGCAGTTTTTTGAAGAACGCAGAAGCATCAATCAGCTGAATTTTGCCCTTGCGCTCCGGGCGCTTGTTCTTTGAGAGGACCCAGATATATGTAGCAATGCCGGTGTTATAAAACAGGTCAGTAGGCAGCGCAATAATCGCCTCAATCAGATCGCTTTCCAGCATCCAACGGCGGATCTGGCTCTCACCGGACGCTACGCCACCGGAGAAAAGAGGACTGCCGTTTTCAATAATGGCAGCGCGGCCAAGGTTATCGTCCATCTTATCAATGGCAGACTGAAGGAACAGCATCTGCATATCACCGGAACCGGGCAGTCCTGCGCCCCAGCGGCCATCAAAACCTTTTCTATATTCTTCGTTAACCGCATCTTCGACACCCTCGGCTGCATCTTTTCCGCCCCAAGGTTGACCAAATGGGGGATTCTCCAGCACAAAGCGCATTTTGGTGGACTTGAAACGGTCGGCTTTCATGGTGTCCTGATAGCAGATATTTTCGGCATTCTGTCCCTTGATGAGCATTTCAGCAAGGCACATGGCGTAGGACTCCGGGTTGATTTCCTGCCCGAACAGGCGCACATCAGCCGTAGGATTATAGCGCTTAATAAAATTAAAGCCGGTGGACAGCATACCACCCGTACCACAAGCCTGATCCAATATTGTGATGACCTTACCGTCATCGAAGATATCATCGCACCCTTCAGCAAGCAGAATATTGACCATCAGCTTGATGATATCTCGTCCAGTGTAGTGGTCGCCAGCCTCAGCGTTTTCAGAAAATTTGCGAATCAGATCTTCAAAAATATACCCCATCTTCACATTGTCGATGGTGCGAGGATCAAGGTCAAGTTCAGAAAATGCTTTAACGACAGAGAGCAGCCGGTTGTTTTTATCCATCTTGTCGATTTCTTCTCCGAAGTTCAAACCGCGCTCCTTGGACATCAAAATTTCCAGCACATTCGCAGAAAATCCCTGCAGATAACTCTTGAAATTGGCGGCAATATGGTCTGCGTCATTTACAAGCTCTGCGAGGTCAAATTCACTGGTGTTGTAGAACTGGAAGCCGGAAATACGGTACATCGCCTTTGCCGGAAAATTCGGATTTGCTTTGAACTGCTCCACGACCTTCTGCTTGGTAGGTGCAAGAGCACACTCAAAGCGACGGATGATTGTCATCGGAATGATAACATCCTTATATTTGTCGCTGCGGTACGGTCCGCGCAGTTTATTTGCAATGGACCAGATAAAATTCACTTCGGCAGATACATCCACCGGACTGTCATCCCACATGACATCAACAACTTTTTTCTCAGGCATATCGACTTCCTCCGTCGGTGTTTTTTATTGTAACGCACTTCTCATCCCAAAAAGCGGACCATATACTAATCTTCCTATGATTCTAGTATAATTCCTTGTCTGAGTATAACACATTTGTGCAGTATTTCCAATTATGATTGGACGTGTGCCCAGATATTTTCCCACGCAGTCAAGACGGAGCCTCTGCATCAGGGCACCCCATTTTCCAGTGCCCTGCCGGGAAGAATCCAAAGAGCGGCGGAAC
>ENA-UOJB01002688-UOJB01002688.1-human-gut-metagenome-genome-assembly--contig:-C48-NODE-2688-length-11204-cov-5.564086_pt1 | contig 11204 bp, 10 predicted proteins | sample MGYA00242338_ERZ723885 | MGnify/ENA metagenome assembly ERZ723885
CCGCCCCCCGTGCACTTTTGACCGGCCCCCATACGGGCGCTATACCGAACTGAATACGCGCAGTTCGCACAGGTGCGCCAGCTGCCGCAGTTGGCGTCCTTCGTCCCGGCGCGCACGGCGCGCATCGGCGTGGTGGATCGCATCTTCACACGCATCGGCGCCTCGGACGATCTGGCCTCCGGCCAGTCCACGTTCATGGTGGAGATGACGGAGGTCGCGGAGATCCTGAAGCACGCGACGTCGCACAGCCTGCTCATCCTTGATGAGATCGGACGCGGTACGTCTACATTTGACGGCATGGCCATTGCCCGCGCCGTTCTGGAATATGCCGCTGATAAAAAGCGCATCGGCGCAAAGACGCTCTTTGCCACACACTATCACGAGCTGACGGACATCGAGCAGGAGATCGAGGGCGTGCGGAACTACAACATTGCCGTGCGCAAGCGCGGCGCGGACATCGTGTTCCTGCGCAAGATCGTCCCCGGTGCGGCCGACGATTCCTACGGCGTCGAGGTCGCGCGGCTGGCCGGCCTGCCGGATAAAGTCGTCTCCCGCGCGCGGGAGCTGCTGCGGGCGCGCGAGAGCGGCGCGCCCGGGCGCACGGTGCGCGTGGCGGCGGACGACCAGATCTCCATCATGAGTATGGAGAACGACGCCCTGCGGCGGAAGCTCGAGTCGCTTGCGATCGAGACCATGACGCCGATCGAGGCCATGAACGCCCTGTTCGAGCTGAAGAAAATGCTCTGACGGAAAGGAGAGAATGCCGGATGAGCTGGATGTTTCCCCGCCGCAGCGGGATCCGGGCGCCCGAGCCGCGCGAATGGATCCTCGGCGCACTGTATCTGCCTGTTTTTCTCTTTTTTTTGAATTTTGCGATCCTTGCCTATTTTCCGGCACTCGGCTTTCCGCTGACGGAGCCGCGCAATTACTTTTTTGCGAATCTACTCTATATGACCGTGAATTTTGCCGTCATGCTCCTGATCTTCCGCCGCACGCTTTGGCAGTCACTTCGGGAATTCGAGGGGAAAATGCTCCTGAGCGTGCTGATCGGCTTTGGCATGTGCTATGGCGCGAACCTTGTGCTGACGACGGCCTATACGGTATTGGATATCATGCCGGAGAACTACAATCAAGAGGCCGTCAACTCCCTGCTCGGCGGTTACCCGCTGGCCATGACGCTCTGCACCGTCGTGCTCGCGCCGCTGGCGGAGGAGTGCCTGTTCCGCGGCGTGCTGTTTGCGCCGCTGGCGCGCAGATGTCTCCCGGCGGCCTATGCGCTGTCCATGTTCCTGTTTGCGGGGATGCATGTGTTCCAATTCCTTGGCTCCATGACTGCGGCCAATACGATCCTGTGCCTGAGCCTCTATCTCCCGGCGAGCTTCTCGCTGTGCTGGGTCTATCAGAAGACGGGCAACATCTGGGCCTGTATTTTCCTGCATATGTTCATCAATTTCCAATCTGTGCTCGCGAGCCTTCTGCGTTCGCTGATGCAAGCGTTCCTGTGAGGTAGTTATGCCAAAGATCCAACAGCTTTCTCCCCATGTCGCCGACCTGATCGCCGCTGGCGAGGTCGTGGAGCGCCCGGCCAGCGCCGCAAAGGAGCTGGTCGAAAACGCCATCGACGCCGGGGCCCATAAGGTCACGGTCGAGCTGCGCGACGGGGGCATGACGTTCCTGCGCGTGACGGACGACGGCTGCGGCATGGCGGCGGAGGACGTGGAGACGGCCTTCCTGCGCCATGCCACGAGCAAGCTCCATGAGGCGGCCGATCTGGAGGCCATCCACACGCTCGGCTTCCGCGGCGAGGCGCTGGCGGCCATTTCCTCCGTCTCGCGCATCGACGTGCTGACGAAGACGGCGGACGCGCCCTTCGGCACGAGTCTGCATCTCGAGGCGGGCGTTGTGACGGAGCGCGGCGAGGCGGGCTGCCCGAACGGCACGACCATGCTCGTGCGCGACCTGTTTTACAATACACCTGCGCGCATGAAGTTCATGAAGCGAGACTCCGTGGAGGCCTCCGCCGTGCTCAGCACGGTGCAGCGCCTTGCGCTGGCTCATCCAGAGGTCGCCGTGCGCGTGCTGCGCGACGGGCAGGAGCAGCTCTCCACGCCCGGCGACGGCAAGCTCCTCAGTGCGATCTATGCCGTCATGGGCCGCCAGACCGCGCAGGAGATGACCCCGGTGGACGGGAGCTGGGACAAGCTCTCCGTCACGGGCTTTGTGACCCGCCCGGCCGCAACGCGCGGCACGCGGGGCAGCCAGATCTTCTTTGTCAACGGGCGGCATGTCCGCTCCAAGCTCATGACGGCCGCGCTCGAGCAGGCCTACCGCAATCAGCTCCTGCAGGGCCGTTTCCCGGCCTGCGTGCTGCATCTGCACCTGCCGGAGCATCTTGTGGACGTCAATGTGCACCCCGCGAAGACGGAGGTGCGCTTCCTGCGCGAGCAGGAGGTGTTCGACTGCGTGCATTACGGCGTGCTCGGCGCACTGGAGCAGGCCTCCGGCCGCGTGCAGATGAAGCTGAAGCCGCAGAACGACGGAAATTCTGCCTTCCGCACCATGTCGGCGGCGGAATACCGCGCCGCAGCGGCCGCCCTGCAGGACGGCCCGCGCCCGGCGGCCTCCCGCACGGTGCTCGAGCAGATCGGCTCGCTGACGGAGCGCCGCGACGGTGCGGCGCTTGCCTCGCCGAAGCCGGTGCAGCCTGTGACCCGTCCTGAACCGCCCTGCCCGGCCCCACAGCCTGCTGCGCCGGTGCAGCAGCGGGAAGCGCCCGTACCGGCTCCGCAGCCCGAGCGGCAGACGCCCACGCAGCAGGAAGATCCGCCGGTGAAGCACGATGAGCCGGTCCCTCCGGAACCAAAACAGGCGGAGGAGACGCAGCAGGAGCTCCCGCTGCCCAAGGTACCGGACTACCGCATCATCGGCGAGGCGCTGAACACCTACATCCTCGTTGAGCAGGCAGGGAGTCTGCTCCTCATCGACAAGCATGCCGCGCACGAGCGCATCCTGTTTGAAAAGCTCCGCGCCAACACGGAGCCCGTGATGCCGCAGCTGCTGCTCACACCCGTGCTGTGCGAGCCGGAGCGCGAGGAGGCGGCCGTGCTGCTGGAAAATGCCGAGCTGCTGGCGCAGTACGGCTATGAGATCTCGGATTACGGCGACGGCGTGCTCGCCATCCGCCAGATCCCCACGGAGATCGCGCCGGACGACGCCGCGCAGAGTCTGACCGCGCTGGCGGCCGAGCTTCTGACCGGGCGGCACGCCGACCCGACGGAGCTGCGCGACCGCCTGCTGCACACCATCGCCTGCAAGGCCGCCATCAAGGGCGGCTGGCACACCGACCCAAAGGAGTGGGAGGCTGTGGTGCACGAGGTGCTGACGCGCAATGACCTGAAATACTGCCCGCACGGCCGTCCCATCTGTCTGGAGCTGACGGCTTCGCAGCTTGAGCGGCAGTTCAAGAGGGCCTGACCATGGAGCAGCGAGACAATATGATCTGCATCGTCGGCCCGACGGCCTCCGGCAAGACGGCCCTGTCCGTCCGGCTGGCGCAGGCGCTCGGCGGCGAGATCGTTTCGTTCGACTCCATGCAGGTCTACCGCCGCATGGATATCGGCACGGCAAAGCCCACGCCCGAGGAGCGCTGCGGCGTGCCGCACCACATGCTCGACGTGGCGGACCCGGCGGAGAATTACTCCGTCAGCCGCTATGTGCAGGAGGCGGATGCCTGCGTGCAGGACATCCTGTCACGCGGGAAGCCCGTCATTCTGGTCGGCGGCACGGGGCTTTATATCGATTCTCTCATTGCGGGGCGGCAGTTTGCGCCGCTGCCGCAGACCGGCAGGCGCGAGGCCCTGGAGCGCCGCGCGGCCGAGGAGGGCGCACAGCCGCTTCTGGACGAGCTGCGCGCCGTGGACCCCGAGCGGGCGGCGCGGCTGTCCGTCTCGGACGTGAAGCGCATCGTCCGCGCGCTGGAGATCTGGCAGGAGACCGGCAGGACCATGACGGACTTCGACCGGGAGAGCCGGGCGATCCCGCCGCGCTACCGGCCGCTGTGGCTCGGCCTGCACTTCCCGGAGCGCGCGCAGCTCTATGCCCGCATCGATCTGCGCGTGGAGCTGATGTATGCGCAGGGACTTGCGCAGGAGGTCCGCGCGTTGCTTGACAGCGGCGTGCCGGACCGGGCGACGAGCCTGCAGGCCATCGGCTATAAGCAGGTCGTGCAGGCGCTGGAGGAGGGCCTGCCGCCGGAGGCGGCGCTCGGGACCATCCAGCAGGCCACGCGGCGCTATGCCAAGCGCCAGATGACGTGGTTCCGCGCCAATCCCGCCGTGCAGTGGCTCGACGCCTCTGCGGGCGCAGACGAGATTTTCCGCGCGGCCCTGCAAAAAGCGGCCGATTTCGACAGCGGAATCTGATACAATCGTGGTATTCCAACACCGGCTGAGCCGGAAAACAAAGAAAAGGAGTACCACATATGGCAAACACGGAAAATTTGCAGGATCTGATCTTAAACGAGGTGCGCCGCGAGCACACGGCCGTGACCATGTTCCTCATGAACGGCTTCCAGCTCAAGGGCATCGTGACGGGCTTTGACAACTTCGTCGTTGTGCTCAGCTCGGACGGCAAGCAGCAGATGATCTACAAGCACGCCATCTCCACGCTTGTCCCGGCACAGCCCGTTAGTACCTGAAGACCCTGCTCCCGCGGGCCGCGGGCCGAGTGCCCCGGCCGGACAGGAGTACCCAGATTAAAAAGCAGGGAGACCTTTACCTGAAAATCGTATCCATCGTATTGGCAGGCATCGTGGTGGCCTATCTCGTGCTGTCGGTCCTTTTCGGCAGCGGCGGGAGCAGCTACACCCTCGAGACTGCCGTGCGCTGCGAAGCCGGCGACGGGCAGACCGTTTCCGGCTTTGTAGTGCGTGAGGAGGAGATCATCACGGCCTCACAGCCCGTTGTGGTCTGCGCCCTGACCGAGGGCGAGCGCGTCGGCAGCGGGCAGCGCGTGGCAGACGGCTATCAGACCTCTGCGGCGCGCGAAAAGCGCGACAGGCTCACGGCCCTGCAGGAACAGCTTTCGCAGCTGCGCTATGCGGCCTCCGGCACGGCAGGGGAGGACACGACCCAGACGGACGCCGCCATCGAAAAGGCCCTCGGCGAGCTGGCTGCACTGACGGCCCGCCGTGATCTGACGGAGGCCGACGATGTGATGTCCGAGCTGCAGCCGCTCGTGCTGCGCCGCAGCGTGACGGCGGACGACGCCGCGCGCATGGAGGGCCGCATCGCCGAGCTCGAGTCGCAGATCTCCGCGCTCTCCGCCGAGACGGAGCAGAGCGCCGAGGCCGTGACGGTCGAGAGCGCCGGTTATTTTTCCGAGCGGACGGACGGCCTTGAGCGCGTGCTCACGCCGGAGAGCGTGCTGCAGATGAAGCCGAGCGAGCTGCGCGCCGCTGCGCAGCATGCGTCTGCCGTTCCGGGCAATGCCGTCGGCAGGCTCATCACGGGCCAGAAGTGGTATTTTGCAGCCGAGATCCCGGAGGCGCGCGCGGAGCAGACTGCCGCGGGCGAGACGCTGACCGTCAGCTTCGGACTGGAAAAGCTCTCCCAGATCAGAATGCAGGTCGAGGCCATCAGCGAGGCGGAGGACGGCGTTTGTACCATCGTGCTGTCCTGCGAGCGCGAGCCGCAGGAGGTCACGGCCCTGCGCCGCCAGAGCGCGGATATCATTTTCTCCTCTTATACCGGCCTGCGCGTGCCGAAGCAGGCGCTCTATATGGTCGATGGGCAGGCGGGCGTCTATGTGCTCGAGGGCGCGCGCGCCCGCTGGAAGCCGGTGGAGATCCTTTATGCGTACGGAGACGGCTACGTTGTCGAGCTGGATCAGTCCAGCACGGGAAACCTCTGGCCGGGCGACGATATTATCCTGACCTCGGATGACATCGAGGACGGAAAGGTGATGGAAGCATGAGCATGATCACGGAAAACGTGGCGCAGATCCGCAGCCGGATCGCGGCTGCCGCCTGGGCTGCCGGGCGCGACCCGGCGGACATCCGCCTGTGCGCCGCAACAAAAATGAACGACAGTGCCGCCGTGCGCGAGGCCATTGCGGCCGGAGTGGACTGCTGCGGCGAGAACCGCGTGCAGGAGCTGGTCAAAAAGCTGGACGAGCATGCCTATGACGGCGCTCCGGTGCACTTCATCGGCGCGCTGCAGCGCAACAAGGTCCGGCAGGTCGTCGGGCAGGTCGATGTGATCGAGTCCGTGGACCGCCGCGAGCTGCTTGCGGATATCAATGCCGAGGCCGCCAAGCGCGGCATCGTGCAGGATATCCTGCTCGAGATCAACGCCGGAGGCGAGAAGCAGAAGTCCGGCTTCCTGCTGAAGGAATTCCCCCGGATCGTGGAAGAAATGGCAGATTATCCCGCCGTTCGCGTGCGCGGATTGATGACGGTGCCGCCGATCGGCCGGAAAAAGGGCGATAATTGCAGATATTTTCAAAAAATTCGCAGAATTGCTGTTGACATAACAGCCCAAAAATACGATAATATTTTTATGGATTTTTTGTCGATGGGAATGACGGACGATTTCGAGGACGCCATTGCCTGCGGCAGCACCATGGTGCGCATCGGCACGGCCATTTTCGGTCCGCGGAACTATGCGCCGGTAAAGAGCGATTAACGATCATATCGAAACAATATTGGAGGACGAACCCATGGGATTTATGGACGAACTGAAGAAGCTGACTCACCCGTATTCCGAACCGGAAGAGGATGATTATGATGATTATGACGACGAGCCGCTGGACAACGATCCCGCTCCCGCGCCTCAGTCTTCCCGCCGCAGCTATAGCCGCAGCACCCCGGCCGCGCAGGATACGCAGACGACCCGCGGCGGCAACAAGGTCGTGAATATCAACGCCACCACCCAGCTGCAGGTCGTGCTGGTCAAGCCGGACCGCTTTGATCTGGTCTCCGACATCGCCGATCACCTGCGCGACAAGCAGGCCGTCGTGCTGAACCTCGAGTCCACGAACAAGGACGTCGCCCGCCGTCTGGTGGACTTCCTCTCCGGCTGCGCCTACGCGCTCGACGGCAAGATCAAGAAGATCGCCATTTCCACCTATCTCATCACGCCGTACAACGTGGATGTCGTTGGCGATCTCGTTGAGGAACTCGAAAACAACGGGATGTACTTCTAAGGTGCGTTCCATCCCACGCAAGACAGAGACAGGAGCTGAAGACGATGCTGACCCCGCAGCAGATCCAGGACATCAGCTTTGAGAAGGCGCTGTTCGGCGGATACGATATGGACTCCGTCGATGACATTCTCGAGCCGCTGACCGAGGACTATGTTACCCTCTATAAAGAAAATTCCGTGCTGAAGAGCAAGATGCGCATTCTTGTGGAAAAGCTGGAGGAATACCGCAAGCAGGAGGCTTCCATGCAGAACGCCCTGCTTGCCGCGCAGAAGACGTGCGACCAGATGGTCGCGGACGCCGAGAAAAAGTGCGCGCAGATGCTGCATGAGGCAGAGGATGCCGCCAGCGCCAAGACGAACAATGTCGACGCTCTCGTCGGCGAGGAGCAGGAGCGCCTCGATGCGGCCAAGGCCGCCACGTCGCAGTTCCTGGACGGCATGGAAAAGCGCCTGAAGCGCCAGCTCGAGCTTATCGACGAGCTGCGCAGGGAGACGCCGCTCACGCCCTCCCAGCCGGAGGAGCCGGAGCGCGTCCACCGCTTCACCCCGCCGGTGGAGCCGCAGACCCCCGTGCTGACCCCGAAGGAGCAGCCGAATGAGCCGTCTCACAACCGCGCCTATGACTACGAGGCAGAGCAGTCTCATCCCTCCGCCGAGGAGAAGGCCGACGCCCTCATCGAGGAGATCGGCCAGCAGATCGAGCAGAGCCTCAGCGGCTCGACGCTCGGCGATATCGCGCAGGAGGATCACTCCGGCGATACGCGCAAGCTCGACACGCTGCACGGCTTCCCCGTGAGCAAAAAATTTGAAGATCTGCAGTTCGGGCGGAATTACGACCCGAAAAAGCGGTAAGAATCTCTGTACATTCGTACCGGAATCGAATACCGATCAAGCGACGAAGGGGACGGACCTGCGGACCCCGCGCGTTCAGAAAGCTGCCGGAGGATGCAAGGCAGACGCGCGCTGCAGGGCATCACCCCGGAGCTTTTCCCCGGAAGGGCCATGTGCCTGCGTAAGGGGAGACGGCCTGCGCCCGTTATCGCGCCCCAAGCGCCCCCGTTCCGGGGGAACAGGAGTGGTACCGCAGAGCACGCCTCTGTCTCTTGACGAGACAGAGGCGTTTCCTATTTCAATACGGAAAACAAATTGTCATGGAGGCATTTATGGACTATAAGAACACCATCATCACCCCGAAGACGGATTTCCCGATGCGCGCGGGCCTGCCGCAGCGCGAGCCGGGCATGCTGGAGCACTGGAACAAGATCGACGTCTACCGCCTGATGCTCGAAAAGAACGAGGGCAAGCCTGCGTTCATTCTGCACGACGGCCCTCCGTTCTCCAACGGCGATATCCACATGGGTCACGCGCTCAACAAGACGCTCAAGGACTTCATCGTCCGCTCCCATGCGATGCGCGGCTATTACACGCCCTATGTTCCCGGCTGGGACAACCACGGCATGCCCATTGAATCCGCCATCATCAAGAAGAACAAGCTCAACCACAAGGCCATGCCGATCCCGGAGTTCCGCAATGCCTGTCAGGCCTTTGCACAGGACTTCATCGACCGTCAGATGAGCGGCTTCCGCCGCCTCGGCGTCCTCGGCGATTGGCAGCATCCCTATAAGACCATGGACAAGGCCTTTGAGGCCGAGGAGGTCAAGGTCTTCGGCGAGATGTACCGCAAGGGCTATATCTACAAGGGCCTGAAACCCGTGTACTGGTGCCCCAAGGACGAGACGGCGCTGGCCGAGGCCGAGATCGAGTATCAGGACGATCCCTGCACGTCCATCTACGTCAAGTTCGCCCTGAAGGACACGAAGGGAAAGCTCGAGGCTGAAAACACCTATGTTATCATCTGGACGACGACGACGTGGACGCTGCCCGGCAATCTCGCCATCGCCCTGAACCCGCAGGAGAGCTATGTCATCGTCAAGGCGGCAAACGGCGAGCGCTATCTCGTCGCCGAGGCGCTGCTTGAAAAGACGATGAAGGCCGGCGGCATCGAGGAATATGAGATCGTCGAGCGCCATGAGGGCCGTTACTTTGAATATATGACGGCACAGCATCCGTTCCTGCCGCGCGAGTCCCTGCTTGTCTGCGCGGACTATGTCACGATGGATTCCGGCACGGGCTGCGTCCACACCGCCCCGGGCTTCGGCGCGGACGACTACCAGACCTGCCGCCGCTATAACATCGACCTGATCGTCCCCGTGGACGACCGCGGCCGCCAGACCGAGGCTGCCGGCAAGTATGCCGGCCTGCGCTATGACGAGTCCAACGCAGCCATTCTGGCCGACCTGAAGGAGAGCGGCGCGCTGTTCGCCTCCGAGGAATTCACTCACAGCTATCCGCACTGCTGGCGCTGCAAGAGCCCGATCATCTTCCGTGCCACCCCGCAGTGGTTCTGCTCCGTCGAGTCCTTCAAGGACGAGGCCGTCGCCGCCTGTGACAATGTCAAGTGGCTGCCCGCGTGGGGCAAGGACCGCATGGTCGCCATGATCCGCGACCGCGCCGACTGGTGCATCTCCCGCCAGCGCCGCTGGGGCCTGCCGATCCCGGTGTTCTACTGCAAGGACTGCGGCAAGCCCGTCTGCACCCCGGAGACCATCGCCCACATCTCCGCCCTGTTCGGCGAGCACGGCTCGAACATCTGGTTTGAGCGCGAGGCCATGGAGCTTGTCCCTGAGGGCCTGAGCTGCCCGCACTGCGGCGGCAGAACGTTTGAAAAGGAGACTGACACGCTCGACGGCTGGTTTGACTCCGGCTCGACGCACATTGCCTCCCTGCGCCGCGAGCATCCGGACCAGTGGCCCGCGACGATGTACCTCGAGGGCGCCGATCAGTACCGCGGCTGGTTCCAGTCGAGCCTGCTGACGTCTGTTGGCGCGCTCGGGCAGGGCGCACCGTTCCGTGAGTGCCTGACCCACGGCTGGACGGTCGACGGCGAGGGCAAGGCCATGCACAAGTCCCTCGGCAACGGTGTCGACCCGGCCGACCTCATCCGCGATTTCGGTGCAGATATCGTGCGCTTGTGGGCCGCCTCTGCGGACTACCGCGCCGATGTGCGCTGCTCGAAGGAGATCTTCAAGCAGCTCAGCCAGAACTATCTGAAATTCCGCAACACGGCCCGTTACTGCCTCGGCAACCTCGACGGCTTCGATGCCGGGCACCTTGTCGCGCCGGAGGACATGCTGGAGCTGGACCGCTGGGCGGTCACGAAGCTCAATGAGCTGATCCGCACGGGCTTTGCGGCCTATGACAACTATGAATTCCACGTTCTGACCCACGCTATCAATGACTTCTGCGTCGTGGAGCTGTCCAGCTTCTATCTGGATATCCTGAAGGACCGCCTCTACTGCGAGTCCCGCAATGGCCTGAAGCGCCGCAGCGCGCAGACGGCGCTGTATCTCATCGTCGACGCCATGGCGCGGATGTTCGCACCGATCCTGCCGTTCACCTGCGACGAGATCTGGCAGGCCATGCCGCATCGCGCGGGCGACGACGCGCGCAATGTCGTTCTGAACGAGATGGTGCAGCCGTATGAGGCCTATGCACTCGATGCGCAGGCCATGGCTCGCTGGGATACGCTCATCGCCCTGCGCAGCGACATCAATGGCGTGCTGGAGCAGGCCCGTGCGGACAAGCGCATCGGCAAGGCGCTCGAGGCCCATGTTGCCCTCTGCGCCCGCGACGAGGCGGCTGCCAAGGCCCTCGAGACCGTGAAGGACATGGACCTGACGGCCCTGCTGCTCGTTTCGGATGTCATCCTGACGGACGACGACCCCGATGCCGCGAACGTGACCGGCAGCGGAACCGCCTTCCCGGGCCTGCGCATCGAGGTGCGCAACGCTGAGGGCGTGAAGTGCCCGCGCTGCTGGATGCACTCGACGAAGGCCAATGCGGACGGCCTGTGCCCGCGCTGCGCCGCCGTCATGGCAGAGCTGGACCTAGGGAACCTCTGAATAAATCGGCTGCGGCGCTCAGCGGGTCTTTCGCCCCAAC
>ENA-UOJB01002689-UOJB01002689.1-human-gut-metagenome-genome-assembly--contig:-C48-NODE-2689-length-11202-cov-22.777249_pt1 | contig 11202 bp, 9 predicted proteins | sample MGYA00242338_ERZ723885 | MGnify/ENA metagenome assembly ERZ723885
CTTTGAGCAGACCGGCCGCCGCCAGAAGGTGGTGGACAGCGAGGGCGTGACCGTCATCGAGGACTGCTACAACGCAAACCCGGACAGCATGAAGGCCGCGCTGGCGATGTTTAAGGACTTCCCCTGCAAGCGCCGCTTTGCCCTGCTGGGCGATATGCTGGAGCTGGGCGATCTGAGCCGCGAAGCACACGAGGAGCTGGGACGTCTTGCCGCCGAGAGCGGGCTGTACTGCCTGATCACCTACGGCGAGCAGGCCAAGCGCACCGCCGTGGTGGCTGCCGCCAAGGGGGTAGAGACCCTGCACGCGGACAGCTACCGCGAGGCTGCCGATGCCCTGCTGAGCCGGGTGCAGCCCGGCGATGCCATTCTGGTAAAGGCCAGCCACGGCATGGCACTGGAAAAAGTGCTGGATATCTTCTACGAAGAGCATAAAGAAGCGGAAGTATAACTATTTGGCGAAATGGAGTGTCTGAGTTATGGAGCGTTTCGCCTTGGCAGCGGCGGTGGTGCTGGGCTTTGCCCTTACGGCAGCCCTGTGCAGCCTGTTTGTGCCGCTGCGGCGGGTGCTGGAACGCCGCGAACAAAACCAGCAGCCGGCACAGTCTGAGCAGCCCCGGCCTGCACCCCTGCGCGCCCCGCTGTGGGGTGGGCTGTGTGCGGCGGCGGGCACGGTGGCTGCGGTGGGCGTGGGCTGGCTTGCCGCCTGCGTGGGTCAGCCGGAGCTGCTGGGCAGCGAGGGCCGGTTGATGACACGGCTGCTCACGGCGCTGGCCGGAAGCCTTGCCTTTGGGGCAGTGGGTTTTGCAGAGGACCTTGCCCGGATGCGCAGCCCGGCGGCGCTGGGGCTGCGGCGGGACGTGCGGCTTTTGCTGGAGGCACTGGCCGCGGCATTCGTTCTTTTGCTGCTGCAGGCAGCGGGCTGTCTGCCCCGGGGACTGGATGTGCCTGGGGCGGGGTATGTGCTGCTGGGCAGCGCCGTGCCCTTTTTGTGGGCGGTGCTCATGGTGGTGCTGGCTGAGTGTGCCCGCATCGCCGAGCGGGACGAGGGTACGGTGTGCGGCGCGGCCTTTGTGGCTATGCTGGCGCTGATGATGGCAGAGGCCGGCTTGGGCGTGCCCGGGCTGGCGGTGCTGCCCGCCGCGCTTGCCGGGGCACTGGTGGCACTGCTGCTGTGGGCGTTCCCCCCGGCAAGGCTGGGGGTGGGCTGCTGCGGCAGTTTGCTGGCGGCGGGTGCCATCGGCTGCATCCCGCTCAGTCTGGATATGACCAGCCTGACTGTGCCGCTGGCGCTGCCCTTCTGGGCGGCAGGCGGTCTTTTGGCAGCGCAGCTGCTGGGTGCAAAGCGCACTGGCAAGCCCTTGCGCTGCTGGGTAAAAAAGCATAAAATGAGCCCGGAGACGGTGTTTCTGTGCAGCTTTGCGCTGAGCGCTGTCGGCTATGTACTGGCGCTGGCGCTGCTGCGCTGGTGCTGACCGGGCACAGAGAGGGAAGGGAGCGCAGATGGCGACTAACCGCAAAAAACACAGAGCGCCGGTGCCGGTGTTCCAGCGAGACCCGGGCCCGTGGTCCCGGCTGCTGATCGACTGGCTGGCCACGCTGGCTGTTATTATGATCTTTGGGCTGGTGATGCTGTTCAGCGCCAGCTACACCACCGGTTACCTGCGCATGGGCGACAGCTTCCACTACATCAAGCAGCAGGCGCTGTGCATGATACTGGGGCTGGGCTGTATGTTCCTGATAAGCTATGTGGATCACCGTTTTCTGCGCAAGATGGTGGTGCCGGGGTACTTCATCGTGCTGGCCATGCTGGCCGTCACCCTGACCATGGCACCCCTGAACGGCTGCCGCCGCTGGATCCGCTTTGCAGGCCTTACGCTGCAATCCTCGGAGGTGGCAAAGTTTGAGATGATCCTGTTCAGTTCCCATCTTGCAGCCAAGGCGCCACAGGTGGAGCGGCTGGACCCGGAGCGCCGCATCCTGCTTACCCCCCGGGAGTGGCTGCGGGTGCGGGTATGGAAGCAGCTGGTGGTGCCGGTGCTGCCCCTTATACCGGTGGTCCTCCTGCTGGCGCTGGAACCGCATATGTCCGGCATCGTGCTGACGGTGGCGGTGGTGGGCACCATCCTGCTGCTGTCCGGCAGCGGCGGTGTGCTGACATGGGCGGGTGCCATCACGGCGGGCACCCTGCTGGAGACCCTGCTCTCCCATGTGGATTCTATCCCCTACCTGCAAAAGCGTCTGGACGGCTGGACGCAGGATCTGAGCCAGATGACCGACCAGACCGTGCAGAGCCTTTATGCTATCGGCTCCGGCGGACTGAAGGGGCTGGGGCTGGGCAACAGCGTGGAAAAGCAGCTCTGGCTGCCGGAAAGCACCAACGACTTCATTTTCAGCGTGGTGTGCGAGGAACTGGGCTTCATTGGCGCAGTGCTCATCATCGTGCTGTTCGTGCTGTTCATCGTGCAGGGGCTGCTCATCGCCTATAAGGCGGAAAATCTGTACTGCACCATGGTGGGTATCGGCATCATGGCACAGATCGCGTGGCAGGTGTTCTGCAACATCGCCGTGGTCACCAACACCCTGCCCAACACCGGCATCAGCCTGCCCTTCTTCTCCTCCGGCGGTACCAGCCTGATCCTGCTGCTGGCAGAGATGGGCGTAATGGTGAACATCGGCCGCAACGGCGAGCGGGCAGCGCAGCAGCGGGAGCAGATGCGTGCCCAGCGGGAGGCCGCCCGCGCCGAGCGGGAAGCAGAGCTTGCCCGCAAGACCATTGACTTGGCTTCTGCCCGCGCAGCCCGTACAGAACAGTAAAACAAACCGCAAGCCCGCCCGGCCGCAGGCCGGGCGTTTATAAGGAGGAATCACCATGCGTGTTCTCATCGCAGCCGGCGGCACTGCCGGACATATCAACCCCGCATTGGCCATTGCCGGTGCTCTGAAAAAAGCCGACCCTACCGCCGAGATCCACTTTGCAGGCCGTAAGGAGGGCATGGAGTACCGTTTGGTCACACAGGCGGGCTACCCCTTCCACCACATCGAGATTACCGGCTTCCAGCGCAAGCTCAGCCTGCACAACATCAAACGCAACATCATCACCCTGTGGAATCTGGCCCTCTCCGGTCCCAAGGCCAAGGCCATGATGAAGGAAGTAAAGCCGGATCTCGTCATCGGCTGCGGCGGTTATGTGTCCGGCCCGGTGGTGCGCTGCGCCGCCAAAATGGGCATCCACACCGCCCTGCACGAGCAGAATGCCTTCCCCGGTGTGACCAATAAGCTGCTGGCCCCGGATGTGGATATCGTGTTTGCCGCCGTACCCGCCGCCGTGGAAAAGCTGGGTGCACCGGACAAGACCCTTGTGGTGGGCAACCCCGTGCGGCCGGAGGTGTTTGCACAGGCCGCCAACCGCGAGGCCATCCGCGCACAGCTGGGTGCGGGCGACCGCACCGTCATCCTGTCCTTCGGCGGCAGCCTGGGCGCACGCCGGGTGAACGAGGTGGTGGCAGACCTGTGCGCCTGGGAGCAGCACGAGCACAAGCCGGTGCTGCACCTGCACGCCACCGGGCAGTACGGGGTGCAGCTGTTTGAGCAGCTGCAAAAGCAGAAGGATTTTGCCCCCGGCGACAGCCTTGTGGTAAAGGAATACATCAACAATATGCCGGAGCTGCTGGCAGCGGCAGACCTCGTCATCAGCCGCGCCGGTGCGCTGACGCTGGCCGAACTGGAAGCCGTGGGACGCGCCGCTGTGCTGATCCCCAGCCCCAATGTGGCCGAAAACCACCAGTACTACAACGCCATGGAACTGCAGAAGGCCGGGGCGGCTGTGGTCATTGAAGAAAAAGACCTGACCGGTGAAAAGCTGGTGCAGACTGTTTCTGCCATGCTGGCACAGCCCGGCAAGCTGGCCGAGATGGGCAAAAACGCCCGCAGCCTGTCTGTGGACGACAGTCTGGACCGCATCACTGCGGCGCTGCTCAAGCTGGTAAAGACTCCGTGATGCAGCCCCGGAATAAACAGGAAAGAAGGTGCGAATGATGCAGCAGAACCGTGACCGCAACGGCAGACCCCGGAACACCAGACCCTATGATCTGAACCGGGATGTGGCGCGCACCTCTGCGCCTTCGCAGGATCATACGCCCCGGAGCACCGGCAGCAGCCGCTACGGCTACAACGGCGAGCCGCTCAGCCGCCCGCCCTCCCGCAGCGCCAACGGCAGTGTGCGCTCCTCCCGGGCAGATAACAGCATCCAGTTCCCCACCCAGACCCAATCCCAGCCCCGCCGCCCGGCGCAGGGGCAGGGGAGCAATACCACCCAGTATCCCGCCGGTAACCGCCCGGCGGGCAGCAGACCAAAAAACGCGAAGTCCGGTGGCAAACAGCGCCGCCCGGCAAACAATGCCCGCAGCGGGCAGAGCAGCCGGAAAAACCAGAACGCGCAAAACCGCCCGAACCGGCAGCACCCGGCAGGCAGCCAGAGCGCCCCGCAGCAAAGCCCTGCCCGGCGGGAAATGCGCAAAAAGCGCAAGGTGACCCGCGCCACATTGCGGCGCCGCCGGATGCTGCGCCGCCTGACCGCCTTTGCCATGCTGCTGTGCGTTATTGGCGCGGGCATCTACCTGACCATGACCATGCTGTTCCGCATCAACTCCATTCAGGTGCAGACCCCGGACGGCAAGCAGGTGACCGAAATCGCTGGCTACTCCGCAGACAGCATTTTGCAGCGGATGGGCGTGCAGCTGGAGGAAAACATCTTCAGCTTTGAACCCGGCGAAAAGGCCGCGGTGCTGGAGCAGAATTTCCCGCTGCTGGGCTCCATCAAGGTGATCCGGGACTACCCCAACACCGTGGTGGTGCAGGTGACCGAGGCCGTGCCCGCCTACGCGGTGCAAAACGGCAGCAAGTGGCTTGTGATCTCGGACAAATGGAAGATTTTGTCCGAGGAAAGCACCCAGCCCGAGGGACTTTGCACCCTGTACGGCGGCAAGCTGCAGGATACCACCCCGGGACAGGGCTTCTGGTTCGTGGAGGATGCGGACGCGGCAAGCGCCTCCGGGTCGGAAACCGCCGAAAGTGAAAGCACGGTGAGCACAGAGAACGACCGTATGGAAGCGCTGCGCACACTGCGCAGCAAGCTGGAGGAATACGGCTTGTCGCAGGACGTGACACGGCTGGAAGTGGCAGACACCGAGCAGCTCGCATTTTTGTATCAGGACCGCATCAGCGTGCTGCTGGGCACGCTGAACGATCTGGATTATAAGCTGGACCGCGCCCGCTATGTGCTGACCAACGCCGATGGCAAGGGCTGCGGCCCCACCGACACCGGACGGCTGGATTTCAGCCATACCAGCGCCAGCAGCACACGCAAGATCTATTTTGCACAGGGCGAGCCCACTCTGCCTTCCGGCTATGTGGTGCCGCCCAAGGCCGAGGAACCCGCCCCGGCAGAGGACACTGCCGACAGCACGGAAAGCGCAGAAAGCGCGGATGCTGCCGACACCACCGAACCGGCAGCTGAAACGGACACCGAGCAGCTGCCCCTGACCCACCCTGACCGCATGACGGCCAACGAAGAAGAAAACCCCATGTAAAGAAGCTCTATGGAGGAGACTGTATGAAGCTGGAACAACTGATGGAAGGCGTGCCCTTTACCCTTGTGCAGGGCAGTCTGGATACTGAGATCGCAGATATCATCTACGACAGCCGCAAGGCTGCCCCGGGGCTTTTGTTCGTGTGCATCGTGGGCACCCAACGGGACAGCCACGCGTTTGCCGCCGACTGCGCCGCCAAGGGGGTCAGCGCGCTGGTCATCCAGCACGATATCGACCTTTCTGCCATGCCCGGGGTGACCGTGGTCAAGGTGGAGAGCAGCCGCTATGCCATGGCGTTGATGAGCGCCAACCTCTTCGGCAACCCTGCCCGGCAGATGACCATGATCGGCGTTACCGGCACCAAGGGCAAGACCACTACCACCCACATGATCAAAAGCGTGCTGGAGGCCGCAGGCCGCAAGGTGGGCATGATCGGCACCAACGGCATCTACTATATGGGACGCCACAAGGACACCGCCAACACTACCCCGGAAAGCTACGAGCTGCAAAAGACCTTCCGGGAGTTTCTGGATGCCGGCTGCGATACCGCGCTGATGGAGGTATCCAGTCAGGGCCTGATGATGGACCGCGTGGCGGGCGTGCACTACGATGTGGGCGTGTTCACCAACCTTTCGCCGGATCACATCGGCCCCGGCGAGCACAAGACCTTTGAGGAGTACCGCAGCTGGAAGGGACAGCTGTTCAAGCGCTGCGATGTGGGCGTGGTGAATATCGACGACGAGAACACCGCCGCCCTGCTGGAAGGCCATACCTGCAAGCTGGTCACCTATGGCCGCGATGAAAAGGCCGACTACCGCGAGACCGGCTACAAACTGCTGCGCACCCACGATTTTCTGGGCGTTGCCTTCCACGTTACCGGCAAGGACGAGATGGACGTCAAGGTGAATATGCCCGGCGAGTTCAGCGTGTACAACGCGCTGGCTGCGCTGGCCGTGGGCAAGGTGCTGGGTCTGCCGGATGCCGCCATCCACGACGGTCTGGGCAAGTGCGTGGTGAAGGGCCGTGTGGAGCTGGTGCCCATCAGCAAAAAGTTCACCATCCTGCTGGATTACGCCCACAACGAGGTATCCACCGAGAGCCTGCTTACCACCCTGCGCGCCTACAAGCCCCACCGTCTGGTGGTGGTGTTCGGCTGCGGCGGCAACCGCTCCAAGCTGCGCCGCTACGGCATGGGCGAGATCTGCGCCAAGATGGCCGATTTCTCCATCCTCACCGAGGACAACAACCGCTTTGAAAAGGTAGAGGATATTATTGCGGATATCCGCGAGGGCATGAACAAGGGCAACCCGGACGCAAAGTTCGTGGAGATCCCCGACCGTCTGGACGCCCTGCACTACGCAGTGGATCACGCACAGGAGGGCGACCTGATCGCCGTCATCGGAAAGGGTCACGAGACCTACCGCGACCGCGAGGGCGTCAAGACCCCCTTCCTTGAGCGGGAACTGCTGGAAGAATACGCCCAGCAGATCGGGCTGGAATAAGAAAATAATATTATTATTGCGGGAAAGGCCGCTGCACAAAGTACTGTGCAGCGGCCTTTTTGCGCCCTGTGGGAGCCCCTATATAAAAAGGAAGCAAACTGTGTCGAAAATGTAAAAGATAAAAATTTTTAACTAAAACCATTGACTTATCCAACGGTTTGATTATAATGGTCGTGTTCGATACCTCATAAATTTTAGGTAAATAATTAAAAACAAACAGTGAACATAAAGGAGAATACTACCATGACTTTCGAGGAAATGAAGAAGATCGTTGTCGATACCCTGAGCTGCGATGAGGACAAGGTGACCATGGAGGCCAGCCTGACCGAGGATCTGGAGGCCGACAGCCTGGACGCTGTGGAGCTGAACATGGCACTGGAAGAGGCCTGCGGCGTGTCCATCCCCGATGAGGAGCTGGCAAACCTCAAGACCGTGGGCGATATCTTCAACTACATCAATGCCCATGTCTGAGGCTGACCGAGGCGAAACGAGATGAACAGTATCAAAGACCTGCTGCCGGGCAGCATGCGGGAGCGCACCTTCCAGCTGAAGGCCCGGCGGGATGCGGGTGCCGTGTGGAACGACCCGCAGTTCGTGGAATGCAAAAAGTGCGGACGCCGCGCCACCCGCCAGATCTGGAACAAGGCACAGTACGTCTGCCCCAACTGCGGGGTGCACCTGCCCATCGGCGGGTACTACCGCCTGAACCTCATTCTTGATAAGGGCAGCTTCCGGGAACTGGATGCCGACCTTGCCCCGCAGGATGTGCTGCAGTTTCCCGGTTACCCGGAAAAACTGGAAGCACAGACCGGCAAGACCGGCCTGAAGGAGGCTGTCATCACCGCCACGGGGCGCATCGAGGGCACCCCGGTGGTAGTTGCAGTGCTGGACAGCCGGTTCTTTATGGGCAGCATGAGCACCACCGTGGGCGAAAAGATCACCCGCGCCGTGGAGCACGCCACCGCAAAGCACCTGCCGCTGATCATCTTCTCGGCCAGTGGCGGCGCCCGGATGCAGGAGGGCATCTTCAGCCTGATGCAGATGGCAAAGACCTCTGCCGCCATCGAGCGGTTCTCCGCCCGGGGCGGGCTGTACATCAGCGTGCTGACCCACCCCACCACCGGCGGCGTGACCGCAAGCTTTGCCAGCCTTGGCGATATCATGCTGGCCGAGCCCGGGGCGCTGATCGGTTTTGCGGGCCCCCGGGTCATTGAACAGACCATCGGCGAAAAGCTGCCCGCAGGCTTCCAGCGCAGCGAGTTCCAGTACGAGCACGGCTTTGTGGACAAGGTAGTGCCCCGTACCGAGATGCGCGAAACACTGGCGCAGCTGCTGCGTCTGCACGCCTGAGGAGGGAGCGCCTTATGATCAAGGACATCTTACAACAGCTCGCACCGCTGGATGAAAAGATCGCCGCCCTGCGCGGCGACCCGGCGGACGAGAACATGACCGATATCACCAACCACGCTGCCGAGCTGGCAGAGCTTTCCGCACAGGAGGACGCTTTGCTGTCCGGCTGCGGGGCACTGACCGCAGAGGACAGGGTCTTTCTGGCACGCCACCCGGAGCGCCCCCACATCGACGAGATCGTGGATGCACTGTTCACCGACTTCTTTGAGCAGTGCGGCGACCGCCAGTGCAAGGAAGATGCCGCCATTCTGGGCGGTGTGGCGCTGTTCCACGGCCAGCCGGTCACGGTCATCGGCCACCGCAAGGGCAGCACGCTGGAGGAAAACCTGCGCTGCAACTTCGGTATGCCCGGGCCGGAGGGCTACCGCAAGGCCCTGCGCCTGATGAAGCAGGCCGAAAAATTTGACCGTCCCATCATTACCTTCATCGACACGCCGGGCGCATACCCCGGCAAGGACGCCGAGGAGCGCGGACAGGGCGAGGCCATCGCCCGCAACCTGATGGAGATGAGCGGCCTGACCGTGCCGGTGATCGCAGTGGTCACCGGCGAAGGCTCTTCCGGCGGCGCGCTGGCGCTGGGTGTGGCAAACCGCATCCTCATGCTGGAAAACGCCGTCTACTCGGTGCTGAGCCCCGAAGGCTTTGCCAGCATCCTGTGGAAGGATTCCTCCCGCAGCGGCGAAGCCTGCGAGATCATGAAGCTGACCGCACAGGATCTGTACAAGGACGGCATCGTGGAGGAGATCATCCCGGAGCCGGTGGGCGGCGCACAGCGCGCCCACGGGGTACTGTTCGGCAATCTGGACGAGGCACTGCAGCGGCAGCTGCGCAGCCTTGCCCGCATGAACGGCCGTCAGCTGGCCGAGCAGCGCTACCAGAAATTCCGTCAGATCGGAGAAATGAGGAAAGCATGAAGGGTTTGCGTCTGATCGCCACCGGCGGGGCTTTGCCCGGCCGCACGGTCACCAACGAAGAGTTGAGCCGCACCGTGGATACCAGCGACGAGTGGATCACCACCCGCACCGGCATCCGCACACGGCACTACTGCACCGAGGGCGAAAATGCCGCTACACTGGCCATTGCTGCCGCAAAGCAGGCGCTGCAGCGCAGCGGTCTTGCTCCGGCAGACATTGCCTGCTGCGTCTGTGCCACCCTTTCCGCACCGGACGCCACCCCAAGCGTGGCCTGTCAGGTGCAGGCGGCGCTGGCACTGCCGGAAAACCGCCCCGCACTGGATGTGAACGCCGCCTGTTCCGGCTTTTTGTATGGAACGGCGGTGGCGCGCGGCCTGCTGGCTACGCTGGGCGGGCGGTACGCGCTGGTTATCGGCACGGAAGCACTCTCCCGCCTGATGGATCCCGCCGACCGCTCCACCTGCGTACTGTTCGGCGATGGTGCCGGTGCGGCAGTGTTTGAACTGACCGACACCTCCGCGCCCTTTGCCATCACGCTGGGTGCCCGGGGCGATGCCGCCATCCATGCCGGCGGCCCCAGCCGCGCAGGCTCGGCACCCATCAGCATGGACGGCAGGGCAGTGTTCCGCTTTGCGGTGGATGCCCTGCCCAAATGCCTGCACACCGTGCTGGACGAGACCGGCCTTACGCTGGACAATCTGGACTGGGTGGTCTGCCATCAGGCCAACAGCCGCATCATCGACCACTGCGTCAAGGCGCTGCACGCCGATGGTGCAAAGTTCTACAAAAACATGGACCGCCACGGCAACACCAGTGCTGCCAGCATCCCGGTGGCGCTGAACGAGCTGGCTGAAAGCGGCCAGCTGCACCCCGGCCAGACCCTTGCCTGCATCGGCTTTGGCGGCGGCCTGACATGGGGCGGCATGATCGTGGAATATAAAGGATAAAGACCATGAAACTTTTAAACGAGATCCTGGGGACGAAATACCCCATCATTCAGGGCGGCATGGCAAACATTGCCACCGGCGAGTTTGCCGCCGCCTGCTCCAACGCCGGTGCACTGGGCATCATCGGTGCGGGCGGCATGAATGCCGATACCCTGCGCCAGAACATCCGCCGCTGCCGGGAGCTGACCGACAAGCCCTTTGGTGTAAACATCATGCTCATGCACCCGCAGGCAGATGCGTTTGCCCAGATCGTGGTGGAGGAAAAAGTCGCCGTGGTCACCACCGGCGCAGGCAACCCGGGAAAATACGTTTCCATGTGGAAAGCTGCCGGTATCAAGGTGATTCCGGTGGTGGCTGCTGCCGTGCTGGCACGGCATTTGGAGCCGCTGGGCATTGACGCCGTCATTGCCGAGGGCACCGAGAGCGGCGGCCATGTGGGCGAGATGACCACCATGGCACTGGTGCCGCAGGTGGTGGACGCGGTCAGCGTGCCGGTCATTGCCGCAGGCGGCATTGCCGATGGCCGTCAGCTGGCGGCTGCGCTGGCGCTGGGCGCCTGCGGGGTGCAGGTGGGCACCTGCCTGCTGGCAAGCGAGGAGTGCCCCATTCACCCCAACTACAAGGCCGCGCTGCTCAAAGCCGGGGACAGTGACACCATCGTCACCGGACGCACCGTGGGTGCACCGGTGCGTGTGCTGAAAAACCGCATGAGCCGGGAGTATGTCCGTCAGGAAAAGGCGGGCGCGGATAAGATGGAGCTGGAGAAATACACGCTGGGCAGCCTGCGCCGCGCCGTCTTTGAGGGCGACACGGTAAGCGGCAGCCTGATGGCCGGTCAGGT
>ENA-UOJB01002692-UOJB01002692.1-human-gut-metagenome-genome-assembly--contig:-C48-NODE-2692-length-11201-cov-6.680065_pt1 | contig 11201 bp, 9 predicted proteins | sample MGYA00242338_ERZ723885 | MGnify/ENA metagenome assembly ERZ723885
ACGATGTGAACATGATCGACCCCTTCCATCTGGAAGCCTACGGCGTGACCACCGTCAACTACAACCGCGACATCGAAATTTTCCCGGTGGTGAACGCCATGTTCGAGCTCATCGCGGGCGAGAGCCCCTACAAGAGCCCCACGGACATGGGCGTGAACATGGCGGGCAACTGCATCGTGGACGACGAGGTCTGCCGCGAAGCTTCCCGCAAGGAGATCGTCCGCCGTTACTTCAAGTGCCTGTGTGAGCAGAAGGTCACCGGCACCGTGAAGGAAAGCGAGCGCTACAAGCTGGAACTGCTGATGAACCAGGCGGGCCTGACCGTGGGTGCCCGCGAAGTGGAAAAGCAGGCCCATGCCCGCAGCGAGAGCACCGGCGGGGCCCCGGCTGTGGCCATCGAACTGAGCGACGGCACCGTGATCACCGGCAAGACCGGCCCGCTGCTGGGCGCGGCCGCCAGCGCCCTGATGAATGCGCTGAAGGTTCTGGCTGGTATCCCGCAGGAGACCGACCTTGTCAGCGCGGCGTCCATCGAGCCCATCCAGACCCTGAAGACCAACTACCTGGGCGGCCGGAACCCCCGCCTGCACACCGACGAGATTTTGATCGCGCTGTCCAGCTCTGCAGCTTCCAACGAGCTGGCCGCAGCAGCCATGCACCAGCTGCCCAACCTCAAGGGCTGTGATGTGCACTCCACCGTGCTGCTCTCCAATGTGGACACCAGCACCCTGAACCGTCTGGGCATGTACCTCACCTGCGACCCGGTCTATGAGGAAGAAGACCGCAAGTATCACAAAAAGTAAAAAGTAGATGCAAAAAGGCAGGTGCCGTGCGGCACCTGCCTTTTTTGCATCTTAAAACGTTTTATTTCTTCTCGGCGCTGCGGGCGTAGAAGTTTGCCAGCACGGCACCGGAGATGTTGTGCCACACGGAGAACACAGCGCCGGGGATGGTAGCCAGCGGGTACTGGGCAAAGTGAGCGGCAGCCAGGCTGGTGGCCAGACCGGAGTTCTGCATACCCACCTCGATGGAGATGGCGCGGCACTTGGTGGAATCCAGCTTCAGGGCCTTGCCCACGGCGTAGCCGGTCAGGTAGCCCAGCAGGTTGTGCAGGACGACCACGACCAGGATCAGCAGGCCGCTGGTCATGATCTTGGCACTGTTGGCGGAGACCACGGCGCAGATGATCAGCACGATGGCAGTGGTGGACACCAGGGGCAGCACGCGGACGGCTTCCTCGGTGAACTTATGGAAGAAGTGGTTGACCACAAAGCCCAAGGCAATAGGCACCAGCACCACCTTGACGATGGACATGAACATGCTCATGGGGTTCACATCCACGCGCTGGCCGGCGTACAGCAGGGTGAGCAGCGGGGTGAGGATGGGAGCCAGCACGGTGGAAACAGCGGTCATGCCAACGGACAGGGCCACGTCGCCCTTGGAAAGATAGGTCATCACGTTGGAAGAAGTGCCGCCGGGGCAGGTGCCCACCAGAATGACGCCGATGGCCAGCTCGGTGGGCAGGTGGAACACCATGGTGAGCACCCATGCCAGGAAGGGCATCAGGGTGAACTGCGCCACACAGCCTACGATGACGTCCTTCGGGCGGCTGAACACCACCTTGAAATCATTGGGCTTCAGGGTCAGGCCCATGCCGAACATGACGATGCCCAGCAGGTTATTCACCCAGCTGGTCTTGACCACGCTGAACGGGCCGGGGAAGAACAGGGCACCGGCTGCCACCACAATGACGATGGCGGCCATGTATTTGCCCACAAAGTCGCTTACTTTTTCCAGAGTTTTCATGTTGATTCGTCCTTTCTCTTTTTCGAACATCCAAACGGCCTTTGCATGAAACATCCGGAATGGCCCGGTGCCCGCAAAATAAAAAAGCCTTCGTCTCCTGCATAAGAGACAAAGGCTTTGTAGATCCTCTGCGGTACCACTCTTACTTGCCAGCCGTAGGGCTGGCCCCTCAGTGCGCATCCAACAATGCGCGGCTTCTGGTAACGGAAGCCTGCCGTCCGGCCTTACTGGGGTGCGCACGCATCCGTTCAGCCCGGAAGCTCGGAGAGGATCTTCCCACAGGGTTCGTGCACTGCCTTGCATCCACCGGCAGCTCTCTGCAGCATTCCGCCCGGGTACTTGTTCTCGTCATAGCCGAATATTTCACTGCCCCGCAGTATACGCCTTTGCCTGCCGAAAGTCAAGCAAAACGGGCCTGCCAATGTTTCATCTGAACGGAATGGGAAAACAACGTGTTTCACTTTGCATGTGAAAAAATCGAATTTGCGTAAAAATCAGAAAGAAAGATTGTAATTGCATCCCGCTTGTGGTACACTTGCCCTACTTGTGAATCGGAAAAAAAGGATAGGAGCGTGGAATTTTATGGCAAGACAACATAACCGGAGTGCTTTCTCCGGCAAGATCGGCTTCGTGCTGTCGGCGGCGGGCGCGTCGGTGGGCCTGGGCAACATCTGGCGTTTCCCGTATCTGGCGGCAAAATACGGCGGCGGCATCTTCCTGCTGGTGTACATCGTGCTGGCCGTCACCTTTGGCTACACCATGATCACGGCGGAAACGGCCCTGGGCCGCATGACCAAGAAAAGCCCGGTGAGCGCCTTCGGGGCCTTTGGCAAAAGCGCGGGCCTGCGGTTCGGCGGCTGGATCAACGCCATCATCCCCATCCTGATCGTGCCGTACTACTCGGTCATCGGCGGCTGGGTCATCCGCTATCTGGCGGATTACGTCAGCGGCCACGGCAGCGAGCTGGCCCAGGACGGCTACTTCTCCAGTTTCATCGCCAGCGGCCTGTCGGCTGAGGTGTGCTTCGTCATCTTCACGGGCGCTACGCTGGCCATCATCTTTGCGGGCGTGCGCAACGGCGTGGAGCGCGTCTCCAAGGTGATGATGCCCATTCTGGTGGTGCTGTCGGTGGTCATTGCGGTGTACTCGGTCACCCGGCCGGGCGCGCTGGCGGGCGTGAAGTACTTCCTGGTGCCCAACGTTTCCAACTTCTCCTGGATGACCGTCGTCTCGGCCATGGGCCAGATGTTCTACTCGCTGTCCATCGCCATGGGCATCCTGGTCACCTTCGGCTCCTATATGAAGGAGAACATCTCCATTGAGGAGTCCACCGAGAATGTGGAAGTGTTCGACACGGCCATTGCGGTCATGGCGGGCCTGATGATCATCCCGGCGGTGTTCTCCTTCTCCGGCGGCGACCCGGACACCCTGCAGGCGGGCCCCGCACTGATGTTCATCACCATCCCCAAGGTGTTCGAGAGCATGGGCCTGGGCCATGTGGTGGGCACGCTGTTCTTTTTGCTGGTGCTGTTTGCGGCAATTACCAGCTCCATCGCCCTGACCGAGAGCGCCGTCTCCACCTTTGAGGACGAGCTGGGCTGGAGCCGTGAGCGCGCTACGTTCATGATCGGCATCATCATGCTGGCACTGGGCAGCCTGTCCGCGCTGGGCTACGGCCCGCTGGCAGGCGTGACCGTGTTCGGGATGCAGTTCCTGGACTTCTTCGATTTCCTCACCAACTCGGTCATGATGCCCATTGCCGCCATTGCAACCTGCCTGCTGGTGTCCCGCGTCGTCGGCGTGGAGCGCATCGAACAGGAAGTCACCCGCGAGGGCAAGCCCTTCCGCCGCCAGAAGGTGTTCAACTTCATGGTACGGTATCTGTGCCCCATTTTTGCAGTCATCATCCTCATCAGCTCGGTGGCAAACGCCCTGGGCTGGATCGCCATGTAATGTATGTGCTAAAGCGGCAGCGTCCCTGTGCGGGAGGCTGCCGCTTTTTTGCACCCCAAAGTTTTGCTGTTTTGCACAAGGCACACGGGGAAACTCTGGGCAGAATGCCAAGGCCGCCAAAGCACCTCTCCGGATTTTGGGGGCATTTTGGAATGACGATGCTTGACGGAAGGAGTCGTAGGAAGTAGAATTTAAGTAGAATGCTGTGCCGTAAAATCGGCACACGAACGCCTGGGCTGTGCTGCGGAAACCGGCCCGGGAAGGGGAGCATTGCAGCATGGAAAGACAGAGGAGGCAACAATGAAGATCTGTACAAAGTGCGGCGCAAGAATGAGCGACAGCAACCGGTTCTGCGAAAAATGCGGCAGCACGCTGGTCACCGAGACGGCGGCAGGCCACACGGCGGTGCCGGTGCGCAGCGAGACCAGCCTGAGCCAGCTGGTGGGGTGGCTGCAGAAGTATGGCCGCCATATCATGCGCGTTGCGGCGCTGCTGGCGGTGGTGCTGTTTTTCTGCCCGCTGTTCCTGGTCTCCTGCGAGGGCGTCCAGATGAACGTGAGCGGGTTCCAGACGGCCACCGGCTTCGGTTTTGACGACGACGGCAACACGAAAAGCAGCTGGTTCCTCAGCGAGGAAGACAACTCCCGCTATTACACGCAGGATAACGCAAGCCTGCCGCAGGGGTCACTGACGGCCTTTGCGGCGCTGCTGCTGGCGGGCGGTATGCTGGGCAGCACCTTTGTGCTTGCCCAGAACGCCTCCAAAACCGAGCAGAAAAATGTGCACGGGGTGCAGATCGCTCTGGCGGCCGCCCATGTGGCCGCGCTGTTCTATATCTTTGAACGGCTGAAAAAGGCGGCCCGCATCGAGGGCATGGCCTGGGCGAACTTTACCACGGTGGAGCCGACCGGCTGGTTCAAGCTGGATGTGGCCCTGACGATCTTGTATCTGATCGTGGCAGCGGTGTGCCTGGCGGGAGCGGCCGCCGACACGGGCAGCGCCGTGCCGCATGCGCCCGCAGCGCCTGCCCCGGCTCCTGTGCCGCCGCGCAGCACGGTGCCGTCCAGCGCGCCCCGCCCGGATGTCCCGGTGCGGCCCAGTGCCCCGGCAGAGCCCCCGGTGCCGGACGACGGCGAGGCCACGCTTTATGTGTTCCCCACCCACCCGGCCGGGGAGAAGAACGCAGCCGCGCCCCTGCCCGACCCGGAACCGGCACCGTTCTGGCCGATGGATGACCGCACCGAGCGTGTCACCCCCTCTGCGGGAAACTACGGCTGCGCCGCGCCTGCTTATGGTTATGCCGAACCTTCTGCCCCCACGGCAGCGGACTATGGTTACGCTGAACCTGCTGCCCCGGCCGCGGCGAGCTATGGCTATGCAGAGCCTTCGGCTCCTGCCGCTGCGAATTACGGCTGCGCAGAACCCTCGGCACCCGCCGCAACAGGTTACGGCTATGCCGAACCCGCTGCCCCGGCAGCTCCTGCGGCACCGGCTGCAGCTGCCCCGGAAACAAGCGTGCGCATCAGCGGGGCTGCGGGCGCGGCCAGGAGCGAAAAGAAGAATACGCATTTCCATCAGGCACCCAGCCTTTGAGTGAGAACAGGAGAAAAACGGACCCCGGAGAGCGCTCCGGCAAAACGTCCCAAGAAAGGATTTGAACCGTGGAGGAGAAAACCGCAGCAGAAGAAACGACCCGCAGCGGCGTGAAGATCAATAGCTCGCACGCAGAGGAAACGGATGAGGTCGTCAGTGCGGGGCAGTGTTACCCCATTTATTCCTACAGCGCAAACCCCTGGAACCCGACCTGGGTCTGTCCGGCCTGCGATGCCGAAAACTCGGAGCAGGTAAAGGTGTGCGGCGTGTGCGGCGCGGCAAGGCCCGCCGCCGGTGTGCCGAAGGACGAGTTCCCGTACCCGGGCGGCACCGGCGGCACCGGCGGTGCAGGCGGTCACAAGGAAACAGAACTGCCGTCCGGCGGAGAAGGGCCGGGCAAACCGGACGAACCCAAAAAGCCCAAAAAGAAGCGCGGCGGCATCCTTGTGGTGCTGGCGGTCGCGCTGGCGGCGCTGGCTGCCGCAGCCGTGCTGCTGCTGGGCCAGGGCTCCCGCCCGGCCAACACCCCGGCGCAGACGTCTTCTTCCCGTTCGGTCAGCTCGTCTTCCAGCCGGGACGCTTCGTCCGAGAGCAGCAGCGTGACCTCGGACGAACCCGATTCAGAGGAGCCGTCCAGCTCCGAGGAACCGGCAAGCACCTCGGTCCCGGACAGCAAACCGGACAGTACGCCCGACAGCAAGCCGGTGAGCTCGTCGTCCGGCTCGTCCAGCAGCACTCCGGCGTCGTCCACCGCACCGCAGGTGCCCAGCTATACGGTGAGCTATAAGGTGTCCGGCAGCGGTTCGCTGACGGGCGGCAGCAGCTCCGGCAAGAGCAGCCTGCAGTACACGGTCAAGCAGAACGAGGGCAAGAGCTTCACGGTCACGGCCGTGCCGGGGAACAACTACCACTTTGTGCGCTGGAGCGACGGCTCCACCAGTGCCACCCGCACGGACACGAACTTTACCCAGAATGTGACCTTTACGGCGTACTTTGAGCAGAATGAGCCGGCACCCAGCTACACGGCTTCGGCCTCGCAGGATGGCAACGGCGTCATCACGTTTACGCTGAACGCGGAAGGCCAGACGGTGGATATCTCCATGGAGCTGGTCCAGACCGCAACGGGCAAGAGCTATTCCCTTGGCAAGATCGGCAGCTTTGGCAGCGGCAGCTACCGCTTCGACCCCGCCTGCCCCGGCGACCCGGGCGAATATCAGGTCCGGTTCTACGATCAGAACAGACGGATGCTTGCATCTGTTCATGTTGTATATTAAGCATTTAAGGAGGAATTTGACATGAGAAAGATGAAATTTGTGGCCATGGCCCTGACGGCAGCGCTTGCGCTGCAGTTCACGGTGCCTGCGTTTGCGGCGCAGCTGCCGGAGACCGAGGCAGCGCCGGAGCAGGCCGCCACCGCGGAAGCACCGGACGAAGTGCAGGCCGAAGCACTGGAGGAGGAAAACCTGATCGAGTTCCGCACCCTCGTGCGCTACGCCAGCAACACGCACCCGTCCGAGACGGTGAGCGTCGGCTTCACCAGCAACACCAACTATTCCTGGTCCAGCTCGGACACCTCGGTGGTGACCGTGGACCAGAAGGGCCGTGTCACCGCACAGGGCCTTGGCTCTGCCACCGTTACCGCTGTGCGCAAGGACGACCCGGAAAAGACCAGCAAATACTACTATACGGTCAAGAACGCAAGCCTGGAGCTGAGCTGCTCCCCCAGCTCTCTGACCATTGACTACGACGACCTGCACCCCACCGCGCAGATGCGCATCAGCGATTCCTACGGCACGATCAATTACAAGAACTGGTCCAGCAGCAACCCCAACGTTGCCACCGTCAGCTCCAGCGGCGTGGTGACGGCTTACAATGAGGGCTCTACCCGCATCACGGTTTCCACCAACGAGGGCACCGCTTCTTATATTGTGACCGTTTCCTCCCGCATCGGTGCGCTGTACTTCTCGTACGAACGCGCAGCATCCTACGGCAGCACCAGCCGCACCATGCTGGAGTCCGGTAAGCTGGGCAACATCAAGTCCGGTGACGTGTTCAACCTGGGTGACTATCTGGTAAAGGATTCCCGCGTGCAGGTCCAGAGCTGGACTTCCAGCAACCCGGCGGTGGCCACCGTGACCGAGAGCGGCTGGGTGACGGCCGTGGGCGACGGCGAGACCACCATCACCGTGACCTCCACCGACGGCAAAAAGGCTGAGTGCCGCCTGCTGATCGGCCAGGAAGCACAGGATCAGTACCGTGAGCAGGTGTCGAACTCTGCGACCATCGGCGGCATCGTGCTCTTTGTCGGCTTGGGCGTTGTGGTCATCGTGGCCATTGTGACCCTCGCCAACGCAGCGACCGCCTGAGGAATGGAACAGGTGTACATCGGCCCGGGCACACGGCTGCCCGGCGGCCGATGAGACGAAAGGAGCGTGGAGGGATTGTTTTGCAGATATTGCGGAACAAGACTTGCAAAAAATGAACTGAGCTGCCCCGCATGCGGCAAAGAGCAGGGTCCCCTGTTCGCCACGAGCGGCTACTTCGGCGTGCTGCGCAAGGCATCCGGTGAGGACGCCGCGCAGCCGGAAGCAGCACCGCCCCCGAAGGCGGCGGTCCCGCAGCCGAAGCCGGAAGAACGGCCCGCCCCGGCCCACAGCCCGGCCCCCAAAAAGAACGCGGGCGGGCGGAACGTGCTTTTGCTGGCGGTGCTCGTGGTGGTACTGCTGTGTGCGGTTGTGCTGAACCTCAAGCTTGGCGGTGTGGAGCGCACACTGAACAGCGCGAACGCCAAGCTGGATGAGCTGAAGCAGACCGTTTCCCAGCTGCAGGAAGCACAGGCGCAGCAGAGCGAAGTGCTGAACGAGCTGAAGCAGGCGGTGGATGCGGCCCAGGGCAAGGCCCCGGCGGCAGAGCCTGCCGCCTCGGTCCCGGCCGCCAGCGAGCCGGAGACCCCGCAGGAGAACAGCCTGCTCCCGGCCGACGAGCCCCAGAAGGACGCAGCGCCCGCCGCGGAAAGCACGGCCCCGGCCGCAGATACGGGAAAAGGGGAGCTGCATGAAACTGTCTAAGAAAACGGCCCGGAAGACTGCCGACCCAGGGCTGGAGCTTTCGGCACTGTTCTTTGTGAACGGTGAAAAAAAGCAGGACCTGTGCGAGGACAGCTATGCCCTCGGCGCGCATGACGGGGAAGTGTTCCTGGGCGTGTTCGATGGCTGCGGCGGCAGCGGCGCAAGGGTGTATGACGTCTATGGCGGACACACCGGCGCGTACCTTGCCTCCCGCATCGCCAGCGGTGCGGCCTACGACTGGTTCCAGAACGAGGAGCCGCCCGCAGCACTGGAACGGGACATTGCCCGGGCGCTGCAGTGCTACAAGGAGAACGCCAGCGGCAGCAGCGGCATCCGCAGCTCCATGGCGAAGGACTTCCCCGCGACGGCTGCGGCGGCAAAGTGCAGCTGCAGCCCGTCCCGGGTGGATGCCGACTTTTTGTGGTGCGGCGACTCGCGCGGCTTTCTTATGACGGCAGACGGCCTGAAGCAGATCACCGTGGACGATGTGCAGCACACCGTGGACGGCCCGGATATGCGCAGCGATGGCATCATGACCAGCGTGTGCAGTGCGTCCAAGCCGTTCCACCTGCACGAAAAGCAGGTGAGCTGCAGCCAGCCCTGCATCGTGCTCACGGCCACGGACGGCTGCTTTGGCTATGTGGAGTCGCCCATCCAGTTCGAGGCACTGCTGCTGGACACCCTGCTCCAGAGCAACAGCATCGAAGACTGGCGCGAAAAGCTGTTCGGCATCCTGAAAAAGATCTCGGCGGATGATTACACCATGTGTCTGGCGTGCTTTGGCTATGCAAGCTTTGCGGACCTGAAAAAGGCCTTCGAGCCCCGCCATAAGGCCCTGCTGGAAACCTACCTTGCGGTGTGGAACGACAGCACACAGGAGCAGCAGCAACAGCTGTGGCTGGAATATGCGGCGGATTATCTGTCGGAACAGGATGACGTGAAATGAGATATACAGACTACAATGGCTACCTTGTTGCAGGCACACTGAAAAGCGACAACGCCGGTTTCAGCAAGTGGGGCATCGCGCAGAAGGATGGGCAGGACTACTTTTTGAAGGAGTTCCTCAGCCCCGTTTACCCGCAGAATGCGTCCATGTATTCGCCCGAGCAGGCGGAAAAGCGGCGGAAGTATTGCGAAAAGTACGAGGCCCAGAAGACCTTGCTCTACAAAACGATCAACGAAGCTTCGGACGGCAACGATGTGCGCATCGTGGACTTTTTCCGTTGTGAGAGCCACTATTACATCGCAATGCCGTGCATTCCTTCGGAGAAGCTCACGCCGGAGGACGTTGCGCAGATGAGCAGCGCCGGTCAGGCCCAGCAGAGGCTTTTGTGCAAGACGCTGGCCCACAGCATCTGGAAGCTGCACAAGGTTGGCATCGTCCATGGCGATCTCAAGTGGGACAACGTCCTGCTGCAGAAAAGCCAGTCGGGCGGGCTGACCACCAAGATCATCGACTTCGACAACAGCTTTTTTGAGGCTGAACCCCCTTCGGACCCGGAAAGCTTCAACTTCGACGTGGTCTATCTGGCACCGGAGGGCTATCTGTTTGCGGCCGGAGAGGACGTCAAGGTGGGCAAGCCTCTGGATGTGTTCGCGCTGGGCGTGCTGTTCCACCAGATCTTCCAGGGCAGCGTGCCGGGGTTCGTCAGCGGGACCAAATATAACTACCTGTTCGAAGGGCTCCTGAGCGGCGACGAGCTGAAGCTGGGCGACGCCGTCCCGGCGGATATGGCCCGGCTGATCGCGGGAATGCTGGAAACGGACCCGGTGCGGCGGTATTCGCTGGATACCGTGGTGCGGCTGCTCTCCGGCGAGGACATCCGGCCGGAACAGCAGGCGGAAAACCGCGAGGCCACCCAGAACGACCGGGAGGCAGCGCTGCGCATCAACATCTACAAGAGCACCAAGGGCGCCGAAAAATTCAAGCAGGCGGGCAGCCTGTTTTGAGCACAGGAGGAATGCAACATGATGAACTTCAACTTTGACTACAATGTGGACATGGTGTTCTGCATTGACGCAACGGGCAGCATGGGCGGCCTGATCGAAAAGGTCAAGGATAACGCGCTGAATTTTTATCAGGACGTGCAGCGCATGATGACCAATAAGCAGAAGACCATCGCACAGCTGCGCGTGCGGGTGATCGCCTTCCGCGATTACGCCGCCGACGGTGACGACGCCATGATGGTGACCGATTTCTTCAACCTGCCGGAGGAAGAAAAGGATTTTGAGGAGACGGTGCGCAGCATCCACGCAGAGGGCGGCGGCGACATCCCGGAGGACGGCCTGGAAGCGCTGGCCTATGCGATCCGCTCGGACTGGAACAATGCTGGCACCAAGCGCCGCCATGTGATCGTGGTGTGGACCGACGCCCCGACCCACGAGATGGGCTTTGCAAAGTTCCTGCCCAACTACCCCAACGGCATGCCGGAAGACCTGCGCGAACTGACCCAGTGGTGGGGCGACGCCGCCACCCAGGAGCGCGGCTACATGGACCAGAATGCAAAGCGCCTAGTGCTGTTTGCCCCGGAGGCCGAATATTGGTCCCAGATCATGGATTCGTGGGACAATGTTGCCGCTTACCCCGCCAAGGCCGGTGAGGGCCTGAAGGAAGTGGACTATCAGCAGATCCTGAACATGCTGGCCAACAGCATCGGGTGAGAAAAGCACCTGCAAAATCTTCTTAAAAACAAGCAGCGGCAGCTTTCCAGACGGAAAAGCTGCCGCTGCATGTTGAATATGTCCTCATGCAGATTCTAACTGCAGGCCATTCGCTTACGA
>ENA-UOJB01002696-UOJB01002696.1-human-gut-metagenome-genome-assembly--contig:-C48-NODE-2696-length-11193-cov-5.889388_pt1 | contig 11193 bp, 9 predicted proteins | sample MGYA00242338_ERZ723885 | MGnify/ENA metagenome assembly ERZ723885
GCCGAGGATGTCGCTTGTCAGGCTGTCGCCGACGATCATGGACATCGCGGGGTCAAAGTCCGGGATGCGCGCGAAGCTGTAGTCAAAATAACCCTTTTCCGGCTTGTGGAAGCCCGTGTCCTCCGAAATGAAAATTTCCTGAAAAAAGTGGGAGATCCCGGCGCTCTCCAGACGGCTGTACTGCGTGTCCGCCACGCCGTTCGAGGCCAGATAGAGACGGAAGCGCGGGGCGAGCCAGCTGAGCAGGGCCTCTGCGCCGGGCACGAACCAGTGGCCGATGCCGAGATAGCGGCGGTAGCGGTTTTCGGCATCCTCAGGGTCGTGGGCGCAGCCAAGGGCCTGAAACAGCAGGGAAAAACGCTCAATGAGCACCTGCTCGCGTGGAATTTCACCGCGCTCAAAGCGCTCCCACTGCTGCTGGTTGATGCGGCTGTAGAGCGCGAGCGTCTCCTCCGTGGGGGCGATGCCGAGCTCCCGCAGCGTGCGGAGGATGCCGTGGCGCTCCGCTTCGCCGAAGTCGAGCAGAGTATCGTCGAGGTCCAGAAACAGATCGCGGATCATGGCAGCTGCACCGGTCCTTTCTCCTGCGCATAGGCCGCAGCGGACATGCGCAGGCGGCGGAATACGATCAGGCAGCCGGCCCAGCTGAGCATCATGACCGGCACGCCGATGTAGGCCGCAAGCTTCACCCAGATGTTCGCCAGCGGCAGGCCGAACAGGAGCAGTGCGAGCGAGCCGACCAGCAGCACCGCGCCGGTCAGCCAGCCGATGCCGCTCACACGGCGCAGAAGGCGCATCTTCGGAGAGGGCTGCGGCGCTTTTCCGCTGCGCAGCAGCGCACCTGCGCGGGCATGGAGCACCAGCAGGTTGACAAGCTCCAGCAGCAGGCAGAGATACATGGCCTCGCGGCCGATGAGCGTGCTGACGCCGAAGCCGATGAGCACACTCATGATCAGAAACATGCCCGCGCCTCCGGCGGCCAGACAGCCGGTCAGCAGCACGGGGATATCGTGTTGATCCCGCATGAAAGATTCCTCCTAGTCGTTGCGGACATAGCGCGCCGTTCCGGAGTCGTCCGTCAGCGTCAGCTCCCGGCCGTCAACGGTCCAGATAAATTCGGCCTGATAGGGCGAGGTGCCCTCCTGAATGTCCGTGAAAAGTGTCTGCCCGTCTGCGTGCCACACGCCGCGGATGGTCCCGGTGTCCTTGCCGCGGAACGTGCACTGCACGCTGATCGTGCCGTCCTGCGCCAGCGTCATGGTCTCGATGAGATCGCCGTTTCCGGCGCTGACCCAGCTGCCGACCAGCTCCTGCGGCAGGGCGTCCGCCTGCTCCGGCGCGGCGCAGGCGCACAGGAGCAGCAGGCACAGCAGCGCTGCGGCGGCCCGCCTCACTGCGCGGCCTCCGCGCCGAAAAAGCGCATGCGGAAGCTCTCCTCGCCGCTTTCCAGCACGCCGCGGACATACTGCGCGTCCGCGTCGGCGGCATGCTCGAGCGTGAGCAGGGCCCCGCGGAAGCATTCGCGGTCATACACGACCTCCAGCCCGCGGAACAGGCCGGGCGCAGCCTCCTGCGCGCGGCGCACATAGGCCACGTTGTTCATGTGGCCGTTGTCGTCGATCTCCGCATCCGTCACGCGGACGGCCCCGGCGGCCGTCATCGTCTCCGGCAGCGTCAGGCGGCGCAGGCGCGTTTTCCGCTCCGGTGCATGCACGGGCAGCTCCCACAGAGCGGGGATCTGCCGCAGGTCGATCATGTGCCGCGCCTCGGCATTCACGAGCACCCAGCAGTGCACGGCCGAGCCGATGACCTCGCCGTCTGCGCAGAAATCATAGTCGCGCACGCTCATCACGGGCGTCGGGCTGCGCAGCCAGGTGCGCACGGTCAGCGCCTCGTCCGCAGCGGGCAGACGTGTCAGCTCCAACCGGCTGCGCACGAGCATCCACAGGCTGCCGAAGTCCGCGACCATGCGGTCGTGGCCGATGTTCAGCGCGTCTGCGTGGTCCGTGGCGGCGCGCTCGAGCGCGCCCATCAGCTCTGCGGGTGTCCAGATCCCGTCGTGTACGGGGCGGCAGCTTACTTCCAGAATCTCCTGCATTTCGTTCCTCCGGCTCTTCTCAGGTATGCCTTATTGTAACACGTCTCTGCGGCTGCGTCAACCTCGGGAAAAGGCGGCCCCCGCCCGAAAGCAGGAGCCGCCCGAAAGTCAGAAGCGGAAATAGATGAACGGATTATACGACGAGCTGAGAATGAACACGATGCACACGATCAGCAGAAGGCCCGTGGCAAGGTTCGCCAGCAGGATGCCCTTCGCGCTCTTCGGGTCCCGGCGCAGCAGCGGCAGGCAGCACACGATGCCGAGCGGCAGGTAGACGACGGCCTTCAGAAGGGAGACGTTCGTGGCGGCGGCAGCCACCCAGTCCGTCGCCTGCGGGACGAACATGAGCTTCAGCGCATGGCACAGCGACGGGAAATCGGTCAGGTCGAACAGCACCCAGCCGATCAGCACGAAGAACGCCGTATAGAGCCAGCGCACGGCCTTCGGCAGCCGCTCCAGCAGCCGCCCCAGAAAACAGCTTTTCCGCCAGCAGCAGAAGCCCGTAATACAGGCCCCAGAACAGGAAGTTCCACTGTGCGCCGTGCCAGAAGCCGGTCAGCGCCCAGACGACCAGAATATTCCGGATCCAGCGGGATTTTTTGACCCGATTGCCGCCGAGCGGGATGTAGACATAGTCGCGGAACCAGGTCGACAGGGAGATGTGCCACCGCCGCCAGAAATCCGTGATGGAAAGGGCGGTATAGGGGTGGTCAAAGTTCTCCAAAAAATGGAAGCCGAACATCCGCCCCAGACCGATGGCCATGTCGCTGTAGCCGGAAAAATCGAAATAGATCTGCAGCGCATAGGCTACGGCGGCAAGCCAGTAGAGCGTGGTGCCGTAAACGGCGCTGTCTCCGGCGTAGATCGTCTCGGCGATGCGGGCGATGTTGTTTGCCAGAATGACCTTTTTTGCAAGGCCGAGGATAAAGCGGCGCAGACCGGCCGCCACGTCGTCGATCGATTCATGGCGTTCCTGAATTTCCTGCTCGACCGTCTCATAGCGGACGATCGGCCCGGCGATCAGCTGCGGGAAGAAGCTGACGTAGAGGAGCAGGTAAAAATAGTTGCGCTGGACGCGAATTTCGCCGCGGTACAGATCGATCACATACGAGAGGATCTGGAAGGTATAGAAGCTGATGCCGATGGGGAGCGTCAGCTTCGGCAGCGCGCTCCAGCCGAACAGGGCGGAAAGATTCTCCGAAAAGAAATTCAGATATTTGAAGACGAAGAGATTCCCGACGAGCAGAACGACCGTGACGATCAGAATGAGCTTCCGGTGTGCGGTGCAGCGCTCCATCAGCAGGCCGCCGCAGTAGGCCGCGAGCGTGGCGGCGAGCATCAGCAGCAGGAAGCGCGGCTCGCCCCAGGAATAGAACAGGAGCGAGGCGAGCAGCAGGACGACATTGCGGTAGACGCGGTTTTTGCTCAGGTAGTAGGCGGCGGCGACCAGCGGGAAAAAGGCGTAGACAAAGGTGATACTGCTAAAAACCATGGCTCAGTTCTCCAGTGCAAAGTCGGGCGAGATATAATAGTCGACGTTTCCGATCAGCAGGACCTTCGTGATGCTGTTCCTGCGCAGATAGTCGCTCAGGGAGAAGTCGCTTCCCAGATAATTGCGGTAGTAGCGCAGGTCGACGGAATATGTCCTGCCGAAGTGGGAAGCCAGCAGTTTCAGAATGGCGTTGTCATAGGATTCACCGATGACAAGCACGTTCTCCCGGTCGGTCCGGCCGGTGTCAAAGATGATCTCGCCGTCGTCCCCGCCGTAGAAGGCGCCGTAGCTGAGCGCAAGCTCGCCCGGAACGGCATCCTGCCTGCCGTAGTCATCGGCAGGCTCGCCGTTGCGTGTGACCGTCATCTCCGGATAGGCAAAGCGGTAGACGGTGAAGGGCTCCGAGAAGATGTCAAGCCCCGTTCCGGCCGCCTTGGAGCCGGAAAACTCGCCGAGCGTCTCGGTCGCGGTCGGCTCCAGCGGCGCATCCGTGCAGCCGAGGAAGGAGAGCAGCTCCCGATAGGCGCGGTAGGAGCCGAGGTAATCCCAGTGGTGATCCGTCCGGTAAAAATATTCGGAGAATGCGGCAAAATCGGGAATTTCGTATTCCAGCATCCGGTCCTCCGGCAGGTCCAGCATGGAAAACAGCAGATCGTCGGCATAGACCCGCTCGCCGGTCTCGAAGTTGATATCCGTGTCCTTTTCGATGTAGCAGACGTAAAATTCCGTGTCGGGATGGGCGGCGAATATGGCGTTATAATTTGCGGCGCGCTCCTCCAGCGTGGGACGGAGCTTCTCCAGATCGCGCGTTTGATACGTCAGGTAATCCGAGAACAGCTGCACATCGCCGACCCGATAGTAGCGGCCGTTTTCCAGCACGGGCTTCAGCAGTGCCTTGGTCAGCTTGGACGACAGATCGTTATACCGCGCCTTGAACCGTTCCGCAAAGGGAGTCTGATCCCCCAGCGCGGCCTCCAGCTGATCCTGAAACGTGCCGTCGGCGTAGCTTCCCGGCGTCGGCAGGGCCGCGCGGTTTGCATAGCGGTTTTCATAATAGTTGATCTCCTTTGGGAAGAAGACCGTCCGCGCCAGACCGAGCAGCAGCCCGCAGAGGATCAGCCCCACAAAGGCAAAATTGATCACTTTCTTCAAAATATCGTTTCCCTCCCTGCATGGGACATCGCCTGTCGTGATTTTGCAAAATCATCAGCTTGTCAAAAGCCCTTTCGGACTGTTTCCCCTCCGAAACTTTCGGCTGGGGAGGTTTTTGACAGTCTCAATCATATCATAAAGGGAAAGTGTTTGCAAGGGAGAATCCAGGCTGCACGGCGGAACCGGCAGAAAGCGATTGCCTTTTGGCGGAAAACCCGGTATAAAGGTGCAATCACGCTGCACGGGAGGGAAACGCTTGAAGCTGAAAAAGATGATCGATAAAACGCTGGCGCTTTATCTGCTGGTCGGCGTTCTGAACTTCATCGTCTGCACGGGGATCATGTTTCTCCTTTATAATGTGGCCGACGTCAGCAAGCACTTTGCGCCGATCGTGAACTACGGCCTCGGCAGCATCATCTGGTATCTTTCCTGCAACTCTCTGCTCTTCCCCGGCCACAAGACCACCTCGAAGCAGCTGCTGTGCTTTGTGCTGGACATTGTTGTGTGCTATCTGCTGTCGTATTATCTCATCGGGCCGTATGTCTCGCGCCTGCTGCTGCGCTCGCACTCCGTGACGCGCTTCTTCTCGTTCGGCGGCACGGAGAATATCCGCGGCAACTGCGAAATGTCCGTTGGTTCGCTCAGCTATGCGCTGCTGAACTATTTTGGCCAGCGCTACTTCGTCTTCAGCGATCGCTTCGCCGCCCGTAAGGACAGAAATACCGAAGCATAAAGCAATTCCCCGGGGCAGGATGAACCGCTCTGGGGAATTTCATATATCGCGGCATGTGTAAGGAAGCAGCATACCGTTCCCGGTGCAATGCTGCCGATAAAGCGGACCGGAAGGCATTGTGCCACAAAATGCGTGCCGCAAGCATTGCGTACCTGTTTTTTGCTCAGCCCTCCATGCACCGCAGCACGGTCTCCTCCGGGACGATGGCGGAGATGCCGCCGGGGTACTGCGTGGACAGGCTGGCGGCCGTGGCGGCGAAGCGGCCGATGGCGGTCAGCTCGTCCTCGGTCAGCGCCTCGGGCGCGCGGCCCAGCTGCAGCAGGCGGCTGACGGCGCTGCCGCCGAAGATATCGCCTGCGCCCGTCGTGTCGACCGGCAGGACGCGCGGCGCGGCCACGCGGACGGCTGCCCCGGCATTCTGCAGCAGGCAGCCCTTCGGCCCGCAGGTGACCATGGCCAGGCGGACGCCGAAGTCCGCAAGCAGGCGCTCTGCGCCCTCCTCGGGACCGCAGCCCCAGAGAAAGCGCACCTCGTCGTCGCTGATCTTGACGATATCGGCCTGCCGCAGGCCCCAGAGGATCTGCGTTTTCGCCGCTTCGGCATCCGGCCACAGCGGCAGGCGGAGGTTCGGGTCGAAGCTGAGAAGCTTGCCGTGCGCGGCGGCGTAGGCGGCGGCCTGCTGCGTGGCGGAGCGCACCGGCTCCTGCGTCAGGCTCAGGCTGCCGAAGTGGAGCAGACGCGCTTCATCCAGCAGCGAAAGATCCAGCTCGTCAAAGCGGAGCTGTGTGTCCGCGCCCGGCTTGCGGGCAAAGCTGAACGCGCGCTCGCCGCCGGGGCCGAACGTGACGAAGGCCAGCGTTGTGAACACGGACGGATCACGCACGATGCCCTCCGTGCGGATACCGGCCTGCGCCAGTGTGGCGCACAGAAGGTCGCCGAACGTATCCGCGCCGACCTTGCCGAGCATGGCGCCGCTGCAGCCGTAGGCGTGCAGAGCGGCCAGAAAATTCCCCGGCGCGCCGCCGGGATGGGCGGCGAGGGTGGGGTAGCCGTCGCGGTCCGTGTCGACCGTGGCAAAGTCGATCAGAAGCTCGCCGAGTGCAATGGCGTCCAGCATGAAGGATCCCTCCGTATCAGAATTCGGAACAGAATGAAGAATAGAAAATGAAAGATCAAGCCAGCACAGCACCATTCAGCGAGAGCATTCGGCGAAAAAGATCCGGGAAAGACCGAAGATGTAATTGTGCGATGCTGCCGTAATAATCAAAGCCCGAGCCTTTCCAAAACGGCCATGCGCAGGGCGAGGCAGAAGATCTGCATGGCCTGCTCCAGCTCCTCCACGGGCGGGAAGCTCGGCGCGATGCGGATGTTGCTGTCGGCGGGGTCGTTTCCGCCGGGATAGGTTGCTCCGGCGGGCGTCATGGTCACACCGGCCTCGGCGCACAGAGCGAGCGTGCGCTTCGCCGTACCGGGCATGGCGTCGCATGAGACAAAGTAGCCGCCCTTCGGCTCCGTCCAGCTCGCGATGCCGAGCGGGGCGATACCGCGCAGGGCTGCCAGCACGGCCTCGAACTTCGGGCGCAGGATAGCGGCGTGGCGCTGCATGAGCTCGAGCACATGGGCCTTGTCCTGCAGGAAGCGGACATGACGCAGCTGGTTGACCTTGTCATAGCTGATGGTCTGCGCACCGAGCAGACCGGAGAGGTATTTCAGGTTCGCCTCGGACGCCGCCATGACGGCCACGCCCGCACCGGGGAAGGTGATCTTGGATGTTGAGGCAAATTCATAGACCATGTCGGCGTTCCCTGCCTCACGGCACAGCGTGAGCATGTCGCGGAAGGGAACAAACTGGCCATAGACCTCGTGCAGGCAGTAGGCGTTGTCCCACATCAGGGCAAAGTCCGGCGCGGCGGGGCGCAGGGCGGCCAGCCGGTCGACGACGGCGTCGGAATAGACGATACCCTGCGGGTTGGAGTATTTTGGCACGCACCAGATGCCCTTGACGGCCGGGTCGCGCACGGCGGCCTCGACGGCGCCCATGTCCGGGCCGTCCGGCGTCATGGCGATGGGGATGAGCTCCATGCCGAACGACTGCGACACGCGGAAATGGCGGTCATAGCCCGGCGCGGGGCACAGGAAGCGGACGACGGGCTCCTGCGACCACGGGCGCGGTGAGTGCAGCAGGCCATGCGTCCAGGCCTTGGCGATGAGGTCATACATGAGGTTCAGGCTGGCACTGCCGCCGACGAGGACCTGCGAGGGCGTCACGCCCAGCAGCTCGGCAAACAGGCGCTTGGCCGAGGGAATGCCGGTCAGCTCGCCATAGTTGCGCACGTCGAGCGCGCCGTCGAAGCAGTCCTCCGGAGACTGCAGCACGGTCAGAATGCCGCTGACCATGTCAAGCTGCGCACGGCTCGGCTTGCCGCGGGCCATGTTCAGAGAGAGCTCCTTCGCCTTCCAGGCATCGTACTGCTCCTGCAGCGCGGCATATTCCGCGCAGCGCTCCGAACGGGTGTAGTCTGCATAGGGCTTCATGATGTGACCTCCAAAAATTTTCTGGTTTGCCCCCATCTTACCGCGCAGCGGGCGGAATGTCAATCGGTTTCCTGCATTCTTTGCATGAAAAAAATCGCTTTTTTGACGGCGGACGCAAACTATGCGAATTATTTGCAGCGCAACTTGCAAAACAGCCGGATATCTGCTATGATAAATCAGAATTCGCCTGAATATGAGAAGGAGACGGTGATTTTGGCACAGATCGACCTGACGACGGGCTCCATTCCCAAAACGCTGCTGCGCTTTGCGTTCCCCATGATTTGCGGGAACCTGCTGCAGCAGCTTTATAATGTAGCGGACACGCTCATCGTCGGCCGGTTTCTTGGCTCGGATGCGCTCGGCGCGGTCGGCTCGTCCTATACGCTCATGACGTTCCTGACGTCCATCCTGCTCGGCCTGTGCATGGGCAGCGGCGCGCTGTTCTCCGTCTGTTGGGGGCAGCGGGACCTTGCCAAGCTCCGGCGGCAGACGCATGCGGCCTTCGTGCTCATCGCGGCGTGCACCGTCGTGCTCAATGCGGCGGCCTTTCTGCTGCTCGATGCGATGAAAACGCTCCTGTCCGTCCCGGCGGAGGTCTGGCCCCTGATGCGGTCATATCTGTTCGTCATTTTCTTCGGCATCGGCGGGACGTTTCTTTATAATTATTACGCCTCGCTCCTGCGCGCGGTGGGCAATTCGCTCGTCCCGCTCCTCTTCCTTGCGGCGGCAGCCGTGCTCAACATTGCGCTCGACCTCGTGTTCGTGCTCGTGTGCCGGTGGGGCGTGGAGGGCGCTGCGGCCGCGACGGTGCTGGCACAGTGGCTCTCCGGCATCGGCACGGCGGTCTATACCCTCGTGCGCTGCCCGGAGCTGCGGGCCCGGCGGGAGGAGCGGCGCATCACCGGCAGCATGCTGCGGGAGCTTCTGAGCGCCTCGGTGCTGACGTGCCTGCAGCAGTCCGTGATGAACCTCGGCATCCTGATGGTGCAGGGACGCATCAACAGCTTCGGCCCCGTGATCATGGCGGCGTTCGCAGCCGCCGTGAAGATCGACTCGTTTGCCTATATGCCGCTGCAGGACTTCGGCAATGCGTTCTCCACGTTCATTGCACAGAACTACGGCGCGCAGCAGCCGGAGCGCATCCGCCGCGGCATCCGCACGGCCGTGATCCTGTCGTCGGTCTTTGCCGTATGCGTCTCGGCCTGCGTCGTGCTGCTTGCTGCGCCGCTGCTGGGGCTGTTCCTGCAGCCGGGCGAGACGGAGATCCTGCAGGCGGGCGTGACCTACCTGCGCATCGCGGGAGCGTTCTATGTGGGCATCGGCGGGCTGTTCCTGCTCTATGGCCTGTACCGCGCCGTCGGCAGACCGGGTATGTCGCTCGTGCTGACGGTCATCTCGCTCGGCACGCGCGTGGCGCTGGCCTACGCGCTTTCGGCCGTCCCGGCCATCGGCGTCGTGGGCATCTGGTGGTCCATCCCCATCGGCTGGGCGCTTGCGGATCTCACGGGCGTGCTCGTCTGGCGGCGCGCCGGGCGAAAGTTGACAGAAAATTCACACCCCGGCGCGAAAATGCGTTGAAAAGCCCTGTGTGGTGTGATATGATTGGAGCATCATTCGGAAAGCGAGAAACATTATGGATCTGGAACACAACGAAAACGAAGAACTGGAAGTGACCCCGGCAGAGCCGGAGGCGGCCCCGGAGGCCGAACCGGAAACCGCGCCGGTCCCTGAGGCGGAGCCGGAGGAGAAGCCGGAGGAGAAGCCTGCGGAAAAGAAGCCCGGCATGTCCAAGGGCGCAAAGATCGCCATTTTCCTGGCGGCGCTGGCCCTCGTGGCGGCCATCGCGGCCTGCGTCCTGCTCATCACGGGCCGCAAGGATCACCCGGCCGGGACGGAGGCTCCGCAGACGGAGGCGACTGAGGCAACGGACGGCACGACCGAGACCGTCGCAGACAAGACGCTCGAAGCGGGCGAGGAGGTCACGACGACCTACGGCAAGGCGGCCAATCTGATCGACGCCGATAACTTCGGCAAGAACGCCGTCACGGACAACGCCGCCTATACCACGGGCACGGCGGAGGCCGGCGATGTGCAGATGCGCACGGTCGTTGCGCGCGACGCGACGGGCTACTGCCTGACGAATGCCGACCTGCAGATCTACTACTGGATGGAATTCTACCAGCTCATGAACAACTATGGCTCCTATGCCTCCATGCTGGGTCTGGACTACACGAAGGCGCTGGCCCTGCAGGACGCCCCGAGCGGCGGAACGTGGGAGCAGTATTTCCTGACGAGCGCCACGAACAACTTCGCCGAGATCCGCGCCCTGTATCTGGCGGCGCAGGAGGCGGGCTATGAGCTGCCGGAGGCGGACGCCTCCTCCATCGAGGACGTGCTGGACCCGGAGGGCAGCTTTGCCAAGAGCGCGGCGGACAACGGCTATGACGATGTCGATGCCTATCTGCAGGTCAACTTCGGCAAGGGCGTCACAACCGAGATCTATCACGACTATCTGCTGACGTATTATACGGCGGTGAACTATTATAAGAACGTGCTGTACGGCGAGTCTGCCAACGCGCTGACGGATGCCGAGATCGAGGCCTATTATGACGAGAACGCCCAGAGCTATATCGATCAGGGCGTGACGAAGGTCAACAACGTCTCCGTCCGCCACATCCTCATCCAGCCCGAGGGCGAGAAGGACAGCGACGGCAACTACAGCGATGAGGCGAAGGCAGCGGCCAAGGCGGAGGCCGAGCGCATCCTTGCCCTCTGGCAGGCCGACCCCACGGAGGACAACTTCAAGACGCTTGCGCTGGAGTACAATCAGGACCCCGGCTCCAAGGACAACGGCGGTCTGTATGAGGACTTCCAGCCCGGCAAGATGGTCACGGAGTTCAACGACTGGTGCTTCGACGAGAGCCGCCAGCCCGGCGATTGTGAGATCGTCGAGACGACCCATGGCTACCACATCATCTATTTCATCGGCCAGACCGAGACCCGCGCCTGGTTCGACACGGCGAAGGACGACATGGCTTCCGCCGCAGCCGGTGAAAAGATCACAGAGCTGAAAACAAAGTACCCTGTAGAGTTCAACTTCAATAATGTCGTGATCTACGACCTGCTGAGCGCTTCCGTCTCGGCATCCTGACACGAAGACAGAACGGGTGCGCCGCGGCAGCA
>ENA-UOJB01002709-UOJB01002709.1-human-gut-metagenome-genome-assembly--contig:-C48-NODE-2709-length-11133-cov-4.745351_pt1 | contig 11133 bp, 5 predicted proteins | sample MGYA00242338_ERZ723885 | MGnify/ENA metagenome assembly ERZ723885
GTGGCGGACATGTTGTACCAAAGCGTGCCGTCATCCGATTTGAGGAACGTGCGCAGATCGGCAGGGGTTTCCTGCTCGTTCTTCTGAATGTCGGAGAACGAGGGGTAGGAGAAATCGCCATTAGCGAGGGAACCGTACCGGACGTTCTCGTCCGCGACGGTCTTCACGGTTCCGTTGGTCTTGGATTTGGCGGGCTGGACGGTGTTCTCCTTGCCACGCTGGTTCGACGGGACCTCGCCGGCGGCATCCGAAGAGTTCTTGTCATAGGTCAACTTGTAGGAACGGGAGAATTCGATGTCGTCCAGATCATTGCCGGAATACCATTCCGCGGACGCGACGGATTTGAAGGTGAAACGTACCGTGGTGACCCCGTCGGGCACGAGATACGTGCCAGAGTACGTATCCCACTTCTTGTTGTCCGCGCGGTCGGACGTGGTCGGGGTTGAGATGGTGGTCATCTTCTCGCCGACCTTGTTGCCGTTCTCGGACGCGATGCGGGTGGCCTCCTGCGCGGTCTCCTTGTATGGTTCGCCGATCATGACCTGCATCTTATCCACGTAGGCGCTGGTCGCGCTGGAATGCTTCAGGCTCCATGTCATCATGGTGCCCGGCGTGACCTTCACGTCCTGGTAGATCGCGGTGCCCTGCTGGTCGGCGGTCAGTTCGGCGAACTGGTTGTGGTGGACGGAATCGTAATTGAGTTCCACATTGCCGGCCTCGCAGCTCATGCCGGGATAATGCGCGTCTCCCTGGGTGGAATTCCATGCGAAACTCGACCTATTCCAATTGGGAATGGCCCTGCCTGTGGTGGACATGGCGCATCCCGAACCGTATTTGCCGGTACCGGGATTGATGGTGGCGAACCGCTTGCCCTTGTTGTTTTTGTTCGAACTCGACCCCGCCAGTCCCGTCCATGACGGCACGGATGGATAGTCGAAGCTGCCGTTGACGATATGGTCCGGCAGGTTGTTCGTGTCATCGGCCGTGAGCTTCACGACGCTTTTCGTGGTTCCGGTCGCGCCGGTCGTTTCCACCGCGTTGGCGGTGCCGGCCAGGCCGGTGCCCAACGTGGACGCGGCGACCAGACCGGCGAGAAGTCTTGTAAGGAATCCCATTTTCCCTCATCCTTTGTGATTCATATGCGAGTTCCGTATTTTTTGGAAGAGGGCCGGGATCGTGCGGTTGACAGGAGAAAAGGCCGCACGATCCCGGCTCCTGGATCCCCGGACCTTCGCTTTCGAGGCCGGGGACGATTCGGAAAAGGTCAGGCGATGGCCGGACCGTCGCCCAGGTTCTCGTGGCGGACTCGGTAGGCGGCGAAGCCGGACGCGGTGGCCACGAGGATGATCGCGAACGCGCCGACCAGCATGACGCCCATGGTGGTCGCGCCGGTCTGCGGCAGCTGGGTGATGTTGTCGATGTTCTTCACCACGGCGGTCGGGGTGGTGGTCTTGCCGTCCGCGTTGTTGACCGTGCCGGTCAGTCCCGGCTGGTCCTTGCCGGTGATGGTCACGTGCCCGTCATCGGTGATGTGGATGCCGAAACTCGGCTTGACGAAGCTGAAGTAGCCGGTCGGCACCTGGGTCTCCTTCACGGTGTACGTGCCGGCGCCCAGACGGGTGAAGTTGATCACGCCGGACGCGTTCGTGGAGAATTCGGTGGCTTTGGACTCATCCGTGGTGAACGTCCACTGGTTCGAGCCCGTGTTCCACACGTACCACTGGTTCAGGCTGTCGTTGTGGAGCTTGAACTTGGCTCCCTGGATGGTCTTGTTGCCGTCGGCCGCGCTGATCTTCTTCAGGTTCACGTCGTAGGTCGGGACCGGGGTTTCGTCGGTGCCCGGGTTCGGGGTCGGCACGTCCGGCGGGACCACGTTGGGCAGCCAGTTCGAGGTGACCAGGATCTGGTTGAGGCCCTGGTTGGCCTTGGACGCGTTGACGACCTTGCCCTGGTAGGTCACGGTCACCTGCTTGCCCTGGTAGGTGTCCACGAGGCTCTGCAGGCTGGTGGTCTTGAAGCCGGTGCCGTCGGAATTGCCGACCTTGTCCTTGCCGATGGTGCCGAACTGGTTGGTCACGTCCGTGCCGGACGACGTGGTCGCGTGGAAGGAGCCGTCCACGTAGACGATGCCGGTCATGTGGTCCTCGAGGGTGATGGTGTCCACGGCCTGCTTGATCGGCACGGTGAACCTGGCCTTGAAGTCACGCGTCTCGCCGTTGGTCGCGGCCGCGGAATCCTTCCACGAGCCGTCCACGCTCTTGATCTTCTTGTCGATCTTGGTGACGTTGGTCTTGATCTGGGTGGAACCGAGGGTCTGGCCGTTGCTCATCCTGACGCTGCCGCCGATCGTGGTGGACACGAGGATCGGGATTCCCTGGGCGTCGACGACGAGATAATAGCCCTCCGGCAGGGTCAGGTTCAGACTGCCCGTGACGGAGGTCTGGTTGGTCTTCACGGCCGCCACCTTGCTGGACGCGGCGGTGGACTGCAGGGTGCCGGCGACCTTGCGCAGCGTGCCCGAATCGGTCTTCAACCGCAGGAGCTGTTCGGCGGCGTTACGGCCTTCGGACGTGTTGTAGGTCACGCCGTTCTTGTTCAACGCGGCCTTGACCCACGCGTCGGTCGTGGCGTCCGGGGATGAGGCGCTCACGCTCTTCACGTTCGCGCCGTCCTTGACGACGTCGTTGTAGTTGGCGACCTTGTACACGGTGAAGCTGTGTCCGGCGAGGGTGCTGCCGTCGCCCGCGTTCAAAGCGAGCGTGCCGTCCGCGGCGAACGCCGAGCCCGGGACGCACAACGCGGCCAACGCGGCGGCGGTCGCGCACGCGGCTGAGATCTTCTTCATATCCATACTGGATGTCTCCTTTGATAGGGATTCTTCTGTTTTCTGTACGGACGGCTCACGCTGCCGTGGAAGTCCGATATCGTCGGCGTCCGCTTTCGGATCGCCGGCCGGTTGCCGGATCTCTCAACCATTCCCACGTGCACATGGCCGTATGAGCGCAGATATTCGAACGGGTGGCACCCCAATAAGATGGATGGGGGTGTGGGCCGTTCTTTCGGACGAGCCACGCCGGCCTTGTACGGCATCCACGGTCCGGGAAAGGAAAAGGGCGGGATGTTGGAGAATCCTCCAACATCCCGCCCGTGGCGTCACTCATGCCGTATGGCGGATCCGAACGGTCATCGGATCATTTGGCGGCATGCACGCCGTGCTTGACGGTCGAGGTCCTGCGACGTGCGCCCAAGAGGGTCACGCCGACACCGCCGAAGGCGATGATGGACAGCAGGACGCCGCCGATGGCCATGCCGGTCTTGGCGAGATCCTCGCGGTAGCCGCTCCAGTCGTCGGTGTTCGAGTCCACGGTGGTGTCCTCGCACAGGGTCCTGTCGCCGACCTTGACCTGCTTGAGGCCTGTCGTGTCGGACGCGTCGCCGTCGACCTTCGTGTCGGCGTCGGACTTCTCGTCGCCGGTCTGGTTGCCGTCGGTGGGCTGCTGGCCGCCGAACTGGTCGGTGACGGGGCATTCGACGAGCGGCGTGCCGGTGACCTTCACACGGTCGGTGTGCTTGCCGCCCTGCCCGACGCCCTTCAACGTGCCGGTGATGATGGTGGACTCGCCGGGCTTGAGCACGAGGGTGTCCCAATCGTCCGGATACTTCAGGTCCGTGACGTCGCCTTCGCCGGCGATGGTCCTGTCGACCATCTTGAGGTCCTTGGCGAGATACCAGGCGCCCTCACCGGTCGAGGAGTCCGTCTTGGACGTGTTGGTGATCTTGAACGCGATCTGCTGGCTGTCTCCGGCCATCTTCAACGCGTCCTTCACGTCGTCGCGGTCGCCGGCCTGTTCGCCGGAGGCCACGTCGTACTTCTCGATGTGGATCGACGGGGTCATGTCCGGGGTGCGGGTCCACACGATGTTGGACTGGAACTCCTTGTCGTTGAACTGTTCGGTGAACTGGTTCTCGACGCGTTCGGACACCTTCAGGCGCTTGCACTGGATGTACGCGCGCCAGCCGGCCTCATGCGCGTTGTCCGCGGACACGAGGGCACGGTACGCTTCGGTCGCCTCGACGGTGACCTGGCCGTTCTCGTCGGCCGTGGCGGTGAACAGTTCACCGCCGAGCTCCGAGCTGTCGAAGCCGTTGCCGGCGAGCTTGTCGCCCTGGGCGGCGAGCACCTTGCCGTCCCTGTACAGGTCGCGGGTCGCGTACACGGCCCACTGGCCCGTGTACTGGTCGAACTCGGTGTTCAGCGGATCCACGATCCTCCACTGGCTGACCTGCGGGTAGGCGCGGTCGGCCGGGATGACGGAGCTGTCGAGCTGGTAGAGGAAGGTGCGGTCCTTGTACACGCTTCTGCCGTCGATGCTTTCGCCGCCGACCTTGACGGTCACGTCCTTGGCCGGGTTGACGGGCTTGAGCGGGTTGGACACCTCGTTGGTCTCCACGGTCGTGTCGTTGGTGACCTGGATGGCCTTGTTCCTGACCGTGTACCCATCCTTGACCTTGACGACCTTGTACGGCATGACGACCTGGTAGGTCTGGCCGAGGAGGTTCTGGTCGATGGCCGGATCGTCGAGCGGATCATGCTTGCCGTTGGTCGAATACTTGGCGAGGTCCTTCGGCTGGGGGTCGCCCTTGACGGTGACGCCCTTCTTCGGGATCCACGTGTCCACGGTCTTCGCGTACACGTATGCGACGCCGTCCTTGACCTGGATGTTGAACTTTCCGGTCACGTCCTTGCCGGACTGGTCGAGCACCTCGATCTTGGATTCGTCGATGGCGACGTACTCGTCATCGAAATCGTCGGTGATGCCGGCCTTCCACACGCGGTACGCGTTGTTGGTCTGCTTCAGGTCGAGGGTGACCAGATAGTTGCCGGTATCGCCCAGCAGCATGGTCTTCCCGTCGATGCTGACGGTCGGATCGCCCTGCTCCTTGGACTGGTTGTCCTTCTTGGAGGGGTTGTGGACCGGCGGCAGGTTGTCGACGATGTTCGACGGGGTGATCATGTTGTTCAGCGTGAGCGCCCACTGGTTGGCTATCTTGCGGTCGACGGGAGCGTTCTTCGCGACGGTGCCTTCGAAACGGACCTGCACCTGCGGGTTCGTGCCGGCCTTCCAATGTTCGGCCACGTACTTGTTCGAGTATGTGATGGTGAACTTGTGCGCCGCGGTGTCCCATGCGACCGTGTAGTCGCCTTCGACGCCCATCTGCGGGTCGCTGGTGGTCAGCTGTCCGCCGGTGGCGAGGTCGGTGATCTCAAGGGTCTGCGGGTCGGGTTCGAGGTACTGGTCGTACACGTCGGTGTCCTGGATGGACACGATCCGGTATCCGAGGTCGGCGGGCAGTTTCGGCTGCGTGGTGAGACGGTATTCGACCTTCTGGCCCGGATACACGACCTTGTCGTCGGCGTCGTTGTTCGCGCCGCCCTGGCTGCCTTCGGCGATGACCTTCTTCCTGACCGGTGGGACGTAGCCGCAGATGTGCGGTTCGTTGGTCGGCTGGGACTCGTTGTTGACCTTCTCGGAACCCGAGTTGGTCAGCTTGGAACCGTCGGGGTTCTCGCAGAACGTGAGCTCGTCGCCCGCGGCCTTCCTGAAGTCCTTGCGGACCTGGGCCGCGCCCTTGCCGTTGGCGAAGTTCACCACGCCGGGCAGGAGCAGGCTGATCTGCTTCGGATTCTTCAATCCGGCCTGCGCGGCACGGTACTCCGGCTTCGCGGTCGCGGTGACCTTGGTGCCCTGGACGGTGATGTCGAACTGGTCGGTCACGTCACGGCCCTTGTTCGCGATGTCCGCGACGGAGGATGCCGCGTCGGTCGTGGCGTCGGCCTCGTACACGCGGATCTTCGACTTGTCGGACGTGAGATCCCAGATGTAGTCGGCCTTGGCGTAATCGTCGGTCAGCTTGATGTCGGTGACCTTGACGAGATCGGACGCGATGACGCCGTTGACCACGGACGCGACCTGGTCGCCGTCGAGGAACTTCTGGGTGTCCGCTCCGGTCTTGTTCGTCTCGTCCGGATCGACCACGGCCTGCCAGGTGCCGTCATCGCCGAGCTTGATCCAGCTCTTGTCCGGGTTCGGGCTCCACTCCCTGACGGGCGGCTCGTTGCCGGGCACGGTCTGCTGGTTCCATTTCTCCCAATCGCCGTTGGTGAGCTGGACCTTCTGGCCGGCCTTGAGCACGCCCTTGAGGAACGCGCCCTTGATGGTCATGCGCACCTTGCGGTCCGCCGCCTGGTTGTAGGTCGTGTCGAGCAGCGGCTGCTTCGCGGTGATCCACACCCTGTCGTCCTGCTTGTGCACGTCGAACAGGCTGTTCGCGTCCTTGCCGTCGATGGTGACGGTCACCGACGCGGAATCCAGGTCGATGTTCCTCGCGCTCTTGGAGAAATCATCGCCCAATTCGTAGGAGCTCATCTTCCTGGCGAGGTTCTTCGGCAGCAGGCCGTTGACGGTCACGCCGAAATCATCCTGCTGGACGAACGTGTGCGTGTCCGCGTTGACCTTGTTGCTCCACGCCGTGTCCTCGGCCGTGGCGGCCTGGCCCTGGTCGGCGCTCCACACCTTGTCGGGCTTCGGGTTGCGCACGTAGACCGGCGGCTCGTTGGTCGGCTGGGATTCGTTGTTCCACTTCTCGGAGGCCTTGTTGGTCAGCTTCCTCTGGTCGGCCGCGGCCTGCGCGTTCGGCGTCTGCTTCACGTATCCGCCGATGTACAGTTTGACCTTGCGGTCCTTGGTGCCGAACGCGGTCTTCGTGAGGAACGACCGCTTCGCGGTCGCGGTGGTCGTGTGCTTCGCGGTGTCGACCGTGATGTCGAACTGGTCGGTCACGTCCGCACCATCCACATACACCTTGACCTGGTCCTTGTGGTTCCAGTCGATCCACTGGGCCGAAGCGGTCCAATCATCGGTGATCGCGTAGGAGGTGAACGGGTTGAGCAGGTGCGCGGGGATACGGCCGTTGACCACGGCGCCGATCGCGTCGCCGGTCACGAACGTGCGGTTGTCGCTGCCCTTGTCGTTCGTATGCTGCGGATCCTCGGCCGTCAGGGCGCCGTTGGAGTCCAACACCCACACCTTGTCGGGCTTCGGAGTGACCTTGCCGACCTGTTCGCTGTTGCCGGTCTGGCAGTGGCTCTTATCCGCATTGCCGTACTCGTCGCCGGTCCAGCAGGCCTGGCTGTCGTCCGGGATGGTGTAGTCCGTGCCGGTCGGGGTCGCGGACTGGGGCACGTTCAACGTGTATTGTCCGGAGACCGGGTTCAGCACGTGCGCCTTGACGACGCGTTTGCCCGCATGGGAATCGTCCACCGTGATGTCGGCCTTGACGGTGTTGCCGTCCTGGTCGGTCACGGTGATCTTCGAATAGTCGTCCTTGTCGGTGCCGCCGATCAGGACCTTCTGGCCGGTCACGTCGATCGTGTCGTACAGCCAGAAATGCTCGGACGCGTTCGACTGGGCGGTGATATGCGCCGTATACAGGCTGCCGGAAGCGATCTGCTGGGCCTCGGCGGTGACCTGCTGGCCCGCCATGTTGGTGAGCTTCTTCGACGGCGGCGGCGAGACCGGCTTCCAGGATTCCTTCGCGTCCTGCGCGCCCATATGGCTGGCCGCGGCCTTCATCTTGCCCTGCTTCGGAATGTTCACGTCATAGTAGTAGGAGCCGGCCGGCCATGCCTTCCAAGACTTGTCCACGTCCCTATAGCCGAACGAGACGCTTTTGGTCGTGTTGTTGTTCTGGGTGAACTGCTTGGACGCGGTACGGGTCGTGCCGTCCAGACCGGTCCAATGCAGCGTGACGGTGCCCGTCACGTCCTCGGAGATCGTGCTGCCGCCACGGCTGGTGGTGATCGCGTCGGAAACGTCATCGGTCGAACCGGCCTGGGTGAACAGGCCACCCGCCTGCGTGCTGACGGTCAGATCGTAGTCGACCGGCGGTTCGTCCTGGTCGAGGACGATGGCGACGACGGCGCGCGGGGCTTTGTTCATCTCACGGGCCGCGAGACTGTTGATGGAAGTCTGTCCATCGCTGAAAGCATCGGAAGTCTTGTAATTGGCTCCCTGATACGAATAGGTGCCGTTCGGGATGCCGGAGGCGTTGTAGGCCGCCTTCCACTGGTCCGCGCTGAAGGAGCCGTTGGCGCCCGTGTACCAGTCGCCGTTCGCGCCGGGCGTGTGCACGAAGCCCACGGACACGAGGCGGCAGGTCGGATTCTGGTTGCCCGAAGCCTTCGAACGGGCCACGCATTCGGCGTTCGCGCCGTTCACGGCCTCGTCGATGGCGCTGTTGGACTCGCTGCCGTCCATCGACTTCACACCGACGGATCCCATGGCGGATTTCACATTCTCGCGGGTCGGGGAGCCGAAGGAGTCCTTGTACACCCATGTGATCTTGCCGGTGCCGCCGGCGGAGCCGTCGCCCGTGCCCGTGCCGTCACCGGAGCCGCCGCCACCGTCGGCGGCGAACGCGCCGACGACCGGGGACGCCAGCGTGGCCGCGGCGACCAGGCCGGCTATCGTGGCCTTGCCCCATTTCTTGTTCTTGTTGGAACCCAATGTTCCGTCTCCTTTCAGAGATTCTGCTTGCAGAACGTCCCGCCGTGCGGGCGGGACGGGACGGCGGGAACGCACGTTCCCTGCGCGGTTCCCCTCACGGGGACCGGCCCATCCAATCCGTTCCACGCGCGCACGCCTCGATAAGGGGCAATATTGGTTCGGGGGGTTACGCGGCATGGGAGGTACGGGAAAGGGAAAGACCCCGCCCAACAGGGCGGGGCCTTTGGAAGGCTGGATGAGGCGAATCAGCCCAAAGGGCAGAAATGCTGTCCATCGCAATTCGGATTGATGGTCACTTTGTCTTCCCAGTCGTAGTGGATGCTTGGCGCGGGGGAGTTCCCGCTCGGGGAGCCGCCACCCTGGCCTTGCGATCCGCCGGAATAGGACCGTCCACCGGCGGAACCGGACCAGCCGCCGGACGAATACGAACCGTACGAGTACGAGCGTTGCGCCTGCTGTTGGGCCTGCTGTGCGGCGGCCGCCTGGGCTGCGGCCTCCTGTTCGGCCTGCGCCTTCGCTGCGGCCTCGGCGTCGGCCTGGTCCTTCGCCGTCTTCGAATCGTTCACGGCCTTGACGGCCTTGGCGATGGCGTCGGCGTCGCGCTTGGCGATGGCCTGCTTCAACGCGTCACGGGTCTTATCGTCCTGGACCTTGCCTTCCGTCGCCCTGTACAGTCCGTCCGCGTCGGCCACCGTCTTGTCGAGCTTCGACGATTCGACCGCCCTGACCGCGGCCTGCAGCGTCTTCGCATCCGCCTTCACGCTCCTGGCCGTCTTGTCCGCCTTGGCGGTGGCCTCGTCCAGACCGGTCTTGTCGGACGCGTCGCACTTGACCATGGCGGGAGTCTCCGCCCCAACGGCCCGTTTGAGCGCGTCAAGGGTCTTCGCGTCCTTCACGGCCTTCACGTCGGTCTTCAACGCGGCCGTCGTGGCGTCCGCGCCGAGCAGCATCCGATACGAATCCACGGCCTTCTTCTGGGCTGCGACGGCGGAACCACACGCCCCACGCGCCACGGAGACCCTATGGTCCTCCCAGGCGCGGTATCCGCACACGCCGCCCAGGGCCAGGACGACGGCCGCCGCCGCGGCCACGCCGACGATGACGCGCTTCCCGTTCCTTCCCGTCCCGGCCGGATGGTCCTTGACGGCGTCCGATGTCACGTTGTCCTCCATGAGGATGCTCCTTCGCTTTGTTCCGATGGGATTCACACCAACCACGCGCCCCCGTATCGATATTGGTCTGTTCACAGGCTTCCGCCGCGCGTGCGGACGAGCAGGCACGCCCACACGACAAGGTTCAGGACCTGCACGGCCAGGAGCATCACATCCGCCATGGGAGCCGCGGCCACCCAACCGTCGCGCAATCGCATGAGACCGTGTCCCAACCCGTACGAGTAGGCCAGTATGCCGACCCATGCGGCGAAACGGTAGAACGTTTCGACGTCACGTCGTTCCCGAGGACGCTCCGTGTCCGTCTTCCTTGGAAACATGTACGGTCCGACCAGTCGCGCGCACATGACGAGGTTCAATACGCAGACGACGCATTTCAATGTGCTGGCCCAATTCATTCAGGAATTCCTTCCCCTATTCCGCCTACAAGTCTACAATCCGGCGTTCTCGCGTATCTGGCCCATCAGGTCCTCCAACGTGTCCGCCAAGGCCGACACGCGTCGATGGTCCGCATCGTCGGCCCCGTCGAACGGTTCCGCCTGTTCGACCGTGTCCGCGAGCCTGGACCGCAGGTACGGGACGGACAGTTCCATGCCGGCCGTCCGGTCGAGCAGGTCCCTCGCGGCACGCAGGTCGCTGGACAGTCGCGTCATGTCGTCACGCCGTGACTTCTCGGATCGGGTCTTGTCGTACTCCTTCCGGGCCGCGGCCACCCGTTTGGACTGTTCCACGTATGCGGACGCCTGTTTCCTCGCCTTCGCCGTGTTCGATTCGAGTTGCCTGTTCCTCAGAGTCGCGTCGCATTGGATGGATGGCGCGCGTCGTATGGTCCGTAACGATTCGTATCGTCTGGCCCTTTTCCCGTCCAGAACGGACCCGTCGATGTTGAGGTCCACGGCCACGAGTCCTTCCAACCGTTCACGATTCCGGTTCATGGACGCCACCGCGTCCGAACATTCCGAGACGAGCTGGTCGTGGCGCACGCTCAACCGTGATTCCGTGATGACCATGCCGATGCCCGCGACCGCGACGACGAGCGTGCATGCGGTGAGGACGGCCACGCCCTTCCCTGACATGCGCGACGGGTTGGCGTGAGGCGTCTCGCTGCCGTCATCCCAGCCGATATCGTCCGGGTCGTCGTCGCGTGGCGTGGAGAACGGATTCCAATCCGGGTCCACTCCATGCGACCGTATGCCGTCGTAACCGTCGTCGTCAATCATGGGAAACCTCCTGAAGAAAAATGAGAAGGCCGCCCGCCGGACCTCCCGTCGAGAAGATAGACAAAAAGAAACGGGACAGAAAACGGTCCGGCGGACGGCTCCCGTCGAATGTCGGATGGGAAGGGGTAGAACCCATCCGGACGGGATCGCTCACCAGCCTTGAAGCGTAGGCCGGAC
>ENA-UOJB01002718-UOJB01002718.1-human-gut-metagenome-genome-assembly--contig:-C48-NODE-2718-length-11094-cov-3.647160_pt1 | contig 11094 bp, 7 predicted proteins | sample MGYA00242338_ERZ723885 | MGnify/ENA metagenome assembly ERZ723885
CGAGATCTTCGACGATATCGCCAACGGTTCGGATCCCAACAAGATTCCCGACATGGTGCTCCGCGGACGAAGCAGTTTCATCGAAGGCGACCAGACCAACGTCCCGCTCTTCATCCTCGACGGCACGGAGGTGGACATCTCCTACGTCTTCGACATGCCCTCGGACGACATAGAGTCGATCTCGGTGCTCAAAGACGCTTCGGCCACCTCGTTCTACGGTTCGAAGGCGGCCAACGGCGTGGTGGTCATCACCACCCGCCCTACGCAAGCCGGCAGGCTCCAAGTCAACTATTCGGGCAATTTCCAGGTCAGCATCCCCGATCTGTCGGACTACCGGCTGCTCAACGCACGCGAAAAGCTCGAATACGAACGTCAGGCCGGCGTCTACGGCGATTTCACGGGCAGCAGCAATACCGACGTCACCAACCAGAAATCCTACTACGAAAAACTCGACCGGGTCAACGCCGGCGTCAACACCGACTGGAAGCGAATGGCGCTGCGCACGGGATTCAACCACATCCATAATCTGATGCTCTCGGGCGGCAGCCAAGATTTCCGTTACAACGTGTCGGGCAGCTACAACTCCACGACGGGCGTGATGGACGAGTCGGACAAGCAGACGGCATCGCTGCGCATCAACCTCACCTACGGCGACATGAACAAGCTCTTCTTCCAAAACATCGCTTCGCTCACGCAGAGCGATTCGAACGACGTGCCCTACGGAAGCTTCTCGGACTACGTGTCGCTCAATCCCTACGATCGCCCCTACAACGACGACGGCTCGCTCAACAGCGTCCTCTCGTTCAATACGGCCAATCCGCTCTACGAAAAGTCGCTGAGCAGCTACATCCGCAACACGTCGGGCAGTTTCATCGACACGTTCCGCGTGCGCTGGAACATTCTCAAAGGGCTGCGCGTCGAAGCGTCGCTGTCGTACACCCAGACCAAGAGCGAAGGCGAGACCTTCTACTCGCCCCTCTCGCAACAGTTCAACAACACGATCGACGCGAACAAGAAGGGCAGTTTCGACGTATCCAACGGCACGACGCACAACCTGTCGGGAAACGCCTTCGCCGTCTACAACAAAGCATGGAACCGGCGAGGAGGAGACGCCTCCGACCTGCTCAGCCTCACGGCTGGATTCAACATCGAATCGACCCGTTCCGAAAGTCACTCTTTCTCGGCGCTGGGCATCCTTTCGGACAAACTCGAACACCCCTCGATGGCCACAGGATACGCCGAAAGCCGCCCGGGCGGCAGCGAAGACCGTTCGCGTATGCTCGGATTCTACGTCAACGCCAACTACATCTGGCACAACCGCTATTTCGTCGATCTCTCGTTCCGTTACGAGGGCTCCTCGAAATTCGGCGCCGACAACAAGTACGCCCCCTTCGGATCGCTGGGGCTCGGCTGGAACCTTCACAAGGAAAGGTTCCTCAAAGGGAGCGCCGTCTCGCTGCTCAAACTGCGCATGAGCATGGGTTACGTCGGCAACGCCGGATTCAGCCCCTATCAGGCGCAGCTGGCCTACCAATACAGCTCCTCGCTCCAATACAACGGCGGAATCGGCGCCGTGCCCGTCTCGATGGTCAACCCCCGTCTGAAATGGGAACGCAGTCTCAAACGCAATCTCGGCCTCGATTTCGGACTGTGGCGCGACCGCCTCAACGGCAGCGTCGACGTCTACTACGACACGACCAACGATCTGGTGATGGACATTTCCAAACCGGCGCATATCGGATTCACGAGCGCCAAGGAGAACCTCGGCAAGATCCGCAACAGCGGTATCGAACTGTCGCTGCGCGGGAACGTGCTGCAACGCAAACACACGAATCTGAACCTCTTCCTCAATCTGAGCCACAACCGCAACCGGATCGTCGAGATCAGCGACTACCTGAAAAACAAGAACGCCGAGAACGAAGCCAACGCCACCTCGTCGCTTCCGGCCGCCTTCTACGAAGAAGGCGAGTCGATGACGGCACTCAAAGTGATGCGCTCGGCGGGAATCAATCCGGCCAACGGCAAGGAGGTCTTCATCGACCGCGACGGCAATCCCACCTACGAATACGACTACCGCGACAAGTACGTCGCGGGCGACACGACCCCCGCCGTACAGGGATCGTTCGGACTCTCGATGAGCTGGCGCTCGTTCGACCTCTCGATGAATTTCGCCTACCGGCTCGGCGCGAGCATCTACAACCAGACCCTCGCCACGAAGGTCGAGGGCGCCTCCCCGACCTCCAACGCCGACCGGCGAGTATTCTACGACCGCTGGAAGGCTCCGGGCGACAAGGCGCGTTACAAGAACATCGCCAACCGCGAAACGACGCCTCCGACCGACCGGTTCGTGGCCACGGAGTATGCGCTCGAAGGCTCGTCGCTCAAACTCTCCTACACGCTGCCGGACGCCTTCTGCCACCGGCTGCATCTGCGGCGCGTCCGCATCTCCGCCTCGACGGGCGACCTGTTCAACATCTCGACGATCCGCCGCGAACGCGGACTGGATTATCCGTTCGCCCGCGTCTTTCAGGCGTCGCTGACCGTAAATCTCTGATCCGATGGAACGCATCCCGATCCGCATAACCGCACTGCTGGCAATGACGACTCTCGCCGCCTGCGATTTTCTGGACATCGACACGCCGGGAATCGTCAACCGCGACAAGATGTTCGAGAACGAACAGGGATTCATCGACGCCATGAACGGCGTCTACGCCTCGATGGCCGACGCCGACCTCTACGGCGAACAGCTCTCGTTCGGATTCGTCGACGAAATCGCGCAACTCTACTACAACGACTACGAAGCCAACGAGACGACGCTGACCAAGACCTTCGACCTGCGCTACCGCGACGAAGACGTGCGCCCGCAGATCGACGCCATCTGGTCGAAAGCCTACAACACGATCGCCTCGGCCAACAGCGTGCTGGACAACATCTCCGGACACGACTTCGCAATTCTGCCGCGCATCCGCGGCGAAGCGCTGACCGTGCGCGCCTTCCTGCATTTCGACCTGCTCAGACTCTTCGCGCCCAACATCGAACGCGGCGACGAGCAGGCGATCCCCTACGTCGAGCATTTCTCGATCTCCCCTGTCGAACGGAGCACGGTGCGCGAGGTCTACGAACGCATCGTCGCCGACCTGACGGAGGCCTACGGACTGCTGCGGGATGCGCAGCCGGCTTCGGGACGCACGCCCGAGGAGCTCTACGTCTCGCAATACGCCGCCGCCGCACTGCTGGCGCGCGTCTGCAACTGGGGCGGCGACCACGAAACGGCCGAACTCTATGCCCTTGAAGCGCTGAAAGGGCCGTTCGCCTTCATTCGCGAGGAGCAGATCAAGAACCTCTTTCTGGGTTATACGGCACGCACGGAGTGCATCTGGGGACTGCACGCTCCCGACATGTATCTCGACGTCCGCAGCCGGCTCTACCCCACGCGGCTCACCGACGAACTCGACATGGTACGCGACAACTACCAGACGATCTTCCGCGTGTCGTCGTTCACGTCGACCAACAACGACTACCGTTACCAGAGCTATTTCACCCGCACCAAATGGGAGCACTCGGTGGTGTTGCTCACCAAGTTCTACGACAAATACTACGACGAGGAGCAGATCGTCCCTTCGGGGCGCATCCCGGGGCCGAATCTGGTACGTCTGCCCGAGCTGTACTACATTCTGGCCGAATCGGTCTACGACCGCGATCCGGCCGCTGCGCTCGAATATCTGAATACCGTGGTGACGGCACGCGGCCTGCACCCGATCGAGGCGGCCGACATCGCCACGCCAGCGAGCTTCCGCGAAGAGCTTCTCAACGAGATCATGAAGGAGTTCTGGGGCGAAGGTCAGATTTTCGCCACCTACAAACGTTTCAACCTGCCGATGGAGGGCGTGAACGGCAAGGAGCACCCCGCCACCGACGACACCTACCTGCTGCCGCTCCCCGAAAGCGAGGAATCGGCGGGCATCGACTGAACCGAATACAAGATGAAACGCCGTACGCTAAGATACCTCGTTCCGGTGGCCGCGCTGCTCGCAGCGGCGGGTTGCGACTATAAGGAGAGCTTCCCCTACCAGGGCGACGAACTGATCGACTTCACGACCGATTCGCTCTACTTCTCCTTCGGCAAGGAACCCTTCTCGGTCACGGAAAAGACGATGGAAGTAGGCGTCGAGATCGTCGGATCGCCCGTGTCGCACGACCGCGGCTACCGCATCCGCATCGACCCGCTGCGCACGACGGCGCAGGCCGGACTGCATTACGACGCCCTCGAAGAAACGCGCACGATTCCCGCCGGGGCTTCGTCGACGACGATTCCCGTGCGCGTCCACCGGCTCGAACTCGAAGACGAGACGGTCTACACGCTGCGGCTGGAACTCGTCGAAACGGAGGATTTCCGTCTCGGTGTCATCGAAGGCCGCGCCGTGTCGGTCTGCTTCACCAACCGGCTCGACCAGCCCGACTGGTGGACGGAACTATCGCACTGGCTCGGTGAATACAACGTGCGCAAATATCAGAAATTCATCGAACTGTGGGGCAGCCCCATCACGAAGGAAGACATCGAGGAGAACAAATACGCCATCCTGCGCGTCTTCAAGGAGGTGAAACTCTATTTCGAGGAGAATCCCGTCTACGGGGTCACTTTCCCCGATGTGGAGTGGCCCGTCTGCCCCCGCCCCGAACGATCCGACCAATGTTCAACCCAATTTAAAATAACGCTTATGAAAAGATTTTTTTCGCTTTTTCTGACCGCCGCCCTCGCAGGCGCGGGTTTTGTATCCTGCTCGGACGACCCCGAAGACCAGCCGGTCGTGCCGACCGACGTCGAGAAGGTGTCGGGCATCGAAACGAACTATGTCCTCGGACTGCACGAGTATCTCGAAATCACACCCGACATCGAACTCTCGAATGAAAACGAATCGATCAGCTACGAATGGAGCATCGATTACGAAACGGTCAGCACCGAGAGGAACCTCTCGTTCAAGTGCGACGAACTGCTCAACGACGTCAACTGCTATTTCAAGGCCAGCAGCTCGACGGGCGCCAAGATCGCGGAGTTCAAGCTGAGCGTCACCTCGCCCTACGACAAGGGACTTTTGCTGCTGAGCCAGACGGGCGACGGAGCGATGCTCACCTTCAAGCGACTCGACATCATGGCGACGCCCGCCAGCCCCTACGCTTTCAAGGACAACAATCCCACCCTTTCGCTGGGCAAGGAGGCGCTGGCGCTCTGCTGGAAAGGCGAAGGCCTGACCAATCTGGGCAACTCCATCAAAGATCAAGATACGGAAATCATCCTCAGCTCGGGCAATCCGACCAAGGTCTACGTGCTCAATACGAACGACATGAAGGTCAAGACCGAAATCACCTACAACGGCGAGGGCGAGTTCCATCCCAACTACGTCATTTACCCCTACGGCGTCCAGAACAGTCTGTGGGAAGGCGAACTCTACTGGCTCGGCGGCGGCCGCGAGTACATCATGGCCGCGGATCGCAATTTCATCACCTCCACCATGGAAGAGATGCCCGAAGGCGCACAGTTCGCCGATATGGCCTGCTCGCTGGTAGACACCGACATGACGCGCGTGTATTACAACACGGCAAGTCAGAAGATGGTCTACATATCGGGCGTATTGGGCATGGTGACCGAAGGGACGAAAGCCTGCAACGTCGAACCGATGAACCTGATCCCCTGCGACGGCATCTACCGCGACGAGGAGGGCGGAGATCACCGTTACGAACCCATGAACGTCATTCTCGTAGGCAAACAGGGCTCCTCGACCAAGATTTACCGCTTCACCCCCGAAAACCTCACGACCACGGAAGAGGTGCTCACCGAGCAGGACGCTACCGGCAACATTCTGCCGACCTCGGCGACGACGGCCAATCCCGCCAAACCGATCCTCTACTACTCGAAGGGCGGCGACATCTACCGCTTCAATTACGACGGTAACAATTTCGATACGGAACCCTATATTTCGCTGGGCGACAACTTCGAGGTAAAACAGCTCGTCTTCAACCCCTACGACGTCGACACGCTCTACATCGCCGCCGAAGACACCGCCGAAACGGGAGAGATGAAAGCCTCGCTGTTCATCTACGACATCTCGGACAATTCGTCGGCCGAAAAACTCTTCGAAGACCACAAGGTAGGCGGCACCGTCAGAAGACTGATCTACAAGGGAAACGGCAAGGAAAACGACAAGCGGGTGGCGAAAAGCAACTCGATTCTGAGCAAATTCATCCGATAGATCATGCCGGATCCGGTCATCGAATGTCGCAATCTGACCCACCGGTACGGCGAGCGACTGATCTACGAAAACCTGAGCTTCGAGGTTCCGCACGGGCGGATCCTCGGGCTTTTGGGTAAAAACGGTACGGGCAAGACGACGACCATCAACATCCTGAACGGTTATCTCGAACCCGTCGCAGGCGAATGTCTGATCTTCGGAGAGAACATCCGCACGATGAGGCCCCAAACGCGCGCCCGCATCGCGCTGTTGCTCGAAGGACACGTCCAGTACGCCTTCATGACGATCCGGGAGATCGAACGCTTCTATTCGCAATACTACCCCCGTTGGGACGCCCGGGCCTACTACGGACTGATGGAGCTGCTGGCCGTCGCACCCGGACAACGGATCGCGCGCATGTCGTGCGGGCAGCGGTCACAGGTAGCTCTGGGGTTGATTTTGGCGCAGAACGCCGATCTGATGATCCTCGACGATTTCTCGATGGGACTCGACCCGGGTTACCGCCGACTGTTCGTGGAGTACCTGCGCGACTATGCCCGCAGCCGCGGCACGACCGTATTCCTCACGTCGCACATCATTCAGGACATGGAGAAACTCATCGACGACTGCATCGTCATGGATTACGGACGTATCCTCGTGCAGATGCCCGCAGGCGATCTGCTCGGTCGCTTCCGCCGTTACGAACTCGCGATCGCCGAGGGTGCCGCGCTTCCGGAAGCGCCCCAATTCCCCCGGCCGACGGCGATCGGAGGGCGCGCCGCATTCTATTCGTTCGAAACGGAGGCCGAGGGGGCCGCCCGACTCCGGCAGGCGGGCATCGCCTGCGATACCCTGCGAAGCGAAGCGCTGAACCTCGAAGACGCCTTTATCGGTCTCACCGGCAAGTACTGACAACGACATGAACAAAGCGATTTTCTACAAGGAGCGAATCAAGATCAGGCGGTTCTATCCGCTGGCGACCGCAGTACTGGCCGGATTCACGGCCTATGCCCTGTTGCGCATCGGCCGCATGTACGCCTTCAACGGCGCGGCCTCGGTCTAGCTGGCCGTCCTCAACCGGGGCGACGTGCTGGTCGACCCGCTCAAATACCTGCCCGTGCTCGTAGGCGCAGGGCTGGGATTGGCCCAGTTTCTTCCCGAAATCACACAGAAACGACTGAAACTCACGCTGCATCTGCCCGACTCGCGCCGAGCGATGATGCTGGGAATGCTCGGTTACGGCCTCGTGCTGCTGACAGTGCTTTTCGCCGTGCAACTGCTCGCGATCGGTCTCTATCTGCGGCACCTCATGGCACCGGAACTGGTGCATGCCGTCGTATCGACGACGTTACCGTGGTATGCAGCCGGTTTCGCGGGTTATCTGTTCGCGGCGTGGATATGCATCGAACCCACATGGCGGCAGCGTCTGTTCGACGCGCTGATCGCCGCAGGCGTCATGCGGCTGCTCTTTTCGAGCGATGCGCTGCGCGTCTGCGACACCCTGCTGCCGTGGATCGCCGCCGTCGTGCTCTGCGCGCTCTTCTTTCCGCTCCACTCGACGCTCCGCTTCCGGCGGGGATGTCAGGACTAAAACCCGTACCGAAGCATGAAAACGATTAAAACGATCATCGTCCTGCTGGCCGCAGCGCTGCTGGCGTGGGCGCTGCCGTGGTGCTATGCCTTCGTCTGCTCCGAGCCGCAGGAATCTCCGCTGACGCTTTACAGTTGCGTGACGCACGACTTCGCGACCTTTTCATTCGAGGGGCACGACGACGCGGCAGGCTACGATCCGGCCGGAAATCCCTATACCGAACGGCAATTCGACAGCATCATGCCCACCGTCTTCACCCGCCGGCTGGCCGAAGAGGGCCGTTTGCCCGAACGCATCGACGGCATCCCCTTCGACGCCCGCGAGGTCGAACTCAGCAATTTCGTCTTCCGTGCGTCGCCCTCGGAATTGAACCGTCCGCAGATCGGACTCTACCAACTGCTCGAATCGGCTCCGGGCCGCGAAGGATTCCGAACGCCCGACGACGTATTCCGCATCACGGAGCGGGGAATCGAATTCGTGAAAATGGCCGACAACCGGATCGATGCCGAAAAGAGCGAACGTTTCGATCGCGTGATGAAGAAGAAGGGATTCGTCTTTCCCGCCCGCCGTATCGCGGGAAACGCTTCGACCTACAAACATTACGACAACGGCTACCTGCTGCTCGATGCGACCGGAACGCCGTTCCAGATGAAACAGCTCTGCGGCCGGCCGTTCGTCCGCCGCATCGAACGGCCCGATTCAGTGACATTCACGCACGCTTTCGTCACGGAGTTCCCCGAAAAACGACTGCTGGGATTCCTCGGAGACGACCGCGGCGGCTTCCATGCGCTCGAAGCGGATTACTCCCTGCACTGCCTGCCGCTGCATCCCGTCGATCTCCGACGCGAACGTCTGATCGTCGTAGGCGACTGTTTTTATTGGACGGCGATCACCGAACGGCAGGGCTTCGAACGCCTCACGGCCGTCAATGCCCGCGACTATTCCCTTGCTGCGGAGCACGAGACCGATTTCCCCGCTCCGAAATGGGAACAGACCCGAAAATACCTTTTCCCGTTTCGGCTAGTCTTCACCGCGTCGTCCGACAAATACATCAAGCCGCGGTTACGCGACTTCTCGTACCTGGCCCTCGGACTGAACACCCTGCTGGCTGCCGGTTGGGCCGTATACAGCATGAAAAAGCGGCGCTGCCGGACGATCCGCGCATTGGGGATTCTGGTGCTGGGGATTTACCTGTTGATCCCGCTGCTGCTCACCGACCGCGAATGAACGGCAGAAGCGCCCGACACGGGCACTTTTGCGTCCATCCGATGAATCGTCCGCAAACACGATTCCGCCCTATCCAGGGCGGAATTTTCGTTTGTCCACGGCAGATTCGAATTCACGGACATTTATAAAACGTTTTAAATACCGATAATTCGAATAGAAAATATTAAAATTCAAGCGGAACAATTTTCTTAACCGAAAAATAATATTATTTTTGCCATACCAACTAAAACGTTTTACATGAAACCTGTCAACAAAACTGTATGCAGTCTGGCGGCACTCGCCCCGCTCGCAATGGCGCAAAGCGCGAACGCCGGCCAACGCCCGAACATCATCTTCTTTCTGGTGGACGATTTCGGCTGGACGGAGACCTCGCTCCCCTTCGGCGAAGAGACCTACCCCAACAACCTCAGATTCCATACGCCCAATATGGAACGACTGGCCCGCACGGGCGTCATGATGACCAACGCCTACGCCTGTCCCGTATCGACCCCGACACGAACCAGCATGATGACGGGCATGAACGCCGCGCACATGGGCATCACGTCGTACTGCTCCTTATATAAAGACACCTGCCCCGACGCGATCGGCGGCCGGCCCGGCACGACGAACGCCAACGAAGACGATATCTTCGCGCACCCCGAATGGAACTACAACGCGCTGTGCCCCGCCTCCTTCCGCAACGAGGCCGACAGCATCGCCTACGGCCTGAACCGCACGCTCTACGCCACGCCGATGGTGGAGATTCTCCGCGACGCAGGCTACCACACCATCCACGTCGGCAAAGCGCACTGGGCACCGACCGGCACACCGGGCTCGAACCCCTACAACATGGGATTCACGGTCAACATCGCCGGTTCGGGCAACGGCCACCCCCAGAGTTATCTGCCCGAAGAACACTTCGGCAACCTCCCCAAACGAGGTACCTACGCCTCGGTGCAGAACATGTCGCAGTATTACGGCTCGGGAATCCATCTGACCGAGGCGCTGACGCTCGAAGCGCTGAAAACACTGAAAGACCCGATCCGCCGCAAACAACCCTTCTACCTCTATTTCGCCCACTACTCCAACCACACACCCATTCAGCGCGACGAACGGTTCATCCGAAAATACCTCGACGCGGGAATGGACGAACAGCAGGCCCGTTACGCCTCGATGGTCGAGGGAATGGACAAAAGCCTGGGCGACGTACTCGACTACCTCGAAGCCAAAGGGATCGCCGACGACACGATCATCCTCTTCATGTCGGACAACGGCGGTCACTGCTTGGGACAGGACAAGGGCGGAGAGCCCCACACGCAAAACCTGCCGCTGCGCGAGGGTAAAGCTTCCGTCTACGAAGGCGGCATCCGCGTGCCATTGATATTCCGCTGGCCGGGAAAGGCGGCGGAAGGAACGCGCCTCAACACGCCGGTCATCAACGAGGACATCTTCCCGACGATTCTCGAAATGGCGGGCGTGAAACATTACGAAACCGTGCAGGAGTGCGACGGCCTGAGCCTAGTAAGGCTCATCACCGCAGGTTCGAAGATGGTGGCCAAAGCGCAGAAACGCGGAGAAATCGCCACGCGGAAGGAGGCCAACGCCTTCGTCGTCCCCGCGTCGGTGTCGGGCGTCGATCCCGAACGCGAACTGATCTTCCATTATCCGCATCAATACCGCGTGGAGGATCAGGACGACATCGATTTCATGAGCGCCGTCCGCAAAGGCGACTGGAAACTCGTTTACAGGATGCACACGGGCGAGCTGGAACTCTACAATCTGCGCGACGATATCGGCGAACGCAACGACCTCGCGGCAAGCCACCCCGAACGGGTCGCCGAACTGGCGAAGGCGCTGGGCGACCGGCTGCGCGCCTGGAAGGCCCCGATGCCGACGGTGCGTGCGACGGGAAAGCCCGTCCCGATGCCCGACGAACTGTAAAAATCCGGGCAGGCGAGAACGGCGGCCCCGATCCGTCGACACGCCGCCTTCGACACGACGTCCGGATTTCTCACTGAGAAATCCGGACGTATTCTATCGGAACCATTTCGTCAAGCCGAGCGCAGAACC
>ENA-UOJB01002726-UOJB01002726.1-human-gut-metagenome-genome-assembly--contig:-C48-NODE-2726-length-11045-cov-29.512830_pt1 | contig 11045 bp, 10 predicted proteins | sample MGYA00242338_ERZ723885 | MGnify/ENA metagenome assembly ERZ723885
CGGAAATGTGCTGGCTTTTCTGCCAAAGACCGTTGGCGGTGGTGCGCCCCACATCATAACCGTTCTGGTTGTAGACCCAACAGACATAGCCGGAGCAGTCAAAGCCGGTTTCCGGGGTAGAGCCGCCCCACACATAGGGCGTACCCACATACTTTTGGGCTTCCTTGTAGATGGCGGCGAATTCGCTGTCGGTCAGGGCTTCTGCCGGAACCTGATAGTCGATGCCCGGTGTGCCGGAGCCATCGGAGCCACCGGGCGGCAAGTCGCCGTTGAACAGATAGGGTCTGCCGCCCAGCGTATCCTGAAAGATTTCGTAGCGTTTCCATTGGTCAGCATCCAGTTCCTCCCGGATAACGACTTCCAGCCCTTTGTTCACCAGCTTTGTGTGAAAAATGCGGTACTCGTAAGGCACCTGCGTGGGAACCGGGATTCCTGCCGGACTGATGACCCACACGGTCTTATACCGTATCTGTACCTCTACCCATGTGGTCAGCTTATACTGCTTTTTGAAGGTCTCCTTCAATTTGCCCTGTACCTCGCTGCGAGTGTAATCGTCGTAGAGAGTGGTCAAATACGAAGTGAGCTGCCACGGGTCGTGCTCGATGGGGTCGAGGTGGTACTGGTACTCGTTGTAGCCGGGGTGGTCGGTAGGAGTGCGCTTGATCTTTTTATCCAGTTCCTTTTCCAGCTTCTTGTAATCGGTCTCGACTCCCCGGATGTCCCGGTCCTCTGCGGTGTAAATGGTCTGCCCGGATACCTGCGTGGTGCCGGAAAACAGAATGGAACAGGACGAAAACGCTGACATGACCAGCAGCAGGAGCAAAAGAAAAACGCCCACGATCAAAAGAACGTGTGCGTTGCTTTTTGCAAAATTGGCAATGCCGTTGACTGCGGTGCTGACCACCGATTTTCCTTTGTCAATGACCTGTTCCATGCCAGACTTCGCAGCAGTGGTGCCATTGGATGCCGCTTTACCGCCTGCGGTCTGCGCCGCTGTGCCCGAATGGGCGGCGGCATAGTAGCTCTGCCGGATGTCCTGTTTCTGCCGCCATCGGGAGAGCCAGTTGGAGCCACCCACGCCGGTGCCGGATGTGCTTGCATTTTGTGCCGCAGTCGGCTCCTGCGGGGAAGATTTTGCGATTTTGGCACCCTTCTTGCCCTGCATCTTGGCTTTCTTTTTCAGCTTCCTTGCATAACGATTCTTTGAGAAATCGCTGACTGCTTCTTCGGACTTCACGCCTTCATTGAGGGCCTGTGTGCCCACATTATCGTCCTCGTACTGGTCAACCTCCCGATGCACCGCAGACCGGGCGGCGGCAGCGGCATACATAGCACGTTTCTGCTGCTTTGTCATGCGGGATGCTTCATCCGGGGTTATCTCGGCTTTGCCAAAACGCAAATGCTGGGATTTCTCCGCAGCTTTGTCTGCATCCTGTTTCAGTTTCTGCTTTTTGGGCACCGACTGCTCCACTTTAGACTTTTTCGGAGGGGAGCGCGTAGCCGTGCGCTCCTTTTCCTCCTCGAATTTCAGCTTCGGCTGTTTCTCACTCATGCTTTTGCGCCTCCGCAACTTCGGAAAGGCGGGTCGTAAGGATGCGGTAGAGTTCAAGGTCTTTCGGGAAGTGGTCAACAAAGGGTAGGATCACGCTGCCGAAGAACAGCAGCCCTTCGCCCTCACCAGAGTGAGTGACGTAGGAAAGCTGATGGGGCGAGATGTTGAGCTGCTTTGCGAGAATCTGCCGGTCTCCGTTGGCCTGATTGAGCATATACACAAAGTCCGAGTTTTCAAAAATATTCGATACTTCGGGACTTGCCAGCAGATCTTTGACATTCTGCGTTAGGGCTGTCGGAATGCCGCCCCACTTACGGAAACGCTTCCAGATCTCAACGGAATAAGCAGCAGTCTGCTCTTCCTTCAAGAGCAAATGGAACTCGTCTGCATAGTACCGGGTCGATTTTCCGGCACTGCGGTTGGCGGTCACACGCCCCCACACGGCATCCTGCACGATGAGCATACCCAGCTTTTTGAGCTGCTTGCCCAGCTGCTTGATGTCAAAGCAGACGATGCGGTTATTGATGTCCACGTTGGTGTGGTGGTTAAAAATGTTCAGACTGCCCTTGACGTAGATTTCCAGCGCAGCCGCCACATGGCGGGCTTCCGGTTCATCTTGCGTCAGCAGGGCGTTGTACAGATCTTCCAACAGCGGCATATTTTCCGGGGTGGGATTCTCGAAATACTTGCGATAGATCACATGGACGCAGCGGTCAATGACCGTCTTTTCCACCGGCTGCAAGCCCTCTTTGCCGCCCACCACCAGTTCGCACAGGGACAGCACAAAGTCGGCTTTCAAAGCCAGAGGGTTATCCTCTTCCGAGTAGTTGCTGTTGATGTCCATCGGGTTGATATATTGGGTGCTGGCAGGGCTGATGTGGATGACCTGCCCATGCAGACGCTCCACCAGCGGAGCATACTCACATTCTGGGTCGCAGATGATGATATCATCGTCCGTCACGAGGAATGCGTTGCATATTTCACGCTTTGCACTGAAGGACTTGCCGGAACCGGGAGTGCCCAGAATCAGACCATTGGGGTTCTTCAGTTTTTTCCGGTCTACCATAATCAGGTTGTTGGACAGGGCGTTCAAGCCATAATACAGGCTTTCCTTGCCGTTGTCGAACAGCTCCTGTGTGGTAAACGGCACAAAAATCGCCGTGCTGCTGGTGGTCAGCCCCCGCTGGATCTCGATTTGGCAGTCTGCCAGCGGCAGGCTGCTCATCAGCCCCTGCTCCTGCTGAAAATCAAGGCGGCATAATTCGCAGTTGTGCTTCTGTGCAATGCTGACTGCCTGAAACACGTTGGTTTCCAGTTCCTGCTCGGTTTTGCCGGTGTTCAGCACCAGAAACGTGACAAGGAACATCCGCTCATTCTGGCTTTGCAACTCTTTGAGCAGAGCTTTCGCATCCCGTCCGTAGGTTGCCAAATCAGACGGCAGCACGTCCATGTCGTATCCGGCGCGGACAGCTTTTTTCTGCTCCTCGATCTTGCTGCGGTCGAGTTCGGTGATGGTGTGTTTGATGGTTTTGATGGCCTTGTTCTGGTCAACGGACTGGATGTGCATGGTAACGATCTGGCTGGAATCCATATCCAGAAAATCCTTCAGCAACTGGTCGCTCAGGTCAGAAGCCGTGATATTCAGAAAGCTGACCGCTCCGAAGATGCCGCCCATCTGAAAGGTGCGGCTGTTCTTAAACGCCAGCGCAGTGGGGGCAATGGCATCCTTTACGGACAGACCACTGGGCACAAGGTCTTTCCAGTTGAAGTGGAACTTGTTGGCTCCATCCATGTTCAGCATCCCGTGCATCAGCCGCAGACGCTCCGTACCGTCCAGCGGCTTTGCCAGAACGCCCAACCTGTGAAAGTTGTTCATCAGGTCGTTCTGGATGTGCTCCAACCGGGGTTTGACCTGCGCCATGCTGTCGCCCTCGATGCCGTAGGTCAGGAATTTGGTCTTGGTCAGACCATTGTTACCCTTGGAAAGCTGCTGCCGCAGCATCTGGGAATACTCGGCGCGCACATCGTCAAAACCATCCTGCTGGTACGGGATGCGGATGGACTTTTCAAAGTCTGCGGAATCGGTGGCGGTATTCACAAAGGACAGCTCAAAGTGGATAGAGCTGTCGAAAAAGTTGAGAAAACTGCACCATTCCTCAAAGATAGCGGTCTTGTCCTCCTGCTGCGCCAACTGATAGTTGATATCCTGATACTGGATGGTGCGGGTGTAGTAGCCGGGACGGACACGGCAGGTACCGTCCTCAAACATCCGCTGGAACGGGATGCTTTCCTGTGCCGTGCGGGGCACTGTGGGCTTGGGCGGCTTTTTGCCGTCTTTATTCTTTTTCAGAAACGGAATCATGGGTGTCATCTCCCTTCATAAGCAGTGCATAGTAATTGCGGGTCTGGTACGGACGCACCTTCGGACGAATAAAACGCGCCTGAAGGTAGTACCGCAGGATCTTTTCGGCGGGCTGACCGTTCTTCTGGTACATGGCCAGAAAAAACATGGGCAGCATCACCGACATCATGCCGAGGGTAGCACCGGAATTGCCAGCGGTGTCCCGCAGAACAAAGAACAGCGGCACGCCTACGACTGCCGCTGCACCAAAACAGACGAGCTGCCGGGCGGTCAGGTTGAAGGCTACTTTGGACTTCACCTTGCTGAAATCGCGCGGCACGGAAATATAAGCTGCCAAAATTTCACCTCCGAATCAATGGGCACCCAGCAGAGTTTTGGCGACAGAGCTGGTCTTGAACAGCGAGAAGCAGAGCAGCACGGTATACCCCACGATGCTCCAGATCGAGTTGATGGCATCCCCGGATATTGCAACATTCTGGAGCAGAACAGCGTAGATCGCCACGCAGATCAGGATCAGGAAACCTTGAAATCCCAGCGCGAACAGAGAACGAAGATAGTTCTGTCCAACATGGGATTGCTCATGGTTGCCCCATGTTGCCATGGGCACCGGAGCCAGACTGACCATCATGTAGATCTCAATCATTCTTCCGTAGACGATGACGAAAATCACGATGGACAGGATGCGCATGGTGATACCGATGAAGAAGGACTGCAAGAACAGCCCGAACAGGGGTCCTACGTCCATCTGCATCATGCTGGATTGCAGCATCGACAAGCCGATATCGTTGACCCTTGTGTTGCCGCTGATGATGCCGCTGGAATTTGCCACCACCTGCTGCGTCACGTCGAACACCGCCATGATGATGTCGAAGGTGTTGGAGATTATCCAGACCGAAATGGCAGTTTTGAAGATCCATTTCATCAGCAGCGCAGGTTCAAATTGTGCCATGTTATTGTGCTGGGTGATCATCTCTATCAGCTCATAACAGGCTATAAAAGTCAGAATCACGCCTGCAATGGGCAGCACCACATTCCGGGAGAGTGCTTCGATCATAGCGAAAACGCGCGGTTCAAAACTGGATGGTTTGGTGCCGACCTGCTGTGCAATGTTGCCCACTTGGGTGTTCACATCATCAAACAAGCCGGAGAGATTGGACATGATCGCCGCTGTCAGCAGCGACTTGATCCAATCAGAGATTGCTTTGAGAACGGTTTCCACTCAGCGCCACCACCCATCAAGAAAAATGGTTGATCAGGGTCTTGAGCAGGTTGAGCAAAAAAATAAGGTGAGTCAAAATCTGCATAAAAATCGCCTTCCTTTCAGGTAACAGTGAATATTCGTTTTGCAATGCGCTTCCTTTATAATAATAAATCCGTTTGCCACGGAGGGGCTGGAAATGCTTGCAAGTAAATATGTACGGGGCGGCAATCGCCGCCCGGAAAAGATTAGCCGAACAGACCGCTCAGCAGGGGGATCAGGGTGATGCCAATCAGGGCAACACCGCCGCCAGCCATGAGCTGCTTCATGCCCTGACTCTTGGCGGAGGGGTTATCGCCGCCGTAACCTTCCAGCAGGTTGACAGCACCCCACACGCCGAGACCGGCACCCAGAGCCACAACCAGAGTCTGAAGAACTTCGATAGCAGAGTTAAAGAATTCCATAGTCGTTTCTCCTTTATAAATGAAAGTTGTAGACCGTCCGTACACACCTGAAGCCGTTGTTGTTAAGTCGTAAACTGCGGCGGAAGTGGACTTGCTGGTGTACCTCTCCGGTCAAAAACAAAACCGCCTACCGGGTCAGGCAGACGGGAGCGAATCAGCATCCACCATGACGAAGGCATCGTCCGGGTGAATTTTTTCTTTTCGGTTCAAGAACTTCTCGATATCGAGTGCGTTCTTGGGGTCATAGTCGGAGGTGTACTTGTAGTTCGGGTGCTGGGTCAGGTCGTACTTGTCGCTCAAAAATGGGCGCACACCACGAAGCTGCAGGATGCACTTGCCGCCATCCAGCACCGCCAGTTCATCCCGGCTCATAAGCTCGTGGCCGAGTTTTTGGTAGTTGGTGCCATAGCTTGGGCTATTGCCACGGGTATCAGAATTGTTGTAGCTGTCGATAGTTTCTTTTCCTAGTGCTTCGGCAAGATCTTTCAGGGTGGTAGGCTCGCTGCCGCCGAGGAAGATCTGCGAATCCATATTGCCGACAATGGTGTCGGCGTTGTCCTTGTAAATGGCTTTCAGCTGGCTGCGGGTCTGCAAAACCAGACACGCCGAGATCTCACGGCTGCGGATGGTAGCCACCAGCTTTTCCAGCTGCGGAATCTGACCGATGTTAGCACACTCATCAATGAGGCACCGCACATGGATGGGCAGCTTACCGCCGTACACATCATCGGCTTTGTCGCACAGCAAGTTGAAAAGCTGGGTGTAGATCATGGAGATCAGAAAGTTAAAGGTGCTGTCCGTATCGCTCATGATAAGGAACAGCGCCGTTTTCCGGTCACCCAGCTTGTCCAGTTCCAGCTCATCGTACATGGTGGCATCCCGGACTTCCTGAATATCGAAGGGTGCGAGTCGGGCACCGCAGGAAATAAGAATCGACTTGGCCGTTTTGCCGGCAGCTAGCTTGTAAAGTTTGTACTGCCGCACGGCAAAGGATTTTGGCTTCTTCTTGCCCAGATCCTCAAACAGTAGGTCAACTGGATTCTGATAGGTTTCATCATCTTCCGAAACCTGCATAGTGTTTAGCATTTCCAGCAATGTTGCGAAGTTTTGCTCCTCGACAGGGGCTTCGTAGTGGAGGTACGCGATCAGTGAAACCAGCAAAAGCCGTTCAGCCTTGTCCCAGAAAGGGTCGCCACCTTGACCCTCACCCTTGGTGTTGGTCATCAGTGCGGTGACAAGTTTCAAAATATCCTTTTCGCTGTGGATATAGGCCATCGGATTGTATTTCATACTCTTGGAAAAGTTGATGGTGTTGAAAATCTTTAGCTTATAGCCCTTTTGTAACAGGGCATTACCGCACTCGATCACGATACTACCTTTCGGATCGGTGACCACATAGGAACTGTGACATTGTAAAAGGTTGGGCTTGAGCCAAAACCGGGTCTTGCCGCTGCCGGAGCCGCCGACTACCAGCACGTTTTTGTTCCGGGCATTCTTCGGATCAGGTGAGCGGTTGGACATCATCAGCCGTTCTGTTTTGGTCAGGATGATATTGTCCTCGAACTTTGGAGCCATAAATGGCTCTATATCCTTCGGAGTGCCCCACCGGGCGGAGCCGTACTCCATGCCGTGACGGTACTTCTTGGCGTTTTTGCCTTTCAGATACACCGCCAGCCGCATCGCGGCTCCGCAGCATAAACCCACTAGCAGATCCAGCGGATGCAGGCTGGGCAGCGGATTGGCAAACGCTGCCGGGATAGTTCCCATCAGCGACATGATCTTATCGCCCAGTTCCTTGCCCACAGCCAGCCGCCATGCTTCACCAAAGTTGGTCGCTACAAGCCCCATCAGGATATAGGGCAGATAGAGCGCCAGCAGCTTGGAAAGCTTCTTTTTACTCATAGGCCGCGCTCCTCCTGCTTGTGCCGCACTTTGTCCGGCAGATTTGCAACGGACTGCGCCAGATCATGCAGCTTTGCCAGCACGGAAGGACGCTTGGTTTTATCCAGCACCGATGCCGAATATTCCTTGAACGCTGCGCTCAAGGCATCCGTGTCCTGTGCCTTGAAGTAGACCAGATACCGGGGCGGCTTGCAGGACAGGTCTTTCTGGATGGAGTAGTCGATGTGATACCGCTTGGCATAACGGTCAAAGTCCTTGATGCCAGTTTTCTGGATCTCCACATTGGTCACGCCACGGTTCTGCCGCACCAGCCGCTTCATGGACTGCTTGCCCTGCGAAGCGTGCTTGTCGTACTGCCGCAGCAGAAACTGCATCCCGCGCAACAGGGTGCGGGCGGACAGTTTTGTGGTCGAGATGGCAAAGTTGACCGTCTTATGCTCGATTTCTTCCTGCATCGTTACCACCTCCCTGAGAGAAACTCAGCTTAACGGTCATGCTCTGCCGGGGGCTTGCTCACAGCCTTTTCTGCGTCATTCTGAACCGATTCATCCGGAACCGGAATGACCATCAGGCGGCGTCCCAGAGGGAGAAAAGCTTCGGGCTGATGGAAATGTTCTTCGTACTTCTGCGCCAGCTCCGGGGAGAGCGACACAAAATCCTCCTCGCCTAAACCAACCACCAAAAAGGTTCCGGCAACGACGTCATACATCAGCCCGTCCTCGTCCCACAGGGCACGGTTCAGCGGCAGACCCATGAGCTTGCCGTCATCGTTATAGACGATGGCAACAGGATCTTGAAAAGGGTAGCTTGCGCCGATGGAGCCGCCGACAGCCTGCTGCAATGCTTTCAGGTCGTTATCGATCTCGACCTGCTGCGGATACTGCCCCGGCGCAATTTTCAGCACCGACAAGGTGTTCTCGGTCTGTTCCATTATCTTCCTCCTCGAATTTGATAGTGATTTCCTGCCCAGCACGGGCGGCGTTCAACAGAGCTGCCACAAAGAAGCCGAAAAAAGCGCCGGCTTCAAACAGCATAAACTCAAAGACAACTCGCATCAGTCAACCTCCGACAGTTCCACACCGATACACCGTTTTCCGTCTTTGTCGTAGAAAAACAGGTGGGCCAGAAGCCAGTCGTCCAAATCCAGCTTCTCATAAACGCTCGGCAGAATAAGGAAGTGGTCATTATCTTTCCGACAGAGAAAGGCAGTATCCTCTAGGATGCGTTTGCCATCCACAATGCGAATCTGCTCCGGCTGATAGCGGATCTGGAAATCCGTAAAAGGAATATTGCAGGCTTCGTAGGTGCCTCCATAATACGGAAGCTTTTTCTGCATTTCCACATCGTAAGGCACATAATGGATGCCCTCTGCGGCACTGATGGTCACAACCTCCGGGCCGTGTTCAAAACCGTATATGCTGGCTTTGATAAGTTCATCAATGACTTCACCATTGGACAGCCCCGGATACATACTCTGGAAAAATTCCGCTCTCGTTGACATAGCGGTACCTCAGTCGATGCAGATGCAGGGCAGCTTCTGATCGTCTGCCATCAGGGTAATGCTGTGGCTTTCCAGATACTTCTGGAACAGGTAGACTTCATCGATGGTCAGCGAGATGACCTCGCCGTCCATGTTGGTGCGAACCAGAATCACCGGGCCGGTCAGGTAGTGCTTGCCGCGCATTTTCAGTACCTGTGCCGGGTTGTAGCAGAGCAGCAACGAAGTGTCGGGGAGGTTCAGGCAGGCATCGTCTTCGTCAAAGCAGGGCAGGATGCCGGGAGCCTCGTCCGGCGTGATAACGGTCAACTCCATATCCGGGGCAATGGCTGCGAGGTAGACCTCACCGCTGCCCCGGTTTGCCGCCAGCGCAGCGCAGATACGCACATCAATGGTGATCTCTTCGGAGCGGATGGTACGGGTAGCGTTGTTTTTCATAGGCTTTTCTCCTTTTGATTGCAAAAGAAAAAGACCTCATCGGGTCTTTCGTTACGGTATAAGTCAGCGTTCGTTCTGCCGCTGCTGTTTGCGTTGCCACTGATCCAGCAGCTTGATGATGGTGTCCTCCATCTGTTTCGGGGTGTAGCTGCGGGGAAAGTATTTCCGCAGGGTGTCGTTTTTGATGACCACCTTGTCCAGCTCGTCCTTTTTTTCTTCTCCCATGACCGCAAAGGCAACGTCATACGAGAAGTGCCCTTCCTGCGCCAGCTTTTTAAGCCGCTGCGCTTGGGAAAGGGACGGTGCATTCTGGGTGTCGTTCATCGCTTCTAAAAAATCCCGCTGTTGGCTTTCGTCCAGATAGGACAGCTCCACAGCGGGATTAAAAGCAATTTTCTTTTCGTCCACCATGTCCAGCAGTTCCGGGACAAGGTTGGTCAGGCGGATAAATCGCTTGACCTGCGACTTGGTATCACTGGCTTCCTCTGCCACCTTTTCGGCTGCTGTCAACTTCGGCCCAATTTGGGCCGAAGTTAAATCTGACCTAGCACCTTGATTTTTTAGGGCTTCCAGCTTCATTTTGTAGGCGAAAGCCCTTTCGCTGGGTAGGATATTCTCACGTTGGAGATTGCTGTCCACCATGAGCAAAACTGCGGCATCATCATCCATTTGACGGACAATGACCGGCAGGGTGTCCAGCCCAGCAAGCTGTGCAGCGTGCTGACGGCGGTGCCCGGAGATGATTTCATAGCCCCCTTCCGGGCGAGGGCGGGCAATCAGCGGAGACAGCACGCCGTACTGTTCCACGCTTTCCACCGTGCGCTGCATGGATTCATCATCCAAAACCTTAAAGGGGTGGTTCTTGAAAGGGAACAGCTCTCCAATGGGGATCTGCTGCACCTGCTCCCGCTGCTGTTCCTGCCGGGATTCCTCGGTGGAGAAAATGTCATCTGCCCCTTTCAGCGACACGTTTAAGCTGTTTTTCGGCATTCGCCATCACCTCCTCGGTCAGAGATTTATAGGCTTCTGCCACCTTGCCTTTGGGGTCGTGCTGGAAAATGCTCTTACCCACAGCACTGATCTCCGCAGCGCGGACAGACCGGGGAATGGTCTGGTCGAACACTTTAATCTTGCTGCCGTAGGCACCCCGAATCAGGTTGTCGATCTGCTGTCCGTAGTTGGTGCGGCTGTCGGTCATGGTCAGCAGGATACCCTCAATTTTTAGCTTCGGGTTGATCTGCCGCCGAACCTTTTGGACGGTCTGCAAAAGCTGTTCCAGACCCTTTGCAGACAGGTACTGTGCCTGTACTGGAATCAGAGTGGTGTCCGCCGCTGCCAGCGCATTCACGGTCAGCATCCCAAGGGAAGGGGTGCAATCCAACAGGATAAAATCGTACTCCCGTTTGGCACTGTCCAGCACCTGTTTCAACATCTTTTCCCGGTTCATGCAGTTGACGAGAGACGCTTCCAGCCCTGCCAGTTCGATGTTAGCAGGGATCAGGTCAACGCCCTCTGCATGGTGCAGAACACCCTCGCCGGGTGGAATGCTCTGGTCGTTCATGGCTTTTGCCATCAGGGTGGAAAGGGTGGTGGGCAGTTCATCGGGCTGCTGCCAGCCCATGCTGATGGTC